>OMKS01002016.1_pt1 | contig 17399 bp, 21 predicted proteins | sample 1674721 | NCBI WGS metagenome assembly OMKS01 (sample SAMN06264996, study PRJEB25208) | sediment metagenome | isolation source: hot spring sediment | place: USA: California | collected 2014-09-02
GCTTGGTGTGTAATATAAACGGTATCATGCCTTGCCTGATGATGAATGTGTGGATTATGACTTTTTCAGCAAGCCCTTATTAAGAACAACCCGGTTTCATTCCATACCAACTATTCCGACTGTCCGCATCATCGTCGGTATCTGTTTGTCCGTACCAACAGGTCTCTGAACGCGCTTGAAAAGACCGGCATAGAAACATAACTTTGCATATACAACCGTCTTATGTCGCTCCTTTCCAACACATACTGCCATAATCATCAATGAAAATAAAAGCATTACACAATTGGGACGTAACATACGGAGAAGCGGTTCAACTGCAGGAAGAATTGCGGAAGCAACTAATTCTCTTTGACGACAACCATACCTCAAAAATCAAGACCGTTGCAGGAGCCGACATTTCATATGCCAGAGGAGACGATCTCTTTTTCGTCGCTGTCGTTCTTCTGGAATATCCAACCTTGAAGGTGCTTGAAAAAGTGTCTTGCTCTCAACGGGTGACCTTTCCATATATTCCAGGACTCCTCACCTTCAGAGAAGGTCCGCCGCTGCTGACCGCATTTGAGAGGCTGAACCATGTTCCCGATGTGGTCATTTTTGACGGACACGGTATTGCTCATCCACGGAGAATCGGGCTGGCATCCCATATGGGATTGTTTCTCGACGTTCCGACGATCGGATGTGCCAAAAAGAAATTGATCGGCTTTTACGCAGATCCGGGACCAAGACGGATGGATCATACACCACTGACGATTGAAAGCGAAACGATCGGGGCGGTGGTAAGAACCAAGGAAAAGGTTAAACCCGTTTTTATCTCTCAGGGTCACAGAATAAGTCTGGCCCGCGCCGTCGATATAGCTCTGTCATGCTGCACGCGATATCGCCTTCCGGAACCGACACGAGAGGCTCATCTTGAAGTAAACAGGATCAGGCAAAAAAACGTCCTACGCCTCAGTCCTTGCTGAAGAACACATCTGCGAGACAGCTCTCGGCCTCACTTTTGGTGTGCTGAGAATTGATGTATACGGATATCCCATGGATATTCCGGAGAGCTCCCCCGTCGATATCGGGAAAGAGCATCTTGTAATCATCGAAAACGTTGCGCTTTTCAGCATACCACTCTTCGAGTGTATCCGTCTTATCCCGAATGACAATGTACCGAACCTTGTCTGCCAGCGGCCGGCTACTTGTCACCATCGTTCCTTTGGGACATTCATTATCCCAGATGTATCCGATGATCGGGGTGTTCAGCCGTGCAGGCCACCCCGTTGCCTCGAAGGCGATATAAATCTGGATGGCCTGATCGTCCGTATCGGTCTTCCGCACGTCTCCCCCGGCGGGGAGCTTGACGACTTTCCATTTCCAGTTCAGGAAGGGGTACACTCCTTTCGGCATTTTCAGCTCTTTGGCTATTCCATATGAAGTAGAACGGTCGCTCTTTAAATGCAGAACATATCCCTGGTCCGTTTTTTTGATGGCAAGATCCGGCGTTCCCTTTGATTTCTTGAGTTCCCATCCCGGAGGCGCACCCCGCCTCAGTTCGTCGGATGTAAAGTCCGTTATGACAACCGTATCCCCGTTGGCCATAACCGCTGCGCCGAACAGCACCATCGATGCAATCATACATGATGCGATAATGCCATGTATAAAGGATTTTTTAATTCTATCCATGCTATTCAGTGCCTCCGTACATTTTCATAATTTCAGTTCTGGTGAAGACGGCGAAAACATTCTTGACATGCTTCTCGATATTTTGCCTTCCGCCTTCTTCACGATCAACAAGGGCAATGACCCGGTCAACAATCAACCCCGCTTCCCGGGCTCTTTCGATGGCGGTAATCGTAGATCCTCCTGTTGTAATAACATCATCTAATATGGCAACTTTTTCCCCCGCCGCTACATTTCCCTCGACGGCGCTTTTCGTTCCATGCGATTTCACGTCTTTCCGCACGATGAACGACTTCACCGGCCTGCCCTTCTGATATGAAATTACGGCCACTGCATTGGCCAGCGGGTCCGCACCGAGGGTCAACCCGCCGACGGCAGTAATCTCAGAATCCTTCACCATATCAAATATGACCGTACCGATCAGGTTCATTCCTTCGGGATCAAGGGTGGTCGGTTTGCAGTTAAAATAATAATTGCTGGATCCACCGGACGCCAGAGTAAACGGCGGATCTTCACGATACTGAAATGATCGTTCTATAATTATTTCCGCCAGTCTCTTTCTTGCATCACCGTGTTGTGTTTTCATCGATTCCGTTACACTCCGTATTCGTTTCAGGTTGATCGTCCATCGTCGCTCCCTGACGTATTTCTTCCAGTTTATCAAGCAGATAATCAGGGTTCAGGTACAGGGCTTCCTTGTACTCAGCGGCCGCCAAGTCATGCCAGCCTTTCTTATCATAATAGAGACCGAGGGTAAAATGGATTTCCGAGTCATCCGGCGCCACCGTCAATGCCTGCTTCATCTGCTGAATGGCCCGTTCAAGATCACCTGAGCCGTAGTATGCCTTACCGAGGTAGAATCTGGTGTCTCGATTGAAAGGATTTATTCTGAGGGCCACATTCAATACGTCAAGTGCTTTTGCATTCTCTTTCATCTTGGTATAGACAATCCCCAGGCTTATGAGGGTTTCTTCATCATACCGTCTCAGTTTTTTAGCACGGGACAGATATGACTCGGCCTGCGGATGATCATTCTTTTTCATATAATTCAAAGCGATACTCTTCAGCGCATCAAAGTAATCGGACCGATTTTTCAATGCCTCTTCATATTCCTTTATGGCATCGTCGGTTTTTCCCTGGATATCAAGAATCCTGCCGCGGTAATAATGTTTCTCACTCTCGTTTGGTGTCTTATAAATATAAATCTCAAAGTATGAAACGGCTTTACTGAAATCGCCTTTTTCAAGATAAATGTCACCGATGCTCGAATATGACCAGTAGAATTTCGAATCGATATCCAGCACTTTTTCATACTGGGTGATTGCCTCGTCGTATGATTTTTTTCGATGGTATGCCCTTGCAAGGCTGTAATAATATCGGGCGACTTTCGGATTAAGAGCAATGGCCTTTTCATAATTTTCTATGGCCTTTTCCAACTTATTCTTATTTAAAAAGGAATTTCCTTGAAGGAAATAGGTCTGCGCCGTTGACGCTTCGGAACAAACGGGGGATAGGACCAGCGATACACAGATTCCTATAAGCAATAGTGTCGGAAGGATGGCATGTCGATATTTCATATCTTACGGGAATTCACTTTCTTTCAGCATAAAACGAACGGGAACGTCCACAACCATGGTTATGGGAACGCCAAATCTTGATCCCGGTCGAAACTTCCACTGTTTCACCGTTTTCAGGGCTGCCGTGTCAAGGATTGCATGCCCCGACGACTCCTTCAACACCACCGTGCCCACAGTCCCGTCGCTGCGAACCTCTACGGACAACATGACGATACCCTCATAACCTCTTCTCTGAGCAATGCGCGGGTACGGCGGAGGTGAGTTTTCTTCATACCGAGGAACAGCTGAAATTACCGGCGGTTTCGCCTGAGCTGCAACGATATGAGATTGTTCGACGGGAGGTGCCATAACGACCTCCTGATTGCCTGTCGACATATCTTCTCGTACAACCATATTCTTTTCAACCTGTTTTTTTTCAATCACCGGCTTTTTTCCCAATGATTTTGTTTTTCTTACCATGACAGGTTTTTCCCGGGGAATAACAATCGGCGTTACCGGCCTCTTTGCTTCTTCTGATTGAACAAACACTATGTCAAGAAATTGCTTCGTATTCTCTTTCGGAAGAACGACAGAGCTGACCGTCCGTATGTCTGCAGCGGCAACAATTCCATGAATGACCATAGCGATGCAGAACGCAGCAGCCAGGTCCCTTTGTATGGTTATTCCTTCCATGTCGTTTCCAATGACACCCCCGGAATGCCTGATTCTTTGACCGCATCCATCACGGAGATAATCGCATCGTAGTAAGCTTTCCTGTCACCCGAGATGAGAACTTTTGTCCGGGGAGATTCCCGATGGAGCGCTTTCAGCCGTACCCGCAAGTCTTCCAGTGTCACATTCTGCTTGTCTATGAATATTTTCCCATCTTTTTGGATTGTAATTTCGACAAATCCCTTCCTTTCGACCACCGCCGTTGATGCTGAAGGGAGCTGGACAGGCAGACCTCGATGAATCGTCATTGATATCGTGAAAAAGATAAAGGTGACAAGAAGCAGAAAGACAACATCAATCAGCGGAATCATTTCTATGCGCGCCTTTGTGGTGTAACGTCTTGAAACCTTCATTCCGCTCGTTTCTCTCCGTTCTTATTCTTTTCAAATATTATCTCCAGGTTAGTGCCGTATTGTTCGATTTCGAGGGATGCCTTCTCTATCTTCGAAATATAATAATTGTAGGGAATCAGGCTGAAAATTGCGATGATAAGCCCGAAGGCAGTCGTAATCAACGCCTGGGCAATGCCGCCGGTGATCATCCGTGGATGCTCCACTCCCACCGTCCCAAGCATTTGAAAAGAATAGATGATGCCGATGACCGTCCCGAGAATCCCCAGCAGCGGCGATAATGTTATCATCGTGTCAAGCACGGGAAGATACTTTCTCATCCGGGCTATCTCTTCATCGGCGCTCATCTGGAGGGCATCACGGAGCGAAAACTCACGGTGAACCGTACCGCAGACCATGACCCGCATGACATAATCAGTTGTATTTTCAGCCAGTTCCTTCGCACGCGTCAAATTATTCTCTGCAATCAGATCCATAAAGGTATCGAGGCGTTTTTTATCCCGCCGTCTCTTTTCCCTGATCCAGAACAGCCCCCGCTCAATGATGATTGTAAGGGACACGAGCGAGCAGAAAAGAAGGGGGTACATAACCGGTCCGCCCTGGTAAAAATAGTCAAGCATAGATGATTAATCCTTTCTCTATACCCATTATCCTGCAAAACATCACTTCGGTCGGATGAATGGAACACAAATCCACTGCCGTCATTCGTTTTTCCGGTTTCCGCGCGTCTGTTCAGGATGAATAATCCTGACCAGTTCTTCCAGTCCGTCCACAATCCTCGGCGACGAATGGTCCGTCAGATCGCTGTTGATTATGTGAATCCTGTCGTGTTTCACTGCCGGGATGTCTTTCCATTGCTTCCACATATCCCGAACGTTTTCGAAATTACCCCCCCGTTTCATGGATGAGATGATGATAATGTCGGGCCGGGCAAAAACGACCTTCTCCATGCTCAAGCGGGGATATTCCACCGCGACATCACCGGTGACGTTGATACCCCCGGCAAGGTCGATGAGCGTGTTGTGCACGGTATTCTTTCCGACCGTTACAATCGGGTCGATACCGATCTGAAAAAAAACTCTTGGTTTTCTCAATCCGCTGATTGTCGAGGCTACGGTGTCCACCCGTGCCATAAGCGTCTCGATAAGTTCCTCCGATATCTCCTTCCGTCCCGTAATCTGTCCGATATGCCGAATTGATTTGAATATATCATCGAACGTCACAGGATTGATCACATAGACGGCATAACCCACCCGTTCCAGTTGTAAGACCGTTTCTTTTTTATTGCCATTGGCGGTACCGATGATGAGATCGGGACCGAGAGATACGATTTTCTCCAGTGACAAATTAACATAACTGCCTACCTTCGGTTTCCTACGCGCCGCTTCAGGGTAATCGCTGAACGTGGAAACACCGACGACTCTATCCTCCAGACCAAGATCAAACAGCGTTTCCGTTATATTCGGAGCCAGTGAAACGATCCGCTGTGGATGACGGGGAACGGCAACCTGACGCCCGATTTCATCGACAACCATGTCGGCGCCGACATCTTCCGATGAGGCCCCCATGAAACAAAGCATCACCGTCAGGATCTTGATGAATAAAAAGAATCTTCTCGCCACACTGCTCTCCGGCGGCAAAGCCGCACTAACTAACGTCAAAGATATGTTGTTAATAAAGACTTTAGTAATCTAACTGCAGCCTTCCGTTAATCAATTTTATGACCGCGAGATCTCGATAGTAATCGATAATATTGAGACAGCCATACTCCTGATCGATGGAATAAAAATTCACGACGTCGAGTCGCAAAGCATCGGCAAGGATGACTCGATTAACCCCACCGTGAACAACAAGGGCCACACTGCCGCCGTGATGCTGCTCAATAATGGAACGCACCGTGGGAAGTACACGATCCTGTAAATCCCCGACACTTTCTCCTTCCGGAGGGCGGAAATGAATCAGATCCCTGCTGCGCGCTTCCAAACCTCCGGGATAGTTTTCTTCTATCTCCATGAAGGTCATACCGGCCCACAGACCGAAGTGAAGCTCCCTCAGGGATGGGTCCGGCAAGGGATCACGACCATGCTCACGGGCAACCAATTCTCCACCGGCCCGTGAACGGATAAGATCGCTGCAGTAAACCGCATCAAGATTTTCATCCTTGAGCCTCCAGGCAACCGATTCCATCTGTCTGACACCGAGATTACTCAATCCCACATCATTATGACCGTTATACACACCGGCGTCATGATTGATCACCTGTCCATGCCTGATCAGGTATAAGCGAGTAAAGGTGTTCATAATATAACCGAATGACCATTATAATGTTGAATATCGAAATTCGAACAGTTTAAACAAGTACTCAGCTCGTTTATTCATTTAATAATTCGGCAGTGATTGGTGTCTCGAATTCTGTATTTTGACTCCTTGTATCGTGTACCCTCTTACACACAAAGGGCACACACAAGGAGGAGTGTTGTAACTTCAACAAGTTCACACGTCGCCCCCATGATATCGCCGGTGATACCGCCGATTCGTCGTTTGAAAAAATAACCGGTCCCGAACGCGAGTGCTGCCGTGGCGATGATTAAAATCACGCCTTTCAATGGAAATAATCCGACAACAATGAGCGCCGTTATCAGTGAAGCAACGAGGTATTCCAGTTTTCCCGTAAATCCCACGAAGGCCTGGGCGGTACCGTGCCCGGACCGTGCATAAGGAAACAGAGCTGCCAGTTGGACCGTTGACCACCGTCCCAGAACGGGAACGACAAGAAGCGTTCCCGTCTTCACCGATGCGGGCACTTCCATGAGAGCAAATACCTTTAGCAGCAGCAGCAGGATCAGGCCGATCACGGCAAACGATCCGATCCGGCTGTCCTTCATAATGGCGAGGATTCGATCCCGATCCTTTCCTCCCGCCAGTCCGTCCGCCGTATCGGCAAAACCGTCAAGATGAAGCCCACCCGTGATGACGACGAGCGCAATGATTACGAAACCATCGGCAAGAATCGAAGGAAAGACATGGGATGCGCCGAACCGGACACCCACGAGAACCAGACCGATGACCAACCCGACCAGCGGAAAATAAGCCATGGAACTGCCGAGCCGCTCTCCCGTCAGATCGGGATCTTCCCGTACTTTGATAATCGTAAGAAACTGCAGCGCCGTTAAAAATCCCTTCATTATTCTTTTTTCCTGTCCACACCTGCGGAGTCAAACGTGGCCATTCCGGTCATGATCTTGATTGCACCCTCGATAACGGACATGGCGATGGCCGATCCCGTTCCCTCACCTAATCTCATATCCAGGTTCATGATCGGTTCCTGTTCCAGGGCAGTCAGCATTGCCCGATGCCCCGCTTCGGCGGACAGATGGGAATAAAAGAGGTAATCGTTGATTGTCCGATTCATGGTAACGGCAATCAAAGCACCCGCCGACGATATAAAACCATCGATGATCACCGGCAGCCGGTGGTACGCCGCGCCGATAATGAGCCCGGCGATCCCCCCGATCTCGAATCCACCCACCTTTGCCAGTACATCGACGGAATCACACGGATCAGGCCTGTTCACCGCAATGCCCTGTTCAATCAACTTTATCTTGTTGTTTAACGTTTGATCATCAATTCCCGTTCCCCTTCCCGTAATGTCTCCAACAGGAATGCTCGATAATACCGACAGAATTGCCGTCGATGGAGTGGTGTTCCCGATCCCCATCTCCCCCGTTCCGATAATATCAACCCCCTGCCGGGCATATTCACCGGCGAGTTCAATGCCGATTTCCATTGCCCGGAGTGCCTCGTCGTACGACATGGCAGGACCTTCCGTAAAATCCCGAGTTCCCCGGTTTACTTTCCGCATAATCAGTCTTTTATGGGGCTCAAAATCAAAATCAACCCCGATGTCCACCACGGCAACTTCCGCCCCGACATGACGGGCAAGGACATTGACGGCGGCACCGCCGTCAAGCATATTGAGAACCATCTGGATCGTGACCTCCCGGGGATATGCGCTGACCCCTTTGGCCACAATACCGTGATCACCGGCAAACGTTACAATCACCTTCCTCGTAATAGACGGATCAATGGTCTCCCGGATAGCTGCGTACTTACGGGCAATCGTTTCCAACTTACCAAGACTGCCCGGCGGTTTTGTCAGATTGTCCAGCCGCCGCTGAGCCTTGTCAAGATAATCATCACTGAGAGGAGCAATGCGCCGCGCCATGTCTTTGACAGTCATCATCATTTTTTCTCCTGAAGTAATCAGCCCTTGATAGTGACTGGGATTCCGGAAAAGAGAACGTATACTTGATCGGACCGCTTCGCCATCCTCTGGTTGAGGAAACCGAGCTGATCCCGGTAAATTCTTGCCAGTTTGTTGTCCGGAACGATTCCCTGTCCCACCTCATTCGATGTAACAATCAAAGTCCCGCGAAAGTCGTCGATACTTGAAAAGAAATCATCGATAATTTCACCCCTTCTTTCACTCTGCTCAGGAAACGACATTAAGAGATTCGACATCCAGAGAGTAAAACAATCAATAAGAACGGTTTCGTATGCATCGCCCACCGAACGTAATGCATTTCCGAGTGCAATCGGTTCTTCCAGGGTGTCCCACCGATCTCCCCGCTTCTCCCGATGCTTTTGTATCCGTACTTCCATTTCCCTGTCGAAGGCCTGGGCGGTTGCCACAAAAAGCCTCTTTCCTTTTTTCTGCTCCGCCAGGTCCTGCGCAAAGTCGCTTTTGCCGCTTCTGGCACCGCCGGTCACAAAAATAATCATGTCACGATCTCTCTCAATTTTTTTATAAGAATTTCATTCTGATCACGTTGCCTTCCTTGTAAAGGGATGTTTCATCCGGGCGTAATCTATAATGATACATTTTTTTGAGGAATGGCCAGCGCGACAAACAGATTGCCGACGATCATCTCGTCAAAGCTATTACGCCCCCGGATCAAAACAATCGTTGGCCGGTAGCTCAGCCACCAGCGGAATCCGTTCCTCAAGCCATCGAATGAACTTTCCGATTATGACAACCGGATGAGGAATCCACCGGGGATCATCAATGACAAGATCCAATGCGTATGCGCTCAAGAACAGCAACGGCGTCACGGCAACTATCCATGAAGCATATCACTTTTTCTATCGGCTGCCATCAATGGAAAATACATTGTAATCACTCAGTAATCGTATCGGCCTTCTTCATAATATCTTTCAAAGTATCGGGAAACGTAGCAATCGATTCGAGACTGATAATCGACGGATGTGATGACAGGAAGCCGACACTGTCGAGATATTGCTTCTTTTCAATCGTCAGTATCATTGCATCCTTCTGGCTCTTCACGGCCTCTTCTACCAGTGCCAGTTTCTGTTCGATGGGCATCTGCATGTCGACAATAACCAGACGAAACGGGTCCAACTGAAGGGCTTTTCGGACCGAGAGAAAATTAGGATAACTCACCGGATCCAGATTGTACCGGATAATGCCGTATTCAATAAACTTTCGCCTCTTTGAATCATCACTGACAATCAACACACGGTTATTCTCCATCATATTCCCCCTTATTATGTTCTCTGATGTACGTCACGGTCCGTTGAAACGATGGAGTCCCTTCCGTAATTCACCTCCCCGCTCGAATCGCCTCACATGCAGCGATATCAAGAACGGACCTTGCTGCCTGGATAATGTTCTCGGACTGTACGATGCGCATCCTCTTTTTAAAAATGGGCCCCGATATGACGAGGGTGTGATATTCCCCATTTTCACCTGCCATATCCACACCCTCCATCTTCGAGAGGTCTGCCATAAAGCAAAAATCGATGATCCGTCCCAGCCACTCCGTCCCCAATACATCATTCCTGACAGAAATAACCACTGCTTCGAACCCCTCGTCGATGAATTCCCGCAACAGATCATCCCGCTTCTCCTCCCAGATGGGCAGGACTGCGGCAACGCCCACCTCGCGGCATACCCTCTCCACCCATTCCCGGTGTTCCGCCAGATCGATATCGCCGAATATTCCCGCTTCGATTCCGTCCTGCTTTAACCGGGACACCGCCGCCTTGAATTCCCGTTCGTACGTTTCCCATGACGTTTTCTGTTGGATAATCGGCAACTCCATGGCATCGGCCTGTACCCGCAGGACATTCGTCCTGACACCGTGAGCCCGTGACGTCAATCCGTCTTCCGACACCATGTTTAAGAGACATGATATTTCATAATGCTTCATTGCCCGGTAGCAGGACAGGGCGGCATCCTTGCCACCGCTCCAGGAAACAAAGGCTCTCAGTTTGCGCTTCTCCACTCCGTTACGTCTCCGCATATTCGACAGTGATAGGCATCGGGTGCCATACCGCCGCCGCAGCAGACACACCGTTTTTGTCCGTCTTTCGGTGGAGGGATATTCCCGACCACTTCCCGATAAATACAATAATAGTAAAAATGTTCCTTGTTCCAGAATCGAACCGGATAGACCTTTTTCCCTTCCTCAAATTCCAGATCTGACACAATTGACGTAATCACATCACGCAGTCGTGACATACCCGAACCTGATTCGAGGGGCCGTTTGCTCTGCCAGAGGATCTCTTTCGGCAGGACTCCGTCGAACGCTTTCCGAAGGATCCACTTGCCCCAGATTTTCCCCTTCTCGTTTCTGATTTTGTACTGTAGATCAATATCCCGGCCGAATTTCATAAACTCATTATCCAGGAAAGGCTGTTTGATTGCGATACCTAATTCTCTCCCGATTCTATTCGAATTGAATTGCATGGAAGAATGCATCCTTGACAGATACTGGTCAAGCTCCTTTATTTCCATCATAAAACTGTATCCGGCGAAGATCTCATCACTGCCGTCACCGGTCATCATCGTTTGAATGTTCATATCTTTCGCATACTTCAACCCGAGATAGACGGCCACATCATTCGGAACGGCGGGATCGAAGCTTCTCAAAGCGCGAATAACTTCAGGAACCGCCGCGAGTGCTTCGTTGGTCGACACGTCTATATACTGATGGTCGAGATTGAGATACCTCGCAACCGCCCCGGCATAAAATTGGTCTTCACTCCGGGGATTAAGACCGATGGAAACGGCTCTGCTGTTTCTCGAACAGGAAGCCACCAGCGCGGAGTCGAGGCCACCGGAAAAAAGAATTCCATCACCGCGATTCCTATCGACCGCTTCTTCGAACCTTTTTTTCAGTTCTTTCATCAGTCTGTTCATCAGTAACTGCGAGGCATTTATTTTTCTATACCTTTCCGGGCACGAACACCGTTCCGGAAATAATGCTTCACCTCCGTCATTGCCGTTACCAGATCTGCCCGTTCCACCACAAGCATGTCCGCATATCGTCCGGTGATAACAAGTTCCACATCGTATGGTTTTGTCTCGATAAAATCAAGCAAATCTCCCACGGAAAACAAGTTGTAACGAGTGGCGATATTCGCTTCATCAAGAATGATCACGTTAAAGGCTCCGGAAACCATCAAGTCCCGTGCTTCTTTAAGGCCGACCCGGGCAGCACGAATATCCTCTTCCGCCGGTTTTCCATTAATGAAAACACCCCGGCCATACTGTTTTACCGTAATGCTCTCATGAAAACGCCGGAGCGCCTTGATCTCACTGTATTCCCCGCCTTTTGCGAACTGGGCGATATATACCTTGAGACCGGCCCCGGCAGCACGCAGGGCAAGTCCGAAAGCGGCTGTCGTTTTGCCTTTACCATCACCTGTGTAAACTTGAACATATCCTTTCATTTTTCCCTCATGAAAAAGTGGTGGCAGGGAAGATTTTCCACATACAGCTCCCCTGCCACAATGTCATTTTAGAAATCATATCTCAAACCGAGGAAAAATATTCTTCCCTGCATAGGGTATCCCTGAGCATATTCATAATCCTTATCAAAGAGGTTCTGAATCTCTCCCTTGAGCGTTACACTCCCGTATCTTCCGGCATCCAGAATCCTTTTACTGACCGTCAGATTGGTTACCGTAAAACTGCCTTTTGTTATTGTCGCGTACGTACCACCTTCATGATCAGTAATATTTTGTTTGCCCGTATAGGCAAGGTTGAGGTTAGCGGAGAAACCATCAAGGTCGGAAACCGTTATGCCGTAAGACACATGAAGGTCCGATGTGTACAGGAGATCCTCATTCGCTTCCTTATCCTTATATTTGGCGAGATAGGTCAAGCTTACATAGGGCTTGACCTGATAATCCCATGAGAAAAGTGAGCCGATATCATAGGTAATACTCCCTTCAATCCCTTCTATTTCAGCTTTCCCGAGGTTTCTGTATGATGTGTCGCCGCCGCCGGTTGTATAGCTCTCAATTTTGTCCTTGAAATCGGTATGAAAATAGGTAAGCCCGGCGCTGAAGGAAGCATACGAAAAGTCCAGACCTCCTTCATAGGTCTCACTCTTTTCTGGTTTTAAATCGGGATTGCCCACGTAACGCACACCCCACATATTCATATCACAGGCCAGCTGCTGTGCCGTGGGCATTCTGAACGCTTCCCCGTAGTTAGCCCTCAGCTTCAACCAGTTTGTCAGCAGATAGGCAACGCCTATCCGTGGAGATGTGTGATTGTCTCTCTCTGTTCCCCCTTCACCCTTCATGTCCACTTCGTACTCGTCATATCGTATACCACCGGTAATTATAAGCTTCTGATCAAAAAGCCTGGCCTTGGCCAAGAAAAAACCGGCCGGGTTGTCATATTCGGTATTACTCGGGCTGTATTCACTGTCCTTGGTCTCATAATTCACCCAGTCGAAACCTGCGGTGAGAAGGATATACTCCCGGATGTATGAGAACTGTGCCTGCGCCCCCTTGTAATCAACCGTAACCTTATCGGGAATGCCGTTATCCCAGAAGCCGGGATTACTAGCCACGGGATCGACATATTTGTCTTCATCCTTCCCATCAAAATACCTGACTTTCCAGGAAAAGAACCCATTGCCGGTTTTACCGTCATAGATGAAATCAACCGATTTGTTGCCTGAATCATTATAGTCATCAAGATCATTCTGACTGAGATAGCCTGGATTACCTACATGATCGGCATTAAAATAGGTGTAAATGACGCCGATGCGATTTTCCGGCAGGAATTCATATCCGAGATTCAGACTGCCGTTTTTTTTATGGTCATAACCGGTGTTGTAATATCGTGCGCCATCGGCGGTATTGTAATCATCTCCTGAATCTCTGGTAAAGCTGCCGGAAAAATCAAACGCATTATACGTGCCTGACAATCCTGCACTCCCTTCCTTATAGCCGTAACTTCCCAAGAGCCCCTCAATAAAAGCCGTCGGCTTTCCCTCCCCCTGTTTGGTGATGACGTTTACAACCCCGCCCATTGCGGCTGAGCCGTATTGAACGGAGGCGGGACCTCTTATTATCTCCACCCGCTCTATGTTTTTCGTCATAATCTTGGCCGCATTGCCGGTCCCCGCTCTCCGACCGTTCAACAGGATCAGCACCTTACCCGCGAGGTCTACGCCGGTCGCATCAGTTCTGAACCCCCGTATACCGACAGAGGTTGAAACACCGGGATATTTATGGATGTGCCCGATACCCTTTTCAGCCAGCAGATCTCCGAGATCTGTTGCCGAGGAATTTTTAATCTCTTCTTTATCAATAATTGTGACATTTGTGGTAATCTCTTTTTTCTTTTCTTTTACCCTTCCCGCTGTTACCACCACCTCTTCCATCGTTACCGGATCGCCCCCTTCCTGTGCATAGGCGGGAAAAGACACGGCAACAAGGAAACACGTAAATAATACAACTGTATAATTTAACAACTTCTCCATTTCACCACTCCTCCTTATGCGATGCGTCTGATCGTTCATCTGATTTGTCATCTTTTTCCTTCGTACCGGGCTCGCTAAGGAGGATTTTTGTTAACTGCCTTCTTCATAACAATCTCCTTTCCCCTCGGTTGGATTTGCTACTGCATCCGTCAGACAAGTCTCCTGGCTTGCGGCAACAGCCTACTTCCCACACCTTCCCATCCCGATTCCGTCGGGACAGTGGCATGTTGCGGGGTTCGTTCCGCCTACAGTTGCGGGGCAGCGCCGATTTTTGATCGGCTTCCTTAATCCAGCGGATGTGATGCCAGTAAAGTGACTCTCGGTGATCCCGTCGCAGGATTGAGATCAACGAGAACGTCCGTATCGTATACCTCCCTGATATTTGATTGTGTAAGCACCTCATCGGGAGCTCCGATCGTATGCACCCTGCCGCCATCCAGGAGCATAATCCTGTCGCAATAAAGCGATGCCAGATTCATGTCATGGGTCACGGCGATAACGGTGAGCCCCTTCTCTTTATTTAAGGATTTCATAAGGTCAAAGAAGGCTATCTGATGTTTGATATCCAGAAAAGCCGTCGATTCGTCCAGGAGAATCACCTGGGGTTCCTGTGCAAGAGCCCGGGCGATGAGAACCCGCTGCCGTTCGCCGCCGCTCAACTCATTGATACTCCGTGAAGCGAAGGGCAGAACATCCGCTGTTTCCATTGCCATGCGAACGATTTCAAAATCGGATGCCCCTTCAAATCGCAGCCTTCCCAGATGTGGTGATCTCCCCATCATGACGATCTCCTGAACGGTAAAAGGAAACCCGAGGGGGATGTCCTGAGGAACCACCGCAACTACCTTTGCAATGTCGTTCCGTCTGAAATGTCTGATGTTTTTCCCGCGGAAGCAAACAACTCCCTCATCAGGCACGAGGAGCCCGTCGATAACCTTTATCAACGTCGTTTTCCCCGATCCATTCGGTCCGATAATCCCGAGAAACTCCCCCTCGCGGGTTTGAAAGGCAATATCGTTCAGGATCCAGATATCGCTGTACTTAAACTTTACATCCCGGGCTTCAATAACGGTCATGGGTCAGATCGACCTCCTGCGAAGCAGGTAAACAAAATACGGCGCGCCGCATATGGCGGTGATGACGCCGACCGGCAACTCCGTATGAGGAATAATCGTCCGGGCAATCGTGTCGGCCACAACAAGAAAGGATGCGCCAAACAAAAACGATGCCGGAAGCAGGAGGCGATGGTCGGACCCGAACAGAATTCTCATCATGTGAGGAATGATAAGTCCGACAAAACCTATTATCCCGCTGAATGATACGGCAACGGCGGTCAGCAGCGATCCCGCCATGAAGAGGACGATTTTCGTTCTTTCAACATTGATTCCCAACTGCAGCGCCGTTTCCTCGCCCGTTACAATGAGATTCAACGATCGTGCGTAGCTATAGATGACGGAAAACCCCATGAACGACATAAGGGTGACAAACAGGATTTTAAACCAGTTCGAGAGAGCGAGATCTCCCATCAGCCAGAAGGTGATACTATGCAATTCCGTGTTGGTGCTGATTGAAAGCAGAAACATGATAACGGCCGAAAAGAATGCATTGACAATAACACCGGCCAGGAGGAGGGTTGTTGAATGCAGTTCTCTGTTGGATCTCCCGATAAAGAAAACCAAGGTTACGGTCGACGCGGCGCCACAAAAAGCAAGTCCGGGAATGGCAAAGGGAACCGCACCGATTCCGATAATTATGCCGATAATCGCCCCCACTGCTGAACCTCCCGAAATTCCAAGAATGTACGGATCTGCCAGGGGATTGCGAAGCAACGCCTGAAAAATGACCCCTGCCGCCGAGAGTGACGCCCCGACAAGACCGGCAAAGAGAACGCGGGGCAGCCGTATGGAAAAAATGATGGTTTTTTCGGTAGGGGTGAGGACTGTCGAGCCATCCTGCCATCCAAAGAGCAGTCCTTTTAATCCCTGGAAGAAACTGATCCGTGCGGGACCGACAAGAAGAGAAATCACGGCGATCACGGAAAATACCGCAAGCAGAATAAGACTGATTTTTATAACACGGGATAACGTTACGACCGATCTTTCCATTTCGAAACATTCCTGGCTTTCTGAAACGGCATGATACCGCTCCTCTATGGACGGTATGAGGAACAGTCACACAAACATTATATCCGGGAACCGTTGACGATAATAACGTGATCGGACAGTGACGGCAATTTTGTCATGGTGTCCCCCCCTCGAGGTATTTCGGATGAACCGGTCTTCCGGCTTCGGGCGCCCTACTCACCTGCCTTCCCATCCCGACTGCGTCGGAACAGTGACTCATTCGGCTTTCGTTCCCATCACGGCTGCGGGGCAGCGGGGGATTTGCACCCCTCTTCCACACATCCATCCGTATGTGAATTGATTGTACAAGACCTGCCTAGTATGTCTTCTATAAGAAAGTAGCGGTCCGCTGTCAAGGGAAAAGTAGTTGCAGCAGAAATCACCGATTCAGGAATTAGAATACAGGGGTCAATATTCAGGACAGGAACGTTACCTGGCTGAATCATCGGGGCGAAACCATCATTATGGCATTGACGGGGCACTCTTTGGCACAGAGACCGCATCCCACGCACCGGCTTTCATCATAGAGAATAGTGCCGGGCATATGCCCCTGCCGTACCGGCAGTTTTACATGGAAGGCCTTAAATCGGCAGAGATCGACACAGAGCATGCACAGGGCGCATGTTCGTCGATTCAGTATCGGTTTCGATCGTTGTTCCACCGGCACCTGCCGAACAATGGCGCCACCACCATTGGTAATACAACCGACAGGACAGGTCATGCCACAGACATTACAATCAACACACCGAACCTGATTGATTTCATGAATGTGACCGGGATCACCCGTAATAGCCGAAACGGGACAGACATCCCTGCAGAGTCCACAGCCGGTGCAGTTATCCAGAATAGTATGGGCCATGCGCTGAGATCGTCCTTATTATCAGATAGCAATGCCGGACAGGGTGACCGAACCGGCAACATTGCGTATTACTCACCGATATCGGCCTTCATGATACGTGGCACACGATATCACTCATGCAATGCCACGTCAACACTTACAACAGAGAAGGTAAAATATACAGGGACATTGCCGTTTGAAACTGTTGATTTCAATGCGAAGAAGTCGGATTGATGGTTCTATAAAAGTTAGACTGATCTTTAACAGTTGCAAAAATATAGTTATTTACTATCGGGCACATAGATATCCCGAAACAGTTCTTGGCACCA
>OMKS01002018.1_pt1 | contig 17385 bp, 14 predicted proteins | sample 1674721 | NCBI WGS metagenome assembly OMKS01 (sample SAMN06264996, study PRJEB25208) | sediment metagenome | isolation source: hot spring sediment | place: USA: California | collected 2014-09-02
TAGCCATCAAACGCCGCCGCGAGGATACCTACCGCTAGTCTGTCCCCTCTGTTTATCATTCTCCATTCTCCATTCTCCATTCTCCATTCTCCATTCTCCATTCTCCATTCTCTATTCTCCCTCCCCACTCCCCGCCCGCGTTCCCGCCTGATCCGCCAACCGCAGCGCGCGGCTGAGCAAAGTATAGGCGATAAAGGCGCCGGTCTCGCGCGGCTGCACGAAAAAACGCCCGATATCCTTCACCGTGGGGGAATCCATTGGTAGCACCCCTTTGAGGACGGCTGCCATCTCCGGGGGCAGCGCCGCATACGTCGCCGTAATCTGCGCCGGGGCCACGCGATCCAGCCGGAAGGCCTTGTAGCTCGCCGTGAACGGCCCGTGATGGCGTGCAATCGCCGTGAAAGCGGCGCGCAGCACGTCCGGGTACGGCCTGAAAAGCGCCATCAGCAGGGGCAAGGCGGCCACCGCGCCCTCCACAGCGTGTGGCGGGCGCTTCCCCGCCAGTTCCTTCTCCAGGCGACGGTGGGCCGGATTGCTGCCGTCATAGTCGGTGTGCGCGGCGGCCTCTCCGGCAGGCAGTGGATGGCCGGCGCCCGCCTGCCACGCGCGCGCCCAACCTTGCCAGCCCGTCGTGAGTTTGCCTACATCGTGCAATGCGGCGACGGCCCACGCAGCCCGCACCAGACTCCCCGCCGGCCAACCGGCCCGGCGCTCTAACGCCGCCGCCGGATAGGCCAGTTCCTCCAATGGCAGTTTGCCCAGCGCGGTGCATACCTGTTGTACGTGCGCGGCATAAGATTCCAGTGCATAGACGCTGTGCCAGGAGGTTGCGGCGACGGGTTTCTCCGGTAACTCCGCCTGGAAGCCGGTAGCACAATCGGACAAAAAACCTTCCTCCGGGGTGTAACCGGCCAACCGGCTGTTGACCACCACCAACACGGCGCCTCGTAACTGTTTGCCATCCGTCACATCCCGCCAACGATAGTGCGGCCCACGGCCACCTTCGCTGGCATCCTCGGCTTCCTCCAGGCGCTTGACCGCCCACGGTAGCCCCAATGCCGTCGCGCGCGCCTGCCAATCCTTGAACATTCCATAAACCGAACCGGGATGCAGCGAAAACGCGGGCGCGCGCCAGGGCGCATCGAGTAGGGCGTCCGGCGCATCGTGAATGGTGACGGCGCGCGAGGCGACTTCACGCACCATGTTTGCGCCGTCGCTGCGTTCCCCGGCCAAGACCGCGTCGATGTTTTGCCCGGTTGCGGCGCGCCCCAGCCGAATGCCGTCCAGGATTTGGCGGTCGCGTGCGCTGTGGACGGCGTTGATCAATGCCTGCTCCGCGGCAAAGTCCAGGACCGCCCCTGCGCGTGCTTGTAACTCGATCCAGGTGCGTTCACATTCCTCCTGTAAACCGTCGTCGCGGTAGGGCCGGTAGGTCTCCACCGGGTAGACGGTAACGTGTCCCACAGCGGGGCGGACCGCCGTGCCGGGGAAGCGCGCGCACCGCCCGGCGCGTTGCAAGATAGCGTTGGCCGGGGCCAATTCGGTGTGCAGGGCCTCACAGGTGATGTCCAATCCCACTTCGATCACCTGCGTCGCCACGGCAATCACACTGCCTGCGCCGTCGTCTTCCTTTCCGAACAGACGCCGCACCTCGGCCTCGTGAACTTTGCGATCCTCCGGCAAAAAGCGGCTGTGCAAGAGCAACACCTGCGTTTCACTGCCCCGCGTGGCCTTCACCAGATCGTGATATACAGCCTGGGCGCGCTTGACGGTGTTACAAACGACCAGAGAGCGCCTTTGGTGCGGCGCCAATACGTCCGCCGCACACAATTCTCCTTTCCCGGTGTGATAGAAACGTTGCTTGTTGTTTTGGGAGGGGATGGCGGGGAGTTCGTCCTGGGGCACGGTGACGACTTCGGCATCCAGCCACGCCGCCAGTTCACCTAGCATATCGGCGGAAAACGTCGCCGTCATCAGCAGCACCGGCGCGAGGCCCTTGAGCCGGCCGAGCATGTCCAGCGTGGTGGGCAGCGTAGAGTTGGGGGCGAAGAGGTGAAACTCGTCGAAGACCAGGTACGCGCCTGCCACCGCACCTGCATTGACGTTGGCCTGGCGGCGGGAGAGGCTGTAGGGCATCAATAAAAAACTGCTCAACACCTGGTCGATGGTGGCGAAGATGAGGTCGCCGCTCATGGTAGTATCTTCGCTCCGTTCTCCGGTCTGGACTTTGACATTCATAGACCGCCGAAATCCAAAATTATGTACACGTCGCGCGTATTCTTCCTCAAACTGATTCGCTAATACCCGCATCGGAACAGCATAAATGCACTTATTCGGAAAATCTTCTTCATACTCCCAAGCGCGCAAAAAAGGATAGAGCGCCGCGCGCGTTTTCCCGGCCCCGGTGGGAGCCTGCAAAATGACAGAATGTCCGGCACTCAATACCTCGTAAACACGCGCCTGAAATGGAAAGAGTGACATGATTATCCTCCAAAGAAATCATCGAAGAACTGATGCGGATTGTCATCCAAGCCAGGACGCTCCTTGAAACGATGTACCTCCCACTCATAGTTTTGTGCTAGCCGGCGGGCTTCCCCGGCAAGTTGCTCCCGCAATTTCACCGGCGCTTCGACGGTTACATCCGCGCCCCACCCGCGTATCCAATACACCATCTCCTGCGGTTCTGCGATGTTGGCCCGCCAGAGCAAGCTTCCGTCTGCCTGTTCCTCCACAGTTTCCGAACGATGCCACTGCGTCTCCCGCACGCGCCGCGCCACCCGTGGGTGGAAACGCAGTACCACCTCCACCGGCGCTGCTTCGGTGTACCAGATCCCCCAGGCATTGGCCAGCAAGTCACGTGGATCGAAATCCTCCGGGATGGCGTAACGCTCCGTCTTCAACGTAATCCGGCGGATACGCTCGACCTTGAAGGTCCGGCGTGCGCCCGGCGGCTCACGCCAGCCGATCACGTGCGTGGCGCGTCCTACCGCGTAAGGTTCGATGAAGTAGGGGGCAAAGTCATACTCGTAGATTTTGCCACTTTCGTGTTGGTGCCACAGATGAACTTGCTGTTTTGCCGACCAGGCGCGCGTCAACGTTTCCAGGACTTCCAGGTATACCGGGTCGTGTCGTTGCGCCTGGTCGTCCATCACATCCGCACTTTGCTTGAGGTGGTCAGCGATGAGTGGCGCCAGCCGTTCCAAGGAGACGCCCAACTTACGCAAAGCCGCCGCCGCGTGAGGGTTTTGCTTGTCGGTACCGGCAGTCATCAGACGCGCTGCCAAATGCACCGCCAGGGCCTCATGCATTGTCAGGCGCACATTGACCAAATACCCATCGCGATCGAGTTTCCAGCGGTTGTCGTCCAGGTCATCGATGTAGATGTGAGCGGGAAGATCGGGAATGTAGCGCCCTACGGTTGAACGGTGAATGCCTAATCGCCGTGCCAGAGCGGATTGGGTCAATCCCTCTGGATGCGCCAGCAGAAGAGCTTCGATTTGCAACAAACGCGCGGCCTTGTTCTCAGCATGCCCCATTGTTTTAGCTCCTTGTGTCCTCACGTGCGTTTATTAAAGCATAACACATACACCGTTGAAATTACGCAACATCGTGTCTGAATTTGGGGATTTCGTTCATTTACCCTGTTCGAAAGGCCATAATCGTCCCTGGTTGTCCTCGCTATACAGATAACCGGCTTCTTCCAGACTGGGTAAACGGCGGAGTATCGTTGAACGGGAGACGCCCAACTCACGGGCTATTTTTGCCGGATGAATACCTGGTTGCTGTTGGATGATCTCATCCATCTTTTGAAATTCCACCTGGTTTTTGCTCCAGAAAGGCATGTCACACCTCCGACTGTGTAAGATGCTTCCACAGTACAAGAGGTGTGTTGCAGGTAACGCAACACGAAAGGAGGAATTGCTTGCAACTTCTCGTTCAGGCGTTTTTCCTCACCTCCGTTGCCTTTACCCTATCCATGCCGTGAGAACTCAGGGGGTCCCGTATTCAGGGGCCTTCTAAAACTTACACATCATTATAGCATCGGTAGGAAAGAAAGAAAAACTGTTCCATACTTGGATATAATCTGTGCGTTTTTGCGCGCGCGGCCTTGCGCGCGGCTGGTGTGGTGCTCAATGGCAAAAGAGGGCCGGGGCATGTGGTCTCCGGTTTGACGATTTTGGCGAAAATCGCTCGCCGGAGTCCTCACGGCCCGGTAAAATGACAGCGCCATTTGATAGCGTTTCATCAAATGGCGCATCGTGTGATCAACAGTCGGGGCATGCGGATTTGAACCGCAGACCTCACGGACCCGAACCGTGCGCGCTACCAAACTGCGCTATGCCCCGAGTGCCTGGGATTATACCGCAGATCGCCCTTTTGACAAGCGCTCCCGTGGTTCTTGCCCTTTTTTTCGATGCTGTTATGATGGCCCCCATCTACGATTGGAGGTGACAGTGTGACACTGTGGCAAGCGATTCTCTTGGGCATCCTACAAGGCGCGACGGAGTTTTTGCCGGTGAGCAGTTCGGGCCATCTGGTGATTGTCCCGCACTTGTTGAATTGGCCCGATCCTGGTTTGACGCTAAACGTTATCTTGCACCTGGGGACCCTGGTGGCGATTTTGGCGTACTTTTGGAGTGACCTGTGGCGCATGGCGCTTGCGGCGCTGACGAGCCTGCGCACGCGCCGGTTGGATGATCCGGATGCGCGCCTGGCCTGGGCCATCGTCGTGGCGACCATCCCCGGCGTCGTCCTGGGCGTGCTGTTGCAAGATTTCTTCGAGCGGCTTTTTGGTGAACCCAGGGCCGCCGCCGGTTTTTTGCTGGGGACGGCGGCGCTGTTGGCCGTGGGGGAATATCTCGGCAGGCGCGAGTTGCCCATCAAAGCGATGTCTTGGGGGCACGCTATATGGATCGGCCTGGCGCAGGCGTTGGCGATTGTGCCCGGCCTCAGCCGCTCCGGTTCGACGATTGCTGCCGGGCTGCTGCTCGGTTATCGCCGCGAGGATGCGACGCGCTTCAGCTTCCTTCTTTCCGTGCCGATTGTGCTCGGCGGCGGTTTGTACGAAGTGCTCAAAGTGCTGCGCGCCGGTGTGGGCGTGGTGCAGCTCCAAATCTTTGGTGTGGGTTTCCTTGCGGCGGCTGTCACCGGCTACTTCGCTATCGCCGGTCTGCTGATGTTGGTGCGGCGGCGCAGCTTGTGGCCGTTCGCCCTCTACTGCGCGACGTTCGGTGTGCTGGTGTTGACCGGAGTGCTCGCGTGAGACGTTGGCTCGCTGTGGCGTTGGCACTGACCGCTGTGTTGGCGGCGTGTACCGCGCCCGCCTCCCTGGTGCCTACGCCGACGCCCCAACCCGCCCCGGTCACGCCCCAGATCGTCCAAGTCGTGTGCCCGGAAAGCCTTGCCCCACTGTTGATGGTGCTGGGTTCCGCTTACCAGCGCGAAGAACCGGCGGCGCTTATGGTAGTCGTCGAGCGCGCAGATGAATTGGCGCTCCACGCGCTTATGAACGGCGACGCCGACATCGCGGCGCTCACCTGGCTGCCCGCGACCGCGCCGGAGAACGTGTGGCGCGTGACCTTCGCGCGGGATGGGCTGGCGGTGATCGTCAATCCGCAGAACGGGCTGCCGGGATTGACGAAGGAACAACTGCGGTTGCTGTTTGGCGGGCGCGTCGAGGACTGGGCATCGTGGGAGGGTTTTCCGGGATCGCCGCAGATTATCAGCCGTGAGGAAGCGTCCGGCGATTTCGACTTCTTCCAGGCCCACGTGATGCATGATGCCCGCGTGACCCTGACGGCACTGCTGGCCCCCACCAGTCTGGCAGCGCGCGACTCCGTCAGCCGGGAACCACTCGCGGTGGGCTACCTATCCACGGCGTGGCTGGATGCGCAGGTGCGCGCGCTGGCCATCGAGGGCGTGCCGCCCACGCCGGAGACCATCGCCGCCGGACTCTATCCACTCTCGCGCGAACTCTTTCTGGTGACGCTAGGCGAGCCGCCGGGGATGGTGCGCGCCTTCATCCAGTGGACGCTCACCCCGCAAGGTCAAGCCATCGTCGCCGCGCAAGGCTTCGTCCCCATCCTTCAGTAATCCGCTCTTCGCAACTCGCAACTCGCAATTCGCAATTCGCAATTCGCAATTCGTAATTCGTAATTCGTAATTCGTAATTCGCCATTCGCCTACTCGTCCCCGTTGTAGAAGCGATACACCAACTGCCCGATAGTGGCAAACGCCGGCGCACCCTCATCCCAGATCAGCCACGCCGGCTGGTACAGATAAACCGCCAGCACGAAGTCGGCCTGCGGCCCGTAGACCAGCGCGACGTTGGCGTGCGTTGCGCCGGACCAGCCGTGCTTGTGCGCTACGCGCGTCCCTGCGGGCATCCCCGCCGCCAACAGTGGATTGATCGAGTGTTGCGTCAGCCCCGTGAGGATGCTCTGACATTCCGCCGCCGTGATCTCCTGCGGATAGACCGCGCGCAGGAATCCGCCGCCTTGCGCGCCATAATATAGCCCTTCCATCAACAGCCCCATTTCGATGGGGGTGGTTTGCAAGGCCGGATCGGGGTTTGTGTTGGCGCCGGTGCGTGACGCTGCCAGACTGGCGATGTCCGGCGGGATGGTTGTCTCAGGAACGTCGTAAGGCGTGGCGATGAAGGTGTTACGCAGGCCCAGGCCCCACAATAGATCGGTCACGCGCAGCGCCCCGCTGTAGGCGTCCCCGCTGCCGATGTGGGCGAGCAGCAGGTTCGCGGTGGCGTTGTCGCCCTCGGCAAACAGCGTGTTGAGGCGGCCCATCATCGTGGCGTTGGGGGCGGCGTCGAGGGTGGTGTATGTCCCCAACGCAATGGCGATTTTCAGCGTGCCCGCACCCGAGAAAACGACGTCGCAGTTGTAGCAGAACTCCTGTCCCCGCCGCAGGTCTTTGGCGAAGATGCCCGCCACGCCGGTGAAATCACCCAGCGCGGCGTTGAGCGCCTCGCGTAGGATATCGCTAGAGGCTTCGGGCGCGGGTTCGATGTCAACGACCAGATGCACCTCGCGGTCCTGTGGTGCGGCGGCGAGGATCGCTTTGATCAGCAGCGGCAGCGAGGCCTCGACGTCCAACGTCGTCCCGTCTCGCGGCGGGCGGAACGTTCCCGCTTCCGACAGCAACACGGGCCTTTGCGGCGGATGATCGTACTTCTGGGCCGTCCGTGCCAGGAACGCATCGACTCGCTCGCGGGAGTAGTTCACTATGGCGGTGACCTCTTGGGCTTCCGGCTCGCGTTGCAACACACGATCCCCCAGATAAGTGATGAATCCCTGGATACTGCCCTGCGAAACGAGAACGGCATCCAGGTTTTCGGTCGTCGTTTCCAGATCGACCGATAGCTCCACCATCTCCGGCAGCAAGAGTGGCGTGAGTTTGCTGGCATAATAGACCGTGATGGGTCTGGTATAGGCCCGGTTGATGGCGTCCAGGGCCTGTGCCTGAGTCATCCCACCCATGGGCAGCCCGTTGATGACCAATCCTGGTGGCAGCATCGTCTGGCTCGACTTCCAGGTCGTGGATAGCCACGCGCCACCGAGTATAAGGACGGTCAGCAGGATGAACAGCAACCATACAATTCCGTAGCGCCTTTGTCTCAAAATAGCCTCACTTTGCCTCCCGATGTAAAATGCGTGTCAGACTACAAAAGTCTCAAAAGGTACCTGGTTGAACACATACCTGCTCTGAACAACAGGTTTGCAAGAAGTAGTACGTGCTGAGACTTTTGTAGTCTTTCAATGTATCCAGGAGATAACGCTAGTATAATGGAGTTGACAGAGACGTCAAACTTTTTAAGAACCTATCCGAAAATTATTGCGGTTTCACGTTGTCGCCGGTATGGGCGGCTGAAATTGGCAGACCAATTTAGGCCGCTTTTTCTGTTAGCGCGCATAACCGTTGGGAGAACAAGAGCACGCTACGGAAAGCGCGACTACAACCCCATCCCTTGTGCGCGCTAACCTTTTTCTTGAGGGTGTTTTTGCGCTTGCGGGCAGCGCCCGCAAGCGCAAAAACACCCTTTCACCCGCGCCTTGAGGCGTAAAATACTGCGTCCGGTGAATTTCCGGATAGATTCTAAGCCGTTTTCGACAATAGAAAGAACCGGGCTATAATTGTTAAAGAAACCTTACGAGTGGTAGTGTATACTGTTACTTCTGTAAGGCCGTTCCAGGAAAAATAAAGCAGCCAGACTTTGGCGCTAGTGCAGGAACTTTCCTCTGATGGGGCCTGGTTTAAATCCTGGAACTACCTAAGGTGGATCAGAAAAGGAGCCACGCTATGGAATCGATCGAAACCTTGTCCTTTGAAGCGGCAATGGCCGAGTTGGAGTCTGTCGTTGTACAGTTGGAGGATGGCACGCTGGATCTACAACAGACGGTGCTCCTCTACCAGCGTGGACGCGCGTTAGCGGCGCGTTGCCAGAGTCTTTTAGATCAGACTGAACTGCACATCCAACAACTTGTTCCCGATGAAGCCGGTGGACACGCCACTGTTGCCTTTGACGTGGGAGTGTAGTATGGGATTTGAATTCTTACCCTATCTCTTGACCGCGATTCCCGGCACGGTGGTCTATCACCTGTTGGTGCTGCTTGGCCTGCTGCCGGCGGCGGGCATCGTGTTGACCGAATGGCGACACACGCACAGCGCCGAACTAAAGCCCTATCTCACAGCTTTGGGCGGCGTGATGACGATTCATCTGCTGTCCGCGGTGCTGGCCCCTTTCCACGTGTATACGGAAGCCGTCATCACGATCCTCAGTGCGCCTTTTCTGTACGCCGGCGGATTGCTTTCGCTCCTACTGCTGGTGTGGGCGTTCGGATGGCGGATCTGGGAACGGCGGCGGCGCGATTTACTGGTGCTGTTGCTGGTGGGGTGGGCGGCGTTGTTCGTGCTTGCTTCGTTGGTCTGGTACACCGACGCTTTCAACAGGCCCTTGACCTACAATTCTCACTCGTGGCAGGTCCCTATGTGGTACGCGCTCTCGGCTGTGGTTGCCTTGGGGGGGGCGGTGATTTTCTTCAGAGCCGGGCGCCATGGCGGTGAAGTGCGAGCGGCGTTCATTTTGCTTTTACTGGCCCTGGGGGCTGTTCTGGGACTGTTGGGATCGCAAGTGCTTGGCCCTCCGCTGGTCGTTGGTGAAGGTCTGGGCCGGCTGTGCGCTCTGGTGGGTTATCCCCTCTTTGCCGTGTTGCTCTACCGCTCAGTGCTGCTAGATTTGGCCTCCTACCGGCAGGACTTGCACGATTTGAGCGCAGAGGCGCTGCGCCAGAGCCAGGAATTGCTATTTCTCATTGAAGCGACGCGCTCTATCGGTGAGCAACTCGACCTGCGCGGCATGTTGGAGCAGGTGGTCGATAGCGTTGCTATGGCGCTGCGCGCCGATGCGGTCGCCATTTTGCTGACCGATGAATCCGACCCTGGCATCTTGCACCTGGTGGCGCTCTATCGCGTTCTCGGCGCGCAGACCGAAGTCCCGCAAGCAATCGCGTTGCAGGATTACCCGAACCTGAAATTCGTCCTGCGCAAAGACCCGCAGATGCATGGCACCCGCTTGCTCTTTGGTCCGGAAGAGGAGATTGTGCAGTTGCGCACCCTCTTCGAACTGCTCGGCGTCGCGGAAAAAGGCCCGCTGCTGATCCAGCCGTTGACGCGCCAGGAGCGGGTGATGGGCGTCCTCGTCGCGTATAATTCCCCATCGAAGCCCCAATTCTCCTCTGAGCAGGAGCTGTTGGCGACGACGATTGCGGTACAAATTGCCGGTGCGGTGGAGAACCATCGCTTGTACGGCGCGCTGGCAGCAAAGGCGCAGGAGTTGAGCCAGTTGCTCAAAGTGCGCGAAGCTGAACTGCGCCGTGAGGAGGCCATTCTGGAAAGTATGGCCGAGGGCATCCTCGTTTCCGATGCCGAGGGGCGCTTCATCCTCCTCAATCAGGCGGCCGAGCAGATTCTCGACGTGCGGCGCGAGGACGTGCTCAACAAACCGGTGAAGGACGTCTTATCCTCGCCGACTTTGAAAAGCGAACTTGATCCCGAATCGCTCGTGAGTTTGAACCAGCTTTTCGAGACCATGTTTGCTTTGGGCGACCGGCACATTCGTGTCAGCGCCGCGCCCGTGCTTTTGAACAACGTCGAGCGTCTGGGCGTCGTCGCCATTTTGCAGGACATCACGCGCGAGTACCTGGCCGAGCGGTCGAAGCGCGAGTTTGTCGATAGCATCTCCCACGAATTGCGCACGCCGCTCACCGCGATCAAAGGGTACACTGAGGTGATGCTCTCCGGCATGGTGGGAGAACTGCCGTTGGCATACCAGCAATTTCTGGGCGTCATCCGTGAGAACACTACCCGCATGGCTTCGTTGACCGACAACATCATCTCCGTAGCGGAGATCGAAAAAGGTCGCGTGGGGTTGCATTACCAGAAAGTGGACGTCCCCGCGTTGGCACAGGAAGTCGTCAACCGCTACCGCGAGCGTATCGAGGAGCGATTGCTCACCGTGGAATTGGACATGCTCGATGACTTACCGCTCGTAGAGGCCGACCCTAACCGGCTGCGGCTCATTTTAGACAACCTGTTGAGCAACGCCATCAAGTTCACCCATCCCGATGGGCAGATTACCGTCGGGGCGCGCGCGATTTACGGCACACTCGGCCAGCCGACCTATTACTCGATTTGGGTCTCCGATACCGGTATCGGCATCCCTTTGGATGACCAGGCGCTCATCTGGCAGCGCTTCTACCGGGCTGCAAATCCCTTAAGCCTGGAAGCCGGCGGCCTGGGCATCGGGCTGACCATCGTCAAGGCCCTGGTCCAGGCCCACGGCGGGCGGGTCTGGGTGGATAGCGCCCCCGAACTGGGGAGCACGTTTACCGTGCTGTTGCCGATCAGACGCGGCGAAGATTTTGGGGTGGCGGCATGAGCGTGCGGGCGACCTACGTGCGTCTGCTGCGCCAGGATGGGACGGCGCTGCCGTTGCGGGCGCGTCGTTGTGATACCTTTCTCTGCCGTCTGCGCGGCCTGACCTTCCGGCGCTCGTTGCCAGACGATGAGGGGTTGTTGTTCGTCGAAAGCACGGAGAGCCGTGTTGCCACCTCGATCCATATGTTCTTCGTTTTTTTCTCCATCGGTGTGGTGTGGATGGCGGCGGATGGCGCCGTGGTGGATGCGAAGCTGGCCAAGCCCTTTCGCCCCTACTATGCGCCGTGCGCGCCCGCCAAGTATTACCTCGAAGGGACACCGGCTTTGTTGTCGTGGGTGCAGGTCGGGGAACGCCTCACGATTGAAGCGCCAGGCTAGGAATCCTGGCGAAGGCTCGCAGGCTTTTTTATGAGCAATATTCGTAGATGGCGCAATAACTGCATAATGCGCACGTATTCCCAACCTTCGCAAGGACGGCTATTCCGCGCATTGCTGTTGATAATGCTTCTCTGTGCAAGCGGTCTGGCACATCAACCTGTGTCGGCGGAGGAGACGTCGCCCACCTACCTCGTGCAGCCCGGCGACACGCTGGCCTCCATTGCGGCGCGTTTCGGTACCGATATGCTGACCGTACAACAGCTCAACGCACTTCAGGACCCCCGGCACCTTTACCCTGGGCAAACGTTAGTGCTACCGGTGCTGCCGGAGGATAGCGCGCGTCCCTGGATGCCCTATTACGCGATGTTGGGCGACGCGCTGGATACCCTGGCACAACCGGCGGGATTGACGTGGGAAGAGGCCGCGCGTGGCAACCGTCTGCTCAATCCCGGCCTGCTACGGGTGGGGCAGAGGCTCTATCTGCCGGATACCGCGCCCGCGCGCGTCATCACGGCAGCATCACCAGACGATACCCGGCTGGCGTTGGCGCTGCGCTACGATCTGCCCTACGGGGCGGCGCTGCGCCTGCATCCACAGCCCCTTTATGCCGGCGCGCCTTTCTTGCGACCCGGAGATGGAGCCGCGCCGCACTTACCCTACCCCGTCGCTGCCTTGAATATGACCGCGCAGCCCGTGGCGCGCGGGCAGACGGCAGTGCTGACTCTCGAAACTGCGATACCCTCCACGTGTACGGTCACCTTCCTGGATGTGACCGAATCGTGTTACACTTACGGTAGCGACGACGCGACCAACCTCTTCGCCTTCATCGGCGTGCCGCCGCTACTCGACCCCGGTGCCTACGACGTGACGCTGCACATCCAGGCGCAGGATAGAACGGCGGATGTGACGTTGCCCTTCATCATTGCGCCAGGTCGCTACGATTACGAGCGCCTCGACCTGCCCGCGGACCGGCAGTCGCTGCTCGATCCGGCGCTTTCGCAGCACGAGCGCGTCAAGGTAGCGTCGCTGCGCGGGGTGCGTTCGACGGAGCGGCTGTGGGAATTCCCCTTCCGGTATCCCGTGCAGGGTGCTGTCACTTCCTACTACGGCTCGCGGCGGTCGTATGGCTATGGCTTTGGCAGCTTCCACGCGGGCACCGACTTCCGCGCGGAAATCGGTGAGCCGGTCTATGCACCTGCTTCCGGCGTCGTTATCCTGGCGGAACCGTTGGTGGTACGCGGCAGAGCGATTTTGATCGATCACGGGTGGGGCATCGTTTCCGGTTACTGGCATCTCTCGCGCATCGATGTGGCGGTGGGGCAATCTGTGACACAAGGCGAGATCATCGGCGCGGTCGGCAACACCGGCCTTTCTACCGGCCCGCACCTGCACTGGGAGCTGTGGGTCAATGGCGTGCCGGTCAGTCCTTTGCAGTGGGTATATGGCCTTGCAGAGGTGGGGTTGCCGACCACGAATTTCAAACGAATAAACGAATAAACATCTCGACTGACGTGAGTTTTTAGTTTCGCCGGGGCCTAAATTCGTTTATTCGTTGTCTCATTCGTGGTCGGCCTACGTGCTTGAACAGTCACAGTGTGAATTCGTGAAGATTCGTGGTTCATTGTCTGGCGAGGGACTGTAGTGACGGCGTTGCATAGTTATAACCGTGAAGGCTGGGACCTCCGCTATTTCGAGCGCGTGGATTCGACGAATACCGCGCTGCTGGAAGCGGGCCGCCAGGGCGCGGCCGAGGGGCTGGTGTACGTTGCTGATGAACAGACGGCCGGCCGGGGTCGTCTCGACCGCAATTGGGTCGCCCCACCGGGAACGTGTTTACTGCTGTCGCTGCTCTTTCGCCCGCCGGAACCGTTTACCTATCACGCCCCGCGCCTCACGATGCTCTGTGGCATGGCGATGGCCGACGCTGTGGAGACGGTGTCCGGCATTGCCGTGCAGCTCAAGTGGCCTAACGACCTCATCATCACGCACGATGGGGGGTGGCGTAAAGTCGCCGGGATGTTGAGCGAAATCGGCAGCGGTGTGGATAACCAGCCTTTCCTGGTCGTCGGCATCGGCCTGAACGTGAACGTGCCGCTTGAATGGCTGCCCGACCTGGCTCCCAACGCGACGAGCCTGCTGGTCGAAGGTGGGCGCGAGGTCGAACGTGCGGCGCTGCTGGACGCTTTCCTGGCCCGCGTGGAAGCCTATCGCGCCGTGTTGCAGGCCGGTACGGACGTGCTGGATCTGTGGCGGCAGCGCCTGGCGTGGATGGGATGTGCCGTCCGCCTACACACACCTACCGGCAGCGTGCCCGGCATCGCCGAGGACGTCGATGAGACGGGCGCGCTGTGGTTACGTTTGCCCGACGGCAGCCGGCAGTCGTTCTCTGTTGGCGACGTGAGTTTGCGCGTTGGATTTTTATAAGTGTGGGTTATAATCAAGGCTTGTCTGTATACTGTGAGTATAATTTGTGTTGCTTGAGGAGTAGATAATGCGTTATGTGGTGATTTCCGATATCCATGGCAATTTCCCGGCGCTCCAGACCGTGTTAATGGATGCGCAACCCTTCGACGCTGTCCTTTGCCTTGGCGATGTGGTGGGCTACGGCCCGAATCCCAACGAATGTGTGGAACGCCTGCAAGATTTCCCTTTCACCTGCATTGTCGGCAACCACGACTGGGGCGCGATTGGCCGGGCTGATTTGCTCATCTTCAATAACGATGCGCGTCAGGCGCTTTATTGGACGCAGCAGGAGTTATCTTTAGAAAATCGCAGCTTCCTCTCGGATTTGCCGGCGACCGTGCAGATGGAGGATTTTATGCTGGCGCACGGCAGCCCCCGCGAGCCGATTTGGGAATACCTGGTGGATGCGCGTTCGGCCAGGGATAATTTCACGCAGTTCGATTTTCAGGTGGCGCTGGTCGGCCATACCCACCTGCCGTTGGCGCTCGAATGGTCGGAGGAGCACAATCAGGCGCGGATTCTCCTGCCCGATTGGGAAGCCCCGCTGTCCTTGACCGGACGGCGGTTGATCCTTAACCCGGGTAGTGTGGGGCAGCCGCGCGATGGCGACCCGCGCGCCAGTTACGCTATCCTCGACGTGGAACAGACGACGCCGGTCACAGCCTCCTGGGAATTCCGGCGCATCCCCTACGCGGTCGAAATCACGCAGGAGCGCATGCGTGCTAGAGGACTCCCGCAGCGCCTCATCGACCGCTTGCAGATGGGTCGCTGAACGCAGGTCTGGAACTTTGATGCGTGACCCGACGTCTTGATTGTACACTGAAATGAGGAGGAAATCCATGAAATACAAATTGATTGCCTTATGCCTGGTTTTTGTTTTCGTTGTGACTGGCTGTATGAGCCCTAAGTATGCAAGTGAGCCGCAGTACGCCGAAGCGCCCCGTGAAGAGATGGCCTACGATCGCGCGCCTAGCGCAGCCACTGGCAATGTAGCCTACGACGCCGCTCCTGTCAACCTCGAAGCTGCGCAGCCGGCGAAGATGATCATCTACAACGCTGAGTTATCGCTGGTCGTCAAGGATTCCGGCGTCGCCCAGGAAGACATCACCCGGATGATTGAGGGGGTAGGGGGCTACGTCAGCAACTCCAGCAGCTATACGTACAGCGGTGGCCTGCGGCGCATCACCCTCACCCTGCGCCTGCCCGCTGAAAAGTTCAACGACACGATGAAAGCATTGCGCGATATGGCAATGGAAGTCACCCAGGAGAATATCGGCTCGCAGGACGTGACCCAGGAGTACGTCGATCTGGAATCCCGCCTGCGGGCGCTGGAGGCCAAGGCCGACCGTCTGGAGAAACTGATGGAACAGGCCGAGGACACCGAAGCCGTTCTCGCGGTCTACGAGCAGTTGAGCCAGACGCAGGTGGAGATCGAGCAGACGAAAGGCCGCATGCAATACCTGGAGCGTTCCGCCGCGATGGCGACGATCACCGTCTCCCTCACGCCCGATGCGCTCTCGCAACCTATCGAAATCGCCGGATGGCGGCCCGGCGGGATTGCCAAAGAATCTTTTCAGACCTTGATCAACGTTTTCCAATGGTTGATCGGTGCACTGATCCGTATCTTTATTGTCGTCGTTCCGGTGGCGCTCTTCCTCGGTGGACTGTTCTACCTGTTCATCAAGGGCCTTGGTTTGCTCTTTGGACGCCGCAAGCGCGCGCCGAAGACTCCGCCCGCGCCGCCCGCCGGAAGCGCATAATCGCATAGAGAAAAGCCCCGATTCTTGACAGGAATCGGGGCTTTTTGTTTTACCCTCGCCCGCTGTGGCCGGTCTCCGACGGTTCGCCTGAGTTCACCGCAGGCCGTGCCATCCTTACGATTAACCCACCTGATAATTCGGTGGCTCTTTGGTGATGATGACGTGATGCGGATGGCTCTCGATCAACCCGGCGTTGGTGATGCGCGTGAACTGCGCCTTTTCGCGCAGGTCTGCCAGGCTGGCTGCGCCCGCATACCCTAGCCCGGCGCGCAAGCCGCCGACCAGTTGGTAGATGTAATCGTGCAATGGCCCTTTGTAAGGCACGCGCCCTTCGACGCCCTCCGGGACGAGCTTGCCACTGCCGCCCTGACCTGTCCCGTAACGGTCGCGTCCGTAGCCGCGCATCGCGCCCAGGCTGCCCATCCCGCGATATTCCTTGAAGCGCCGCCCGTCGTAATAGACGACCTCGCCCGGCGCTTCGTCCAACCCGGCGAGCATGCTGCCCAACATCACCACGTTCGCGCCCGCTGCCAGCGCCTTGACCATATCCCCGCTATACTTGACGCCGCCATCCGCGATGATGGACACGCCGTAAGGTTTTGCCGCCAGCGCGCACGCGTGGATGGCGCTGAGCTGTGGCATCCCGGCCCCGGCGATGATGCGCGTGGTGCAGATCGACCCCGCACCCACGCCCACCTTGATTGCGTTGGCCCCCGCCTTGATGAGCGCTTCCGTACCCTCCGCTGTCACCACGTTCCCGGCGACGATGGGGAGGTCGGGCCAGCGGCGGCGAATGCGTTCGATGGCGCGGATCACGCCTGCCGAATGGCCGTGCGCCGTGTCGATCACGACAATATCCAGCCCCATTGGAGCCATCAGGCTCAGGCGTTCTTCCAGGTCTGCCCCCACACCTACCGCCGCCCCCACGACCAGGCGGCCCCGTGCATCTTTGGCCGCGTGCGGAAAATCCTGCGCTTTTTGGATATCCTTGACCGTAATCAGCCCCTTGAGCACGCCCTCTTCGTCCACCAACGGCAGTTTCTCGATGCGATGTTTGTGCAGGATGCGCTTGGCTTCGTCCAACGTGATGCCGATGGGCGCAGTGATGACATCCTCCGCCGTCATAAACGCCGTCACCGGCTGGCCGAAGTCCCGCTCATCCACAAAACGGAAGTCGCGGTTGGTGATGATGCCGACCAGATGATTGTTCTCATCCATAATCGGCACGCCGCTGATGTGGTACGTGGACATAATCTGTTCGGCATCGCCGAGCAGCGCCGTCGTCGGCAGGGTGATGGGATCGACGATCATCCCGGACTGTGACCGTTTGACCTTGGCAACTTCAGCGGCCTGATCCTCCGGCGAGAGGTTGCGGTGGATGATACCTATGCCACCCTCACGCGCAATCGCAATCGCCAGTGGCGCTTCGGTGACGGTGTCCATTGCCGCCGAAAGGATGGGGATGCTCAACGTGATATTGGCTGTCAACGAAGTGCTGACGTCGGTTTGATCGGGCAGAATTTCGGTATACCCTGGCACGATGAGGACATCGTCGAAAGTTAACGCCTCGAATTTCTTGAAAATGGCTTCATTCATCACACACACCTCCTTGCTTGCGCTGGTTGTCTGGTGCCCGAGGAACATGATCACAGGCTTGGGCCGGACGAGTATAAATTTGATCCATGATACCAGAAGCACGATGAAGCGCAACTGTTATCAACTTGGCTAACTTGTGCTTTCACGTACAATGTAGAAATAACGTCAGTCGTGCTGACAATCACTTACACAGGAAGGAAATCTGATGAACTCAATTCTTGGACACCTCGTATACACC
>OMKS01002021.1_pt1 | contig 17368 bp, 12 predicted proteins | sample 1674721 | NCBI WGS metagenome assembly OMKS01 (sample SAMN06264996, study PRJEB25208) | sediment metagenome | isolation source: hot spring sediment | place: USA: California | collected 2014-09-02
GCTGAGCAGCGGGGTGTGCTTCTCAACACCACTTACCTGTACGTGCGGCACGCGGACGTGACCGTGGTGCTGGATAGGCACGTCTACGAACCGGGGGACAGCGTGCAGGCCACGATCATCACCACGGCGACGGGACAGCTTGCAGTGGCCGCGCCTGGGTTCGAGACTACGATCCCGCTTCCTGCGCCCGGCTTCCAGTTCGCCCTGCCAGCAGACCTGACGCGGGGCAGCTACGCTGTTGACTACGTTCTGCAGAGCGACCCCGCTCTCCCCCCCGCCGGGGGGGAGTTGGAGGGGGGGAGAACACGTTGCAGGAGCATTGCCATGCGCGCTTCTGCCAGCATGTGTGAACTGTCGTTGCTCGCCGAGCCATCGACGCCCAGGCCGACGGGGACGCCCGCGTCCAGGTACGCGCGTACCGGTGCGATACCGGAAGCCAGGCGCATGTTGCTCGAGGGACAGTGCGCCACGCCGGTATGGGAGTGGGCCATTTCGCAGATCTCGGCGGGGTTAATGTGGACGCCGTGCGCGAACCATACGTCATCGCCGAGCCAGTCCAACGATTCGGCGTAGCCCACGGGTCGCTTGCCGGACGTTGCCAGGCAGAAGTCTTCTTCATCTTTTGTCTCTGCCAGATGCGTGTGCAATTGCACGCCGTAAGCGCGCGCCAGCCGCGCCGATTCGCGCATCAAGTCCTCGGTCACGGAGAACGGTGAGCAGGGTGCGACGGCAATGCGCAGCATCGCGTAGGGCTGCGCGTCGTGGTAGGTCTCGATGACGCGCTGTGTGTCCTTGAGGATGAAAGCCTCATCTTCGACGACGCGGTCGGGTGGCAATCCGCCCTTGCTTTCGCCCAGGCTCATCGAGCCACGGGTAGCGTGGAAGCGGATGCCGATCTCTTGCGCGGCGCGGATTTCATCGTCCAGGCGTGCGTCGTTGGGGAAGATGTACAGGTGGTCGGAGGTGGTGGTGCAGCCGGAGAGCAGCAGTTCTGCCAACCCGGTCAGCGCACTGACGTAGATGGCTTCGCCGGTCAGCCCGGCCCAAATCGGGTACAGTGTCTTGAGCCAGTTGAACAACACCGCATCTTGCGCGGCAGGAACGGCGCGCGTGAGCGTCTGGTAGAGGTGATGGTGCGTATTGACCAGCCCCGGAAGAATGACCATACCTGTCGCGTCAACGACCTGGTCTGCGGTATACTGCTCGAGTTCGGCGGTTGTTCCTATCACATGGATAACATTGTCCTGCACAAACAAACCGCCGTTTGCGATGCGGCGGCGCTGATCGTCCATAGTTATCAGGAGTGTGGCATTTTTCAGTAAGAGCGTGCTCATATCCTACCTCCGTGAGATTGCCAGGGGTATATTCGAAATTCTCAAGCATCTAGCAGACGTATCTTCTCAAAAATCTGGGGGTGGGGATTTGGGGGAGGTGCGCACCTCCCCCAAATCCCCACTTCTCCCCTTTTTATTGAGATGATACTAGCAGACTATAGTTTAACACAACAGCGAAAGAGAGCAACCGCAGCGGTTGTTTTGTCGTTCAATCATGTTACACTCGTTATCACGTTCCAGCGTGATAACGGCTATCTCTGGGGGTGACAGGTTATGGTGGGATTGGGAAAATGGCTTAGAAGTGTAAGTGGACTTGTGAGTGTAAGCTGCATCGTGTTGTTAGGGATGTTGACCGGGCCGGTGATGGCGATTGATCCGCCCCCGGACGTGACCGCGCCGGTGTGGGCGCTGCTGGAGGACGCGGGCCTGCCGTGGTCTACACGCGATGTGGCCTTTGTCAATCAGGTGCTCACCATCTGTCTTGACGTCTCGCCGGAGACGCTGCTGGCGGGCGATGGTCTGGGCGCTGAGGAAGTGCAGGCCGCCGTCCGGCGGGCGCTCGCACCTCTCGACTGGCGCGTGTTGCGCGTGCAGGCGCCCGACCCGGAAACGCGCGCGTGCCGGGCGCTCTCGAGTTTTTTACCACGCGACACAGGCTTTAGCGCCGCCACGCTTGACGCCACCGCCATCGAAGCCGTCGTCCCCGCTGCTGCTGGCACATCGTTCCCGCGCGGGCTGGCGGGCAAGACGGTCTACGTGAGTGCGGGACATGGCTGGCGGTGGAGCTACGCCTCAGAGATGTGGCGCCCGCAACGTGGTGTCACCGAAGGCATCATCGAGGATCACAACAACGCCGAGGCTGTGGGGCAATACCTGATCCCCTACCTCGAGAATGCCGGCGCGACGGTCATCCCGGTGCGCGAGCGTGATTGGAACACGGCGCGTGTTATCGTAGATAACGACCAGGGCGCCCCCGGTTACGTCGAAACAGGGACGTGGGCCACCGGATGGGCCACCGGTTATGAAGGTGGGACGTATCGCTTTGCTTCGACGGTGGCGGGCGCGCCTACGGCGACGGCTTCCTGGCAAATCGTCGTCCCGCGCAGCGGCAATTACGCGCTGTATGCGTGGGTGTATCCCGGCTGGAATCGCGCGCCCGACGCGCACTATACCGTATCCTATGCCGGCGGAACGGCCCACGTGTGGCTCGATCAACGCATCCGCCAGCAGACGTGGCGCTATTTGGGAACGTTTCCCTTTTACGCGGGCCTGGCGACGGTGACGTTGGATAACGCCTCGGCAGAGGGCAGCGGCGCGGTGGTCATCGCCGACGCGCTACGTTTAGGCAGTGGGAGCTTCGATAGCCTGAGCGGTATCGTCACCGACGCGCCCTATCCGGCGCAACGGCCCTGGTGGGAGACGGCGACCTTCTACTACAGCCAATGGATGGGGTTGAACTACGATGACTGGGAAAGCTTCAACGACGTCACTGCCCGCCCGATGTTCGCGCGCTGGAATCACGCGGGGAGTGGCGAGGACGCGCTCTTTATCTCCTGGCACACGAACGGCTACAACGGCACGCTGCGAGGCACGGAGTCCTACATCCACAACGAGGAGACTTACTCGCGCACGCTGGGCAGCTTGGAACTCCAAACCGCCATTCATACGGAATTGCTTCACGATATCCGCGTGGGGTGGGACGCCGGTTGGGTGGACCGCGGGCAGCGTCAAGCGAATCTGGGCGAACTGCGGCTGTTGTGGGACGAAGACCCGGCGACGCAGATGCCGGGCGTGCTGCTGGAGATCGCGTTTCACGACCACCCGGATGACGCGCAGGCGCTCAAGGACCCGCGCTTCAACCGGTTGGCGGCGCGGGCCGTGTATCAGGGCGTCGTGCGTTACTTTGAACAGCGTGATAGCGTGGATTTGGTCACGCTGCCGGAACCGCCGACGCATTTGCGCGTGCAAAACCTCGGCGGCGGCGCGGTCCGCGTGGCGTGGCAGCCTTCGCCCACGGATGGCGCGGGGCTGCGTGGTGAGGCGGCGACCGGTTACCGCGTCTACACCAGCCCGGATGGGTTCGCGTGGAGTGCGCCGGTGGCGGTTGCCGGGACGTCGTACACGCTGGCAGGGCTGGCGGCGGGGCAGACGCTCTACGTCCGCGTGACGGCGACCAACGACGGCGGCGAATCCTTCCCCACGGAAGTTCTAGGCGCGCGGGTGGGCGACCATCCCCTGCTTTTGATCGTCAATGGGTTCGACCGGCTCCACGCCGATGAAATCGTCATCCAGCACGATCCGGTGGAAGGGCCAAACGCGCGCATGTGGGTCAACCAGATGAACAGCCGGGATTACGTTGTGCATCATGGCCAAGCCGTGCCCGCGGCTTACGCCTGGAACAGCGCCAGCAACGCAGCGGTGCGGGATGGTCTGGTATCGTTGCAGGATACGCTGCTCGTCGATTGGCTGCTCGGCGAAGAGGCCGCACTAGAAGGCGGCACATTGAACACCGCCGAACGCGCCGCGTTGGCGGCGTTCCTCGACGGCGGGCGCGCGTTGCTCATCAGCGGGTCGTATCTGGCCTGGGATCTTGATGCTATGGGACGCGCCCCTGCCTTTCTGCGTGAGACGCTGCGCGCCGGGTACGTGGTCAGTGATGCCGGGACATCTGCTGTACAGCCGGTTGCCGGCAGCGCGTTCGCGGGCCTGGGACCGTTCACGTTCGATGCGCCGGACGTCTACGTCGTCGATAGGCCAGACGTAATCACGCCACTGCACGGCGCGACGGCGGCGCTGAGTTATGCCGGTGGGGTAGGGGGCACGGCGGCGATTCAGTATGTAGAGGGCTGCCAACGGCTACTCGTCCTCGGCTTCCCGCTCGAGGCGATTGTACAGCCGTCGCGCAGCGCGGTGATGGCGCGCGCAGTGGACTACCTCGCTGCGTGCCTGACGCCCGATACGGCGATTGCGACGCCCCGGGCGAGCGGCGCGTACAGCGTGACGCCCGCGTTCGCCGGTTCGGCGCTGGCCTGGGGGCTGGCAGGCGTATCGGTGCAGGTGCAGCGGGCCAGCGACGGGGCTTTCTGGAACGGCGCAAGTTGGGGGGTATCAACGTGGCTGTCTGCCACCGGGACGTCGTCGTGGAGTCATCCGCTGCCCACGCTCACCGGTGAGGGCGACTACACCGTGCGGGCGCGCGCCGAAAGTACACGCGATGGCAGCGTATGGCTTGATCCTACACCTGCCACTGCGACCTTCACCTACGACGTGACGCCGCCGCTCACGCCGACGTTGATCACACCATCGGGCAGTATCTTCTTACGAACGCCGTCGTTGGTCTTCCGGTGGATTGCACCTGAGGATGTGGGATCGGCGTTGGCCTATCATCTGGAGATCACCGCCCTTACAGACTTGCGCGTGCGCCTCTACGACGTTTCCGCAACGACGTTCACGACAACGCTCCCTACCGGCGTCTACGCCTGGCGCGTGCGCGCGATAGATGCGGCGGGCAATGTTGGCCCATGGAGCGCCTCTGCCTTCTTCGAGGTTGAGGTGGAGCAGGTTTTCTTGCCGTTGGTGATGCGCGGATACGAAAAATAACCCCTCTCACAGGCTTGTGGCACACTGGCAAACCCGTGAGAGGGGTGGTGAGGAGGAATCATGCACACCGGCATGATGTCTACTAAGGGTCTGTAAAAGAATAAGCTCCTGACCGCGACCTTCCCGGAAGCTGACCATAAGTGCCGCCGCACGTTCACAGCCCAGCTTCCGGGAAGGTTGGCACGGGAAGTTATATTTTCACGAATCCTAAGTTTATAGCCCCGGCATAGCGATGGGGATGGTAAAGAAGAACGTGCTGCCCTTGCCGGGCGTGCTTTCCAGCCAAATCCGCCCGCCGTGCATTTCCACCAGGTTTTTGGCAATCGTCATCCCTAATCCTGTCCCGTTTTGCTCTTCGGTGGTGGGGTCGGCGATGCGGAAGAATTTGGTGAAGAGATGTATCTGATTTTCCGGGCTGATGCCGATCCCCGTATCGCTGACCGCACAGCGGATGAAATCGGGTTCGTCGGTAGAAAGCCAGGCTTTGACCGTGACCGCGCCTTCCTCCGGCGTGTATTGAATCGCGTTTTTCAGGAGGATCGTCAGGATTTGTTGCAGTCGTTCGTGATCGGCGTAGGCTTGCGGTAATGTATCCCACGACTCGCGCGTATAGCGCAGGCGCTTTTTCTCCACGTCTTTTTGCAGTTCACCCATCACCTCGTCGAGCATCGCGTTGAAATCGACCGCGCGCAGGCTGAGCCGCAATCGCCCGGCCTCCATCTCAGAGATGTCTGAAAGGTCGTTGACGACGGAGATGATTTGGTTGATGCTCCGGGCGATATTTTCGACAAATACTTGTTGTTGCGGCGCGAGGGGGCCTGCCATACCGGTATTGAGCATGTCGCTGTATCCGAGGACGCACGCCATCGGAGTGCGGAGTGCGTGTGCCATCGTGGAGACGAACTCGGATTTGGTGAGGTTAGCCTGGCGTAGGGCCTCGTAGAGGCGTGCGTTTTCGACGGCGATGGCGATGTTGTCGGCGACGCGGGTCACCAGTTCCAGTTTGCTCTTTTTGAAAGGCCGCTCTTCGGAGATCAGGTACAGCACGCCGATTGGGCGTGTGTCGCGTAGAAGCGGTAGCGCCAGATAATGCTCCTCGATGATCGGTTCGCGCGTGGCAATGCAGCGCGTGGCTAACAGGTTGTTCGGGCTAATGTCGCTAACTTTGGTGAGCCACCGGATGCCTTCTTCCGCAATCAGCCCGATGACACCGGCTTCTGCGCCGGAGGCCGCGATAGCCCATGCCGTACTGCGTTCCATCACCCGGTTGAAGTGCAGGCTGGCGTTCAGGTCGCGCATCATCTCTTGTAGGATGGTCAGCTCACGCATCCTTTCGGCGAGTGCTTGGTCGGTTTTTTGATGTTCCTGCGCGTTATAAAGCGCGATGGCCGCGTTTTTGGCGAACGCACTCAGGCTCGCCATATCTTCTTCGGTGAATACACCGGAACGCGCGCGGTTGTCGAGATAGATTGCGCCGAGCGTTTCATCTTTGTGGATTAGGGGGACACACAGCGTCGCGCGCAACCCATACGCCACGATGCTTTCGCTCCCCTCGAATCGGGGATCGATTTGCGCATTCGTGCTGAGGATGGGCATTTTCTTCTTGAGCGCCTGGCCCACGATGCTGCGGCTGAACTTGATGTCGTCATTGGTGGGCAGTGTGTACGAGGCGTTGCGCGTCATCTCTACTTGCAGCTCGCCGTCGGGGTCTAGGAGGAGCACTATGCCGCGTTCCGCAGTCGTGATCTGGATGAAGGTGTCCAGCACCGCCTGTAGGGTTTGTCGCCAGTCCAACGAGGCGTTAATCGAGCGCGAGACGTCGTAGAGCATGGTGAGTTGGGCGCTTTTTTCCAGCATCATATCCGTCTGGATTTGCTGGATCATCGTCTCCCAGGTCTGCATCTGTGCGGCGAGTGCTTCGCGCGAGACGCCGTTTTGGAGGGCGTGACGCTGCCGGTGAATCTCGGTTTGGAGCTGCGCCAATATCTCTTTGCTTTGCGCTGTGCTGATGTTCACGCTCTCCATTCGGCGCCTCCGGCGAAGGTGTTTACATCGGCGTTGTCTGCGCTTGACCAATCCCAGAGCCAGCACGCCAATCCTCCCCAAGGTTGCAGCGGTTCGAACATCGTGTGAATATCGCGCGAGGCATCCCGCTGTCCTTTGTTGAATGGCCGGGTACGTTGTTGCATACATAGGTTCGCAGGAATATAATCGTAGCGGCCCAGGCTGAGCATAACCAGTCCCAGGGTCTCGGGTTCGAGGTTGAACAGTTTTCCCAACTCGGCGGCAAGCGCGTCCGCGGGGCGCACACTGTTGGTTAAAGCTTCGATGCGATCCGCTTCGGTATAGAATTTTTCTGCGACTCGGATCAGTTTGGCGGCGATGTCGGTGGAAAATACTCCACTTAATACATCATTTCCCCAAAGCATTTGCTGCGGGATGGGGAAGGCGTGACGTGTGGGGTTGCTAGGCAGTGGGTCGCCGAACCGGTCCACGATCCACGTGATACGTTGTTCTTGTTGCACCTTCTCTTCCTGGGTGAGGATGATCGCCTTGATCACGTCCTCGAAGAACGTTGTGCCGCGCAGGATATGCGCACCGTTATGCAGTGTTTTCTCCAGACCTGGTGTGCGGCGCGCGATGTCGAGGAAAGGTTGTAAATTCTCCCCTAACCGGAGCATACGGCGGGTTTTGTGGCTGATTTCCTCGGTGTCTTTTCCGGTCAGGCGCTCGTCCGTGTGTAGAATCAGGCCGGCTGCCGTCTGCGAGAGGGTCAGGTAGATGGTGTTTCCCGATTGCAGGCGCTCGACGCGGTTCAGGCGCTCTCTGGTGCGGTTTACACTGAATGGCAGTTGGAGCAGTCTAAACTGTTCCAGTTTAAACCGCCCCAGTCCAAATTGCTCCAGTCTAGACTGCTCGAAGTTTAGCGAGCGCCGGATAATTTGTGGCAGCGAAAAATTATCAGGTACCGACAGCGTCCAGTGCATGTTTCCCCCTATTCGCTATTTAGCATACCACAGGAGAGCGCAAGAGGGGGTTTCAAGCCGGTTACGATTTAGTTAAAACTTATGGTCATGCCGGCAACAAAACCGGGCGGGATTTTTCTCCCGCCCGGAAATAGCTTTTCGTCGTTACCCTTGCGAAAGTTGCAAAGAGGCGTGCGCTATGCGGTTATTGTGTTGTCCACGGTTGTTCCCATGTCGGAACTTGCAAAACCTTCGCCAGGGTCCGGTTTACTTCAATCCGGCGACTTCCAGGCCGCCTTCCAGCACGGGCTGCACGAGCGCTGGATCGGTGACTTCGCAGTAGACGCGCACAATCGGCTCGGTGCCGGAGAAGCGAATGAGCAGCCAGCCGTAATCGCCCAACTCGTACTTATACCCGTCGAGCGTGACGATGCCGGTGACTGGCACGCCGCCGATGGTTTCCGGTTTGACCGCGTCGAGCCGCGCCATCGCCGCGGGGCGCTTCTCGGCGGGGAAGCGGGTGTCGATGCGGTCGTAGTAGTAGGTCTGCCCCAGTTTCTTGAAGAGCGTTTGCAGGAGTTGCGCCGGCGACTGGCCCGTCTTGAGCATAAAGTCGAGGAAGTAGAGGTTGCCCAGGATGCCATCGCGCTCAGGGACGTTGCCACGGAAGGCGTACCCGCCGCTTTCCTCGCCGCCGATGAGGGCGTCCGTTTCCAGCACTTTGGGCGCGACGTATTTGAAGCCCACGCCGGTCTCGTGCACGTCCACGCCATACATTTTACCCAGGCGGTTCAGCATCGACGTGGTGGAAATCGTCTTGACAATCGCCCCGCGTAACCCGCGCACTTCCAGCAGATAGTAGGCCAGCAGCCCAAAAACCTGAAGTTGATTGATGTAGACGCCGTTTTCGTCGCCGATGCCCATGCGGTCGGCGTCACCGTCCATGATGAGAAGTACGTCCGCGCCTAGCTCCACCGTGCGTTGCAGGGCCACATCGATGTTGGGCTGGATCGGCTCCGGGCGCTGCATCTCCGGGAAGAGCGGGTGGCGTTCGGCGTGGATTTCCCAGAGCGTGTTGTTGCCGCCGCCCAACAGCCGCGGGAACCAGCCCGCGCCGTTGCCCCACATCGGCTCCACCAGGATTTTGAACCCGGCATTGCGCAGCTTGGGCAGATCGACGAGCGTGCCGAGGTGGGTGATGTAGGCCGGATCGGGGTCCCAAAGCTGCACCAGGCCCGTGGACTCCGCTTCCTTGAGCGATAGCCGCTTTACAGCCTCGATGCCGGGGATGGCGTCTTCGATTTCCGCCAGGCCCTCCGGCGGCACAGCGCCACCCTGCGGGTCGCGCACTTTGAAGCCGTTATCCGGCGGTGGATTGTGGCTGGCGGTGATGTTGATTGCCCCGCCGGCTTCGCGTTCGGTGACGGTGTAGCTGATGACGGGGGTGGGGCAGTTGCGGTTTGTCAGCCAGACGCGGATGCCGTTGCCCGCCATCACTTCGGCGGCGGCGGCGGCGAACAGATCGCTGGAGAAACGCTGGTCGTAGCCGATGACGACGCCCTTTTCTGCCAGATTGCGGTTTTTGAGATAGGTCGCAAACCCCTGGGTCACGCGGCGCACGTTGTCGAAGGTGTAGTCCTCGGCGATGCGCGCCCGCCACCCGTCGGTGCCGAATTTGATGTCAGGCATAGTGATTCCCCGCCTCCTTTTCACTTTTCAGCAGTTCGAGATCGGCATCCACCATCATCTCGATGAGGCCCTTGAAGGTGATGTCGGGCTTCCACCCCAATTTCTCCCTGGCCTTGCTCGGATCGGAGACCAGCAAATCGACTTCGGCAGGCCGCATAAAGCGCGGGTCCTGCACGACATAATCGCGCCAGTTCAGCCCGACGCGGGAGAAAGCAACTTCGCACAATTCTTGCACAGCGTGCGTTTCGCCGGTTCCTACCACGTAGTCGTCGGGTTCGTCCTGCTGCAACATCAGCCACATCGCGCGGACGTAATCGCCCGCAAAGCCCCAATCGCGCTTGGAATCGAGGTTGCCCAATGCCAGTTGGTTCGCCATCCCCAACTTGATTTTGGCCACCTGGTACGTGACTTTGCGGGTGACGAATTCCAGGCCCCGGCGCGGGCTTTCGTGGTTGAACAGAATGCCGGAGCAGGCGAACAGGTTGTAGGATTCGCGGTAGTTGATGGTGATCCAGTGCCCGTACACCTTCGCCACGCCGTAGGGCGAGCGGGGATAGAAGGGCGTGGTCTCGCGTTGCGGGACTTCGCGTACTTTGCCGAACATCTCGCTGCTGCTGGCCTGGTAGAAGCGGATGGCGGGATCGACAGCGCGGATGGCTTCGAGCACGCGGGTGACGCCCAGTGCTGTGACATTGCCGGTAAACACGGGCTGCTGCCACGACGCCGGCACGAACGACTGCGCCGCCAGGTTGTAGACCTCTTGGGGGCGGTGTTCTTGCAAGGTGGCGATGAGCGATCCCTGATCCAGCAGGTCGCCGGAGACCAGGGTGAGTTTGTCCTGAATATGGTGGATGCGTGAGAAGTTTACGGTGCTGGTGCGGCGCACCAATCCGATCACGTCATAGTCTTTTTCCAGGAGAAATTCGGCCAGGTACGAGCCATCCTGACCGGTGATGCCGGTAATCAATGCACAGCGCTTTGTCATACAAAAAACCTCCTTTGTAGTCTGATAGTCGTTAGTCTGGTAGTCTTTAGTCTCTTGTTTAGAAGGGCAGTTCGTCGTCGTCGAATTCGTCGTCGAAATCGTCGAGGGAGAAGAAGATGTCCAGATCACACTCGTCTAGATCGATACCCTCAGTTTCCAGATCGTCCTGAATGATGGCAATCATCGCCTCGCAGTAAGCGGCTTGTTTTGCTACTTTGGTCAGTTCCGCCTCTGTGTCAGGTATCGCTTTATCGATCCTGTTGAGCTGTTTCTGCCAATGCTTGCGTTGTTTCTCGTCTGTGGCGGCGTCATAGAGGCGTTGGGTGACGTCGCGTTCGTAGCGTTGATATTCCAGATCATACTCGAACTCCTTGATTTCCCATTGGATGTCGCGCAACGTGAATAGCCAGTGTTTGTAAACACCGATCTTAGCCGATGTCGCTGTGTTGATTTCGCCACGAGTTTCGTCGTTTTCTTCTGCCATTGCTTTACCCTCCTGTTGTGAATTGACGCCATTCGTCCAGGACATCCTGGATCGTTTGCTCGAATGGAATTTCCGGTTCCCAGCCGGTATCCTGCTTTAGTTTAGCGGCGCTGCCGTAGATGATGGGGACGTCGGCGGGCCGGTAACGCTCCGGGTCGATCTCCACACGGATAGGGACGCTCGCCAGGGCAATCAATTGCTCGACGAGAGATTGGATGGTGCGCGGCGTTCCCGACGCAACGTTGTAGACCTCGCCGGGTGTGCCGTGCATCAGGGCCAGATGATAGGCGTGAACGACGTCGCGCACATCGGTGAAGTCGCGGGCCGGTTCGAGGTTGCCCACGCGCATAACCGGAGCCTGCTTGCCCGCTTCGATCCCGGCGACCTGGCTGGCAAACGCCGCCAGCACGAAGCGTGCCGACTGTCCCGGCCCGACGTGGTTGAAGGGCCGTATGCGGATGACGGGCAGTCCAAAACTGATGAAGTACTGGTAGCCCATCACGTCCTGCGCCACCTTGCTGACGCTGTAGGGATTCTCCGGGTTTAGCGGATGATCTTCGGTCAGCGGAAGTTCGTCGGCGCCGGCCCGCCCGTATTCCTCGCCGGAGCCAATCACGAGCGTGCGTGGCGCGAGATCGAGCGCCTTGCACCCTTCCAGTAGATTCAGTTGTCCGCGGATGTTGTTATCCAGCGTACCCCACGGGTCTTGATAGGACGTGGGGACGTGGGATTGCGCCGCCAGGTGGATGACGTAGTCCGGCGGAGACTCCGCGAGCAGCGCGCGCGTGGCCTCGGCGTCGCGTAAGTCCAGGAAGCGCAGCGTCTCTCTCGTGCGATCCTCTGGTGTGGGCGGCGTATCGGGATAGCTCGTGCCGGTGATGTCCCAATCGGTCTGCGCGAGAAAATAGCGCCGCAAATGGCTGCCGACGAATCCGGTGGCTCCGGTGATCAATATGCGCATAGTCTTTAGTCTCGTTGTCCTGAGTCGGATAGTCTCGGCAGATCGCAATTAAGCGAGGTCAGGCTACAAAAGTCTCACGAGGCATCTGGTAAAGCGAACATCTGCGCTGAGCACGCGCTCTGCAAGACACAGTACGCGCTGAGACTTTTGTAGTCTTTGCCGTTTTTTGAGTCTGATTATACTTTCAGTTGCGTATAGGGCAACCCGAATGCTTCGGCCACGGCCTGGTAGGTCACTTTACCCTGGTAGATGTTGACGCCCAGAGCCAGGGATTTGTCGGCGGCGATGGCGGCCTCGAAACCCTGGTCGGCCAGCTTGATGACATAAGGCAGCGTGGCGTTGGAGAGGCCGTTGGTGCTGGTACGCGGCACGGCCCCCGGCATTGTGTGACTTTCCCTTTCCTTTTATGAAATGGTGTATGATGGATACAGTTTACACCCCACTAAACGCGCTGAAGCCGCCATCCACCGGCACGACGACGCCGGTCACAAAGCCGGCCCCGTCGGAGAGCAGCCACAGCGTGGTGCTGATCAAATCCTCCGGCACGCCGAAGCGCCCCATCGGCGTGTGATCGATAATGGTCTTGCCGCGCGCGGTGAGGTTGCCCGTCCCTTCCTCGGTGAGCAGGAAACGGTTTTGCTCGGTGAGGAAGAAGCCCGGCGCGAGCGCGTTCACGCGGATGTCCGGCGAGTACTCCTGGTTCATGTGAACCGCCAGCCATTGGGTGAAGTTGCTGATCGCGGCCTTGGCCCCGGAGTAGGCGGGGATGCGCGTCAGCGGGCGGAAGGCGTTCATCGACGAGATGTTGAGGATGACGCCCTGTTTTTGCTCCGCCATCAGCTTGCCGAAGACCTGGCTGGGCAGCAGCGAGCCGATGAAATTGAGGTTGAATACCCACTGCACCGCGTCGGCGGGCAGGTCGAAGAAGGAGTTTTCCGCGTTGGTGCTGGCCTGCGGTTTGTTGCCCCCCGCGCCGTTGATGAGGATATCGACGCCTGACCCATCAGGTTTGCCATAAGCCGCCAGCACCGCCTGCGCCGCCGCTTCGATGCTGGCTTTATCCAGCACGTCGCACTTGACCGCGATGGCCTCGCCGCCCTCGATGGTGATTGCGTCCACAACGCGTTGCGCCGCTTCGAGGAAGAGGTCGAGCACGGCCACTTTGACGCCAACGCGCCCTAACGCCAGGCTCATCGCCCCGCACAACACCCCTCCGCCGCCCGTAACGACGGCGACCTTGCCTTGCAGCCCGAATAGTTTGTTCAAGTAGGTTTTGTCCATGTCAAGCTCCTTGTTTTATTGGTAGACGGTAGACAGAGCGCGAAAATTCGCGCGACGGTAGACGGGGTTGTTTTCTCCTGTTACAATCTGCTGTCTGTTGTCTGGTTTTTGCTAGGTAGACGGTAGACAGTAGACGGGGTTTCTCCCCCCCCCTGTCTACCGTCTACCGTCTACTGTCTACAGCTTATACGCCCGCTTTGCGAGCCGGTACGCCAAATCGAAGACCATATCGCGCGCGTCGTTCACATCGACGACGTGGCGGACGACGAGGCCGGCGACCCAGTTGGCGCTTGCGCGCCGCCAGACGTCGTGCCGGGCGGGGATGGAGGGGAAGGCGCGCGTGTCGTCGTTGAAGCCGGCGGTGTTGTACAGGCCGGCGGTCTCCATCACCCGCTCGAAGTAGCGGCGCATCCCGGCGAGGCTGTCGTGGAACCACCACGGCGGCCCCAGCTTGAGCGCGGGATAGTGCCCGGCCAGCGTCGCCAGCTCGCGGGCGTAGGTGTCCTCGTCGAGGGTGAAGAGGAGGAGCGTGAGCCGTGTGTCATTGCCGTACTTCGCCAGCAGCGGGCGCAGGTTATGCGTGAACTCCGAGGCGACTGGGATGTCGCAGCCTTTGTCCAGGCCGAAGCGGTCGAAGATGGCGCGGTTGTGGTTGCGGAACGAGCCGACGTGCATCTGCATCACCAATCCGTCTTCGATGCTCATGCGCGCCATCTCCATCAGCATGTGACCGGTGAAACGCGTGGCATCCTCGGTGGTAGCCTTGCCTTTCAGCGCCTGTTGGAATATGGCGTCGGCTTCGAACGGCGTGAGTTCGCCCGTGTAGGCCGTCAGCGCGGCGTGGTCGGTGGCGCGCGCGCCCATCTCGATAAAGAACGCGCGGCGCGCCTCCAGCGCCCGGATGAGCTTGCCGTAGCTATCCACCGCGAACCCAACGGCGGCGCTAAGCGTGTCCACGTTAGCGCGCCAGTTGGGCGCATCCAGGTTGACGACGGCGTCCGGGCGGAAGGTGGGCAGCACTCTGCCCGACCAGCCGGAGTCGCGGATGGCCTGGTGATGCTGTAAGTTGTCGCTGGCGGCGTCGGTGGTGCAGAGGACTTCGATCCCGAAACGCTCGAACATCCGGCGCGGTGCGAACTCCGGGGCGGCCAGTTGCGCGGCGATGTGGTCGTAAATGGCCTGTGCCGTCTCACCGCACAGCTTTTCTTCCACGCCGAAAACTTCGATAAGCTCGTGTTGCAGCCAGATCCCGCTCGGCGTGCCGCGAAACAGGTGGAAGTGCTCGGCGAACGTCTGCCAGATTTTGCGATGATCCTGCTCTACGGGGCCACCGTCGCTGCAGGGGACGCCCATCGCTTCGAGCGGGACGCCCTGCGAGTACAGCATGCGGAAGACGTAGTGATCGGGTATGATGAGCAGGTCCGCAGGGCTGCCGAAGCTGGCATACTCATCCACGAACAGGCGTGGATCCACGTGCCCGTGCGGGCAGACGAGCGGCAGGCCGGCGACCGTCGCGTATAGCTCTCGTGCCACGGCTCGCTGCGCCGGACCGGGATCGAAGAAACGGTCTGGGTGTAAAGTCCATTTTGTGTCAGGCATACTCTTGGTCTCCTTGTGAAAAAAGTATTCAGCGGCAGGGCTTGCCGACAACGAATTACGGAACGAATAAACGAATTCAGATTTCGGTCTGACGAAAAATTTGCGTCAGTCAGGCGCCTATTCGTTGAAAATTCGTGGTCGGCAAGTCTCAATCCGTTGACACAAACGGTGCTAGGTGCCGCTGGAAGTGCTGGTCGAGCAGCGTCGCGTAGACGGCGGCGTGTTCGTCCAGCAGGGCCATCAGTTGGTCGCGGTAGGTATCGAGCACAGAGCCGAAGGTCACGTGTAAGACTTGCCGCGCGTCGAATTGGTTCAGCAGGTTTGGTAGTTCCGCATCGGTCAGCGATTCCGGCGCGGGGACCTTCGCCAGTTGCGCGGAGACGTGATAGGTGGCCCGGTCGGTCTCGTAGCGCCCGTAGGAGAAGGCGAAGACCTCGCGGAAGAAATCCGGCGCGACCTGGGCCGCCGTCCGCAGCGCCTCCAGGTAGCTGGTGCCGGCGGTTTTAACGTGGACCATGCCGTCTGTCAAACGCGCGGCGATCTCATAAATGGAAAACTTGTCCGAGCCGGAGTGCAGGCTGAGCTTGTACGGCCCCACGGTCCGTGCGACGGCGGCGTGGCGGGCGAAGGCGTCGGTGAAGGTGGGGATGTCGCCGATGTAGTCCACGCCCTTCTCGAAGTGCCCGACGAAGCGCGGCGCGAGGCTCACCCACTGCACGCCCAGCCGCCGCAGTTCCAGCGCGACGAACAGATGCTCCTCCGGCGAGGTGGGCGTCTCCGTCTCGTCTACGGAGACTTCTAGATCAAACGGGCGCTTGCCCATCCGCGCGACGATGTGGTGGGACATCGATGCGGTATGCGCGATAGCGCGCCCGTACTTGGCGGCGGCGCGCTCCACCGTTTCCCGGCCGAAGGCGAGGGTGAAGTCTCCCACGGCGAAGGTTTGCCGGCAGTAGCGATTGCGCATCGCCTCCGGCGTGTCGTCCAGCGCGTCCCAGGGGAGCGCCGCGAATTTCGCCGATACGACGTCCGGCGGGGCGGTGTGGGCGTCGTTATCCACGTGGTCGCCTGGATCGATGGTGAAGAAGGTGTACCCGGCGCCGATGAAGGTATCGGCGTCTTCAGGTGTCTTCAGATGATCGGCGTCCGCGCCCCACGGCGCGCGCCAGTCCATCTGGAAGAGGCCCCATAGCGCGTCGTCCATCACCTGCTGCGGTGTGCGCCCGGTGCGGGCGTTCTCGCGCACCGACTGCTGCGCGAAGACCGGTGCGATGCCGGGGTAGCGTTCCGCCGCCTTGACGTGACCGGGCGTAGCGACGCCGAGCCGGTCGCCGAAGCCCGCCGACGTGTGCAGGCCCAGCGGCGTGGGGTTCAGCCACGGTAGTTTGTCGCGTAGCGCGGCGGCGTTGGCGGGCGTCAGCGGGCAGAGCAGCGCGTTCCGGTACGGCGCGCCGGAAAAGGACGCCAGCGCGTCTGCGTCGCCCAGAACGATCAGGTAACGTTCGCGGTCGGCCTCACGACGCGCGAGACAGTAGCTCACGCCCTCGTGATCGACCGCAGATTGCGGATAAATCTCGAAACCGGGTAATTGTTCGATTTTCATAGTCAGTCACCTCTTTATAATATACCACGAATGTTTGCATTCGCCGAATGTCTGCATTCGCCGAATGTCTGCATTCGCTGAATGTCTGCATTCGCTGAATCTTCACGGAAAATTAGCGCGGGTTCACGCTGTCGCGCGAATGGGCGGCTGAAGCCGTGTTTTTTTTGAGGGAGTTTTTGCGCTTGCGGGCGCCGCCCGCAAGCGCAAAAACTCCCTTTCCCCCACGCCTGTGGTTGGATTTTTATCCTTGCGTTTTCATGTGTTCGGTCATCACCGCATCCAATTCCGGGTGAACGATGCAGTTCTTGAAGGCGAACGATTGCAGGATGCGGTCGATTTCGGCCTCCGATAGCCCCTTGAAGAGTTTGGCGTAGGGGATTTGCAGCAGCGCGCCGATGTAGGTCGCCATCGTCGCCTGGGTGAGATACCGCTCGATTGCACTTACGGTGATGTCTTCGTCGCCCACGGTTTCGACGATTTCATGGGCCAGCGTGTGGACAAGGTCTTTGGCCGGAGTACTCGGCAGCCAGCCCATCCAGAAGTCGCTGTTGAGAAGGGTTTTGGTTTCCAGGCTGTGCTGGATGCGCTGGATGTACTCGGATTCTGGGTGGAGATAGACCCAGCCCATCACACCGACGTCTTTGTATGTCCAGGTTGTCCAATGGACGCCGTATTGCTCGAAGACGCTGATCTGGTCGTCCAGCGCGCGCATCCGGTCGGGGACTTCGGCGGCGGGGCCGTTGTAGGGGCTGCCGAATTCACCTGCCCATAGCGGGGCGTTGTACTTCTGCATAAACTGTGTGCCTTCGTGGGCGAGAAGGTTGGCTTCCTGCCACGCGCGGTTGTATTCGGCGGTGGGGTAGGGG
>OMKS01002023.1_pt1 | contig 17353 bp, 19 predicted proteins | sample 1674721 | NCBI WGS metagenome assembly OMKS01 (sample SAMN06264996, study PRJEB25208) | sediment metagenome | isolation source: hot spring sediment | place: USA: California | collected 2014-09-02
GCTCGCAGTGACCCACTTTTTCCTTGTTTTTTGATTTTCCTATACCCCACACTCTATACTCTATAACCCATCAGCCACCTGCCCGCCATTGGCTTCGCTGGCAGGTGGGTCTGCCATTAGCCATACGCAACTTCACTCGTTACCCTTTACCCTATCTTTTTCATTCAAGTTATCAAGCATCAACTTCGCATTTACATTAGAGGGATCGATTTCAAGAACTTTTTCGAAACTTTCAATCGCTTTTTTATAGCAATTTTCTTCTCTCGTTTCTTGGTATCTAACATAATACATTGACCCTAGCTCGAAATTTACCTCAATGTCCTTTGGGTTAAGCTCTATGGCCTTCTTGTACGATTCTATCGCTTTATCCGTATCCCCATTCCTATTATATGCATAACCAAGCCAACTGTAAGCTTTGCTGTTGTCCTTATCCAGCAATATCGCCCTTTTGTATTGTGAAATAGCGCGACCGTAAAAACCATAGTTTAAAAAAGAATCTCCTCTGCTAGTGTTTTGCAACGCAATAAAAGGTCTCAAAAAGATACCTGCCACAACCAAAACCATCAGCAACATCGCGAGTCGATCTTTCTTTGACACATGGTTGTGCTCGCCATGTTCATGATTTAACTCGTTACAATGAATATGATTCATACAAACTCCTCGTCAAGCAATCCAAATAAAATAAGCGCCTATCAAAAAGAGCAAAATTCCTCCGACAATCTTCACATACTCTTCAAAACGATCTATTTTCTCCTCTGCAAACTTTAAAAAACCCGTAAAACCACCGAGAATTAAAAGAGGTAAACTTTGACCCAAAGCATAGGTTATAAATAATGTTAACCCAAAGAACGTTTTCCCCTGAGCAACAGTGTAACCTGATATCAAGAGCAAGGCAGGACCGCAACATGGACAGGTCGGGGCCTCAAAAAATGTGAAGCTGGCACCAAGAATAAAGGCGCCTAACAGATCGGAACGGCGGGTGAATTTTTTCTCGCTAACTTTAAATGGAAATTTTAAATGAATAAAACCCAACAAATGAAGACCAATAAAAATGGCGGCAATTCCCACTGCTAAATAAAGATAAGTGCTCCAGGCCAACAGGTTGGGTAAAAGCGAACCAATACTGCCCAACAAGACTCCTAACAAAGAATAGGTTGCGATAAGACCCAGTACAAAAACAAGAGTCGCAATAAAAGCTCTTTTAGGAGAAGATGTGGTACCACCGACATAGCCGATTATTATGGGAAGCCGCACTATCGTACAGGAGCCCAAGCTTAATATGGCACCGCTTAAAAAGACGGCGATGTAAGTAAACCAAGATATATTTTGCAGAAAGTCCAATAAATAATTTTGCATAGTTATTTAATAGATAATCGCCAAAAACCATCAATTTTTTACATGTTTTAAATGAATTTTTACCGCCTGAGGGTGGCTACCAGCCTTTTCGGATTTAAAAGCAAATCCAATGCGCCTTCCGAGCTTTTTGTCACTATATCCGCCTCGAATAAATTTTTTAAATAAGCTCCCTCATCTTCCAACACTACGATACTTAAAACGGCTTCTTTTAACATTAAATAATCGTTGGCTCCATTGCCGACCGCAACCGTGACCCCCTTACCAATTTTCTCGATTAAGTCTCTCTTTTGAGCGTCTTCATCCCCTCGATTTATGAGGAGAAGTTCCACGTTTAAATCCTTTTTTATCTCTTCAATCCGACCATGAGTTCCGGCTGTAACAACATATACTTTGATTCCCCTCTGGCTCAGCTTGTTAATTTTTTCAGCCACACCAATACGCAATTTCCCGTCAACGGCTATCGTCCCGTTTAAATCAAGAATTAAATTCTTAACAGTAATTGTTTTATAACCTGGGATATCAACTGCAAGCATCTTTTCCAGCTCCAACTCTCTAAACGTCTCAATCACCAACCGAAAATGTTCGGTTATCATCTTAATTTTTATCTTTTAAGATTTTCTCCACGTTATTTTTTGCTTTATCTAAAAATTTTACATCATAATCTTCAATTTTCCCTTCATCGCAAAGCTTCGCTATTTGAGGGTCTATCGGAATTTCAGCCAAAAGATCAATTTTATAATCTTTCGTTATCTCGCTAATATTACTTTCTCCGAAGAAATCTATCTTCTCTCCACATTTTGGACAATGCGCATAACTCATATTTTCAATGAGTCCAAGAGTGGGGATATTAAGCTTCCTCGTCATTTGAAGAGCTTTTTTAACAATCATAACCGCCAAATCTTGTGGGGAAGATACAACAATCACTCCATCTAAAGGAATGGATTGCATGACGGTTAAAGGGGCATCGGCTGTTCCTGGGGGCAAATCAATTAGAAGACAATCCAACTCTCCCCAGGCAACATCGGTCCAAAATTGTTTTATGGCTCCTGCTATAACGGGCCCCCTCCATATAACAGCATCATCTTCCCTGTCCAACAAAAGATTAAGAGACATGATTTTTATACCGTTCAAGCTCTCAATCGGAATAATTTTTCCATCGCCGCTTTTTGCTTTTTTATTTATGCCAAACATTTTTGGGATGCTTGGACCCGTCAAGTCGGCATCCAGAATTCCTATCTTTAATCCCGCATTTTTTAAAGCAACAGCCATAAGACCAGTAACTAGTGATTTCCCCACTCCTCCTTTGCCGCTCATCACAGCTAAGCAACATTTGACATCTTTTTGAGGATTTTCTTCGGGACAATCTCCTTCGTCTCCACAGTTTTTACAGCTTTTATCCAATTCCTTTGAAACCATATTTCTACCCCTTCCTTGAAATTTATTTAGAGAATTATATTTAAAACGGTTCCTATTATTAAAGCGGTGCCCATCATTATCAACGCCGATTTAAACGTATCTTTAATGCCCAGTTCCCTTATCAAAACCGCAAATGTTGCCACGCAGGGAAAGTAAACCGCAAGAACGGCGCTGCCAACAACAGCTTGACCCGCGGTCAAGTTGAGGGGACGAAGCATCCCCACAGCCACATCCTTTCGTAAAAAACCCACCATAAGAGCGGATATAGCAGACTCGGGCAATCCCCAGAGAACCGTAACAATGGGCGCCGTTATCTTCGATATCATTTCAATAAACCCTATTGTGTAAAGGATATTAACCAAAAGAACGCCCAGTAAAACAAATGGAATCGCCTCAAGTAAAAATCCCACCAATCTCATCCATAGTTTTTTAGCCAAAGCGCCAATATTGGGTATACGATAATGCGGTATCTCTAAAAATATCTCCGGACTTTCCCCTTTTAACACCTTATTTAAAATAAACCCTAAACTAAACCAAACAATAAAAAGCGTACCGAAGACGATGGCAAGATACCGCCCCCCATAGCTTCCAACAAGTCCTATAATCATAGCTGTTTGAGCCATACAGGGAATCGCTATGGCCATAAGGGTTGCCGCAATAAACTTTTCCCGCTTACTCTCCAAAATTCTTGTCGATAGCGCCCCTGGGACATTGCAGCCGAGACCTAAAATCATTGGGATAATTGCCGCTCCGTGAAGTCCCAACCTATGCATTATATTATCCATCAATACTGCCAGACGCGGCAAATAACCCACATCTTCTAAAACCCCTAAAATTAAGTAGAAAGAAAAAACATAGGGCAAAACCATGACGACAGGAACATAAAAACCTGTCGTAACAAGACCAAAAGACTGCCCAAAATCAATGGAGCCATTAATAAGCTTTCCTACCAATATATCATGAAAAAATCCTCCGTGACCCAAAACAGCGCTTAGCTTCATTATTAATGGCGCGTAAATGCCTTCAAAAAATGGATCAAAAACGTAACCGATTAAGCCCTCTCCTATAAATCTTATAATTTGAAATGAAGTCGCCAACACCACCAAAAAAAGCAAGATTCCAAAAAAAGGAGCTATACTAGCATCTTCAAACTTCTCTATTAAGGTATGATGATGGTGAGTTACAACTTGAACCTTGTCTATAATCTCACCGATATGCAGCCAGCGTTCATCCTTAGAATATGTGGGATGAGGCGGCACCTTAGCGTCCTTTAATCTTGTATAAAGGTTTTTAATCCCCTCTCCTGTTACCGCCACCGTAGGAATAACAGGCACGCCGAGAAGTTTTCCCAATTTCTCCAAATCTATTTTTATTCCCCTATGTTTAGCATCATCCCACATATTTAAGACAACAACCGTAGGTTTTTTAAGAGCAAGAATTTGGAGGGTCAGATAAAGATTCCGCTCAAGATTGGTCGAATCCACTACATTTATAATTAAGTCTCCTTCCTTCACCATCTCCGTTGCCACCTTCTCCGCTTCGCACGCAGGCTCAAGAGTATATGTTCCAGGAACATCTATTAATTCCACTTTTTTATCTTCAAACTTCAGAGTCCCTTTTGTGTATTCCACGGTGGTTCCTGGGTAGTTTGAGGCAATAACGTGTACTCCCGTTAATCTGGAGAAAATTACACTCTTTCCAACATTGGGATTTCCCATTAAAAGAATTTTCACGTGCCCACCTCAACCATAATTTTTTTTGCCATTCCTCGACCTAACGCCACTTGGCAACCATTGATTTTAACAATAATAGGACCACGCATCATCATACAGTTTAACTTGGTAATATTTTTCCCCTCTCTTATTCCCATGGCTTCAAGCCGCTTGGCAAGACCCGCGCCTCCATCCACTCTTATAACAGTACCGATTTGATTAACCTTCATATCCGCAAGCGAGATCATCAATCTTCTCTCCTTTCTGTCTGCATTTTGAACAATAGCCGTGAAACTCTACATTTTGATCCGTGACTTCAAAGCCATGATCTTTCGATAAACCCTTCTCTATTTTCCCAAAAAAATTTGACCCAAATTCTATAACATCTCCACACCTGAGGCAAACGAGATGGTAGTGACACTTCCCTGCCAACTCGTAATGCTTGTGCTCTTCCCCGAGACTTATATTGGTCACCAAACCTAACTCTTTGAGCAAGTCCAATGTCCTGTATGTCGTAGCGAGGCCGGCTCGAGGATATCTCTCCTTAACCCTTTTGTGTATCTCCTCAGCACTCATATGTTTATCCGAGCTTTCCAATACCTCAAAAATCACCCTCCTTTGAGGTGTAAGTTTAAAACCCGCTTCCTTAAGTTTTTTTAATCCGGTTTTTAATCCAGATATCATTCTCGCCCAATCTCCCAATTGAGAATTCTTCTCATTTAAAATAACTTCAGTTCGTATAAATGTCAAGGGAGAAAGAGTCTAAAGTTTTTTTTAAAAATCCCGATATAAATGTAAAGACACAAATACATAAAGGAATTGGAAGATGCAAATAAAAAACTTAACGGGTTTTAATTTGTATCAATTAATTAATGATACCCAAAAGGTAAACTTTAAAAATAAACCCTCTGCCACATTAAGAGGATTGCAGCAGAGATTGAACTTGCAAAAAATCAACAGGCAAGATAAAGCCCTAACGGGACTGAACTTGAATCTTTCTTCTCTTTACAATTGCGCAAAAAATCTCGTTGACGGCAAAGAGGGTGTCTTTAAAAACCTTAGGGTGGTCTCGAGCAATGAACATATCGTAACAGCAACCGCAAGCCCAGGTGCTTCAGACGTAATTCATGAGATAAAAGTCGAAAGTTTGGCCGTTGCCCAAAAAAACTGGTCTTTTGAAACATCGCTTATAACCGGCGATGAAAACGCGGATTATGACACCATTTTAACAGGTGTTTCTGGAAATTTAACAATAAATAACAAAACCATCGGAATTGGTGTCTCGGGAGAAACCGACACATTAAGAAATATAATGTATAAAATCAATGGGACAAAAGATATCGGGGTTGAGGCCTCTTTTGCGGGAAATAGAATTGTGATAACGAGCAATGGTGAACTTTCAACAGATATTGATATAGCAGATAACACAACAGGTGGTTTAGCAGGTGGCCCAGGAGGATTGGGTTTAACCCGAAACGCAAACTCCGGAAGTATAGATATATCTGCGGGAATGGTTGTCTCTCCCCAGGACGCCCAATTTACCGTATACCAACGGCAGATAAATGACTCCTATACGGCAGCCATAATTTCGGGAGACGAAAACGCGACCGCTAACACGCGGCTTACCAGCCTTTCGGGAACACTTACCATAAACGACACCACATTCACCGCGGGAATCACAGAAAGAACAGATACCTTAAATAATATAAAGGAAACGATAAACGATGCGAATATCGGAGTTAGGGCCGAGATTAAAGACAACCGACTTGTTCTTACCGCAAGCGCGGACGATACAAATGAATTTAAAATAACCGACAATACAAAGGGCGGTTTGAGCTATCTGGGCGGTCTTGGCTTAACAAGGAAAGAAAATGAAGATGTTAGAGACAGGTCGGCCGGTCAAGTTCAAGCTGGGGGCGGAACACAAATACTCACCCGTTTCACAAACACAATAGATAACGCGATTTCGGGATTGACTCTTGAACTAAAAAGCATCTCCCCGACAAATGATGACGATAACAACTTCACGATACTTGAAGTGTTCCCATCGAATTTGGAAATAGAAAAAGATATAGACGGCGTAAAAAAATCCGTTCAAGAACTATTTTCGGAATTCAATAGCATTATATCCGAATTGGATAAACTGCTATTTAAAGATAAAACTACTAACATAAAGGGAATCTTATTTGGAAATCAAAGACTTCTAAACTTAGAAAAAAATATCCTTGGAGCCATTAACACAAATGTTGTTGTAGGTGGAAAAATATACAATTTAAAAAACATGGGAGCAGAAATTGGAGGTGATAAAAAAGTAACTCTAAATGAAGAGAAATTGGAAAATGCCCTTTCGGGTAACTTTTCTGACTTAGAAGAATACTTAACTTCGCCAAAGGGCGTTGCCACCAAAATACAGAATGTTCTAAAACCCTTTTACGCTAATCACACAATAAAGATTGGAATGCAGGCTCAAGAGGGTCTCGACACCTTTAGACAAAACTATGGTTATTCTCAATTCAACTCTTCAAATGGCTACTTCTACGACTTCAAGGCCTAGTTTGCTTACCGCTATTTAATCTCTTCTGTATGATTTTCCAAAGAGATTTAATTTTTCCGCAAATTTCTGCATCTGAAAATTCCACAACTGGCATGCCGTTTATCAGCGCCTCGGTAAAAATTGAATCGTAACCAATCTTGCCCACAACCTCAATATCTCTTTCTTTACAAAGCCTTTCAATTTCAGACGTCTTTTCCAAATTTAAGTCGAATTTATTCACGCAAACTAAAGATTTAACTTTAAAATGGGCACACAAATCCAAAATTCTCCCAAGATCGTGAACACCAGAAACGGTCGGCTCAGTTACCACCAAAACAAGGCTGGCGCCGCTAAGTGATGCTATTACAGGACACCCTATTCCGGGCGGCCCATCGGTAATAACCAAAGGAATGCCCTCTTTTTGAGCCGTTTTTTTTGCGGCTTTTCTTACCTCCGCAACAAGTTTCCCTGAATTTTCCTGAGCAATCCCGAGTTTGGCGTGAACGAGCGGACCGTTTCTGGTGTTAGAAATAAACCACTGACCACAAATTCTCTCCCTGGCCTCAATCGCCGAAACTGGACAAGCCAGACAACACACGCCACAACCCTCACAAGATATTTCATCTATCTCAAAATTCTTTATCGCTTTAAAACGACAAAGTTCCTCACATTTACCACATTCAATACAGATATCCCTATTTATCAAATATCCATTTAAACCATAAAAATCGTTGGTCTCTTTTATTTCTGGTTTCAAAATCAAATGAAGATCAGCGGCATCGACATCACAATCAACCATTACTTTATTATTTGCAAGAACAGCAAAAGAACCAACCAAACTGGTCTTTCCTGTTCCTCCTTTTCCGCTCAAAACGGTTATCTCTTGTATCATTTCCGCAGCGCCTCGATAAAGTCAAAAAGTTTGCAAAATGCTTTCTGCCACTCAGGCAACTCCTTTGAGAAAAGGATTCCCCTAGAGTAAAGTTCAGCAATTTTTCGTTCTAAAGGGATCCTCATTGCGATTGAAATGTTCTCCTTTTCGCAGTAAGAATCGACTTCAAAATATTCTTCATTCCACCTATTAATTAAAACCGCAAAAGGTATTTTTAAAACTTTAAGAGTTTCAACGGCAAGCTTTAAATCATTTAGTCCAAATGGGGTTGGCTCCGTTATTAAAAAACAGAAGTCGCTCCCTTTAACCGCTTCAATCATGGGACAAGACGTCCCAGGCGGCGCGTCTATTATCACCACTTTATCTTCATCGATACGTTTCTTTAATTTCCTCATTAAAGGAGGAGCCATTACCTCACCGATATTCAACTTTCCGTAGGCAAATTCAATCCCATAAGTTGAGCCTCTTGTCAGGCAAGCATCTCCCGCCCCTATCTCTCCAATCACCCTATCGATTTCAGAAATTGCCTCCCGGGGACAGAAATATGAACATCCGCCACAGGAATGACAAAGTTGAGGAAAGAACATTACCCTATCTTTTGCTATAAATAAGGCGTTATAAACACAAACCTCGGCGCATTTGCCACAAAGAGTGCATTTTTCTTCGTCGATTTGTGGCACAGGAAGAAAGACATTTTCCTTTATTTTGTTTTCCAAATCAAGAAAAATGTGGGCATTCGGCTCTTCAACATCACAATCCAATAACTGAACATTGCGACCACTCTGAACCAAAGAAAAAGCCAAATTGGTAGATATTGTAGTTTTTCCCGTGCCGCCCTTACCGCTTGCAATTGAAATAATCATCGTTAAACGGCACCTCTGCCCCCGGGACTACTTGTGGGCTGATTTGCCTCCTGTAATTTTCCATCTTTATAAGAATCTATTACATTTTGAATGGTTCCTGCCGCACCGACAAATACTCTAATGTCAGCGCCAGCTAAAACATTAAAAGCATTCGGACCAATATTTCCAGTAATTACAACCTCTGCCCCTTTATCAACTACCAATTGAGCCGCTTTAATTCCCGCGCCACCGGCTGCGTTTATGGCTTCGTTTGAAATTGCTTCAAACTCTAAAGTCTCAGAATCAAAAATTATAAATTCTTGGCACCTTCCAAAACGAGGATCAACCTGGCTTGAAAGCTCATTTCCTGTAGAACTAATTGCTATTTTCATAAGTTCCTCCTCTAATCTTATTAGAACAATCCAGAGATTGCTTCGCCCCGATAAATCGAGACTCGCAATGACCACATTTTTTGTCACCGCGAACAACCGACCTTTTCCGAAAACCTGTCAAGGTTCTGAGGAAAGAGAGTGCGGCAGTCTCTAGATTGCTTCGGGGCTAAACCCCCTCGCAATGACTGCAATAACGAAGCCAATCAAACTAAACTTAATGATCACAAATGTTATCCCCTAAAACCAAATTGCCTTCGACATAACCCTTTATTACGTCGTCCACCAAACCGCAAGCGCCAGTAATTATTTCAATCCCATTTTGAGCAAACAACATTTGCGCGTTTTGACCCATACCTCCGACAATAATGCAGCCTATGCCCTGTTCCGCCAAGAAAACCGGAAGAAACCCAGGTTGATGACCTGGATTGGCCACCTCTTTCTTACTTAAAACCTTATCGTTCTCAATTTCGACGACCGTGAAGCTTAAGCAATGTCCAAAATGAGCAGAAACTTCTTTTTCATTCGTTGCGACTGCTACTTTCATACAAAATCCTCCTTTATTTAATTATTTTCTCACCTGGAACGTTTGCCTTTTCCGCAGGGTCCCAGTCCACGTCCCGCACCCGGTCCCCTCTGCTCGACTACACGATGAAAATTCGTGCTTCCACAAACAGGACAAGCAGACGGCCTGCCGATTCCAAAAGAAACCTCCCAAGCATGTCCACAAGCAGCACATTCAAACTTCCTCATCGTTGCCATTACAAAATTACCTCCTTCTATCTTTAATGCCTTACCTAAGACGATGGCCTCAGCCACCTTTTTTCTTGCCGAAGAAAGCGTACGTTGAAAAGTTGGACGAGAGATCCCCATTTCATCTGCCGCAGTTTCCTGATTTTTGTCTTCTAAATCAGTTAAATTTAAAGCCTCAAACTCATCAATGTTTAAAACAACTTCCTCTAAATTCATAAGAGGAACGCCTAGAGGTTTAAAATATCCTGCTTTCGGTAGAAACCTTACACAACGAACCTTCTTTGGCCTGGGCATATTTCCCCTCATTTTGAGCATATGTTCATAACTAATATTAACATATACGCATAACCAGTCAAGCTTTTCAAATAAAAAAGGCAAAGGTTTTTAAACCTTTGCCTTTATAATCATCTCTTCTAACGGCTTACGAAACTTTCTCACAACTCTTTTCTAATTCAAAAATCCTTTGATATGCCCCTTCGTAACCCGACACCATTCTATCAATAGAAAAATTCTTTTCGACATGCTCGCGACAATCTTTAAAATCGATGGAATCCATTTTTTTTACCGCATTAACCATCTCGTCGACGGAGTTGTTTACTATAAAGCCAGTCTTCTTATCAACTATCACCTCGGGAACTGCCCCATCTTTTATTGCGACTACGGGTGTACCCGTTGCCATCGATTCAACCATAACTAAACCAAACGGCTCTGGCCACTGAATCGGAAATAAAGTACACTCTGCGTTTTTGTAAAGGTCAACTTTTGTCTTCAAATCAACTTCGCCAATAACCTCAGAATTCTTATGTAAAAACGGTTTAACTTGCTCGTTAAAGTATTCTTTCTCGTGACACTCGGTAATTTTCGTCACCAAAAGTAATCTTTTGTCCAATCTGTTTGCCACCTGTGCCGCAACGTGCGCGCCCTTCTCGGGACTCATTCTTCCCAAGAAGAGCAGATAACCATCCTTTTGCGAAGTATAAGAATATGCATCCAAGTCAACAGCATTATAAATGGTGGCAACAAAATTTAAATCTCCAAAACACATCCTCTGATAATTCGATATAGCATTGAAGTAAATCCTTTTGCTTAAAAATTTATAAAGCATTACAGCATCTTCTACCGCCGGCCCATGAAGAGTATGCAAAACCGGGGTTGAAGAAAAATAACCTAAACCCGGGCCTATCCTGCCACTATGATCATGTATAACATCAAACTCCTCAGCCCTTTCGTATGCGTGTAAGACATGATATAAATCCGGAAAAACCTCCCCTATCTTTTCGCTCGGCGCTTTATCAAAAACATATGACAATTCGCCGCTTGTTCTCGAGTCTCCTGTCGCAAATAAGGTTACGTCGTGTCCCCTTTTAATTAATCCCTCTGTGAGTTGAGCAACTACCAGCTCAATACCTCCATAGCCCGTTGGCGGAATCGGATACCATGCTGGAGCAATTTGCGCAATTTTCATACCACTCATCCCCTTTTTAAAATATTAGTACGCTACTTACAATTTGTTATCGACATTCAAACTTAAAATCTTCATTTATATTTATTAAAAATTACTACTTGCTAAAATTTACAAAAACAATTCAAGGCATAAGCGGATATCTGAAAATTAAAAACTTTTGGGATTTTAGTATTTGTAACTTAAACGAAGTTATCCTTTGATTTCTTTATGATAATCCTGAAGTGATTTTACCTTAACACCCTCGTTTTCAAGATACGCTGCGATACCTTCCGCGGCCGCTTTTGCGGCAGCCGTTGTGGTTATGTAAGGTATTTTATATTTTATCGCCGCTTTTCTTATATATGAATCGTCGTATTTGCCACTCTTTCCAATTGGCGTATTGATTATGAGATTTAACTCCTTGTTGTGAATTGAATCAAGAAGGTTCGGTCTTCCTTCGTGCATTTTTCTTATCGCTATTGTCTCCACTCCATTTTTTAAAAGAAATTTTCCCGTGCCTTCTGTGGTCATTATTTTAAATCCTGAATCTTTCAACTTTCTCGCAACATTAAGAATTGCTTCTCTATCCTCTGGCGCAACGGTAATCAACACCGTTCCTTCGGTTGGCAATCTTTGACCGGCAGCTCCCTCAGCCTTAAAGAAAGCAAGTCCAAACGAATCAGCCATGCCAAGAACCTCTCCTGTCGATTTCATTTCGGGTCCTAAAAGTGGGTCTGCTTCAGTAAAGACGTTAAACGGAAACACCACTTCCTTCACCCCAACAAGTGAATAGGATTTCCGCTTTAAATTCAAATCTTTAAGTTTCTTTCCCAATATTAATTGAGTGGCAATCTTAGCCATCGGAATTCCTGTCACTTTTGAAACCAGTGGCACGGTTCGCGAAGCACGGGGGTTTGCTTCCAAAATATAAACATCATCATCATAAATAGCGTATTGAATATTCATAAGTCCCACAACTCCGAGTTCTATCGCAATTCTCTTGGTATATTCCTCTATTGTTTTAACATGTTTCTCGGGTATGGTTGTTGGAGGTATTACGCATGCGCTATCACCGGAATGAATCCCAGCAAGCTCAATGTGTTCCATCAGGGCAGGAACAAATGCATCTTCTCCATCGGCAAGAGCATCGGCCTCTGCCTCTGTGGCATTTTCGAGAAATTTATCAATTAAAACTGGGTGACCAGAGGATATCTGAACGGCTACGTTAATATACTCCGTTAACATGACGTCATCGTAAACAATTTCCATGCCTCTTCCCCCCAAAACGTAGGAGGGCCTAACCATAAGCGGATAACTTATCCTCTTTGCAATCTCCAGCGCTTCATCGAGAGACGTAGCCGTATCGCTTGCCGGCTGTGGGATTCCGAGTTTCGTCATCACTTCCTTAAATCGTTTCCTATCTTCTGCAAGGTCGATGCTTTCAGGGGATGTTCCTAAAATTTTAACGCCCGCCATCTCTAATTCCTTTGCGATATTAAGCGGAGTCTGCCCGCCAAATTGAACTATTGCTCCCTCGGGCTTCTCTTTCTCATATATGCTCAATACATCTTCCACCGTTAATGGCTCAAAATAAAGCTTATCGGAGGTATCGTAATCCGTCGATACCGTCTCCGGGTTACAGTTAATCATTATGGACTCATAACCTTCATCTCGTAACGTGAATGCCGCGTGAACACATGTGTAATCAAATTCAATGCCCTGCCCAATCCTGTTCGGACCCCCGCCAAGGATCATAACTTTTCGATTAGAGGTAACCGAAACTTTATCGGAAGCATTATATGTTGAGTAATAATACGCGGCATCGGCGCCGCTAACCAGAATTGGCTCCCACGCTTCTGCCTTGCCCAACCCGATTCGCCGATTCCTGATTTTCTCTTCTGGCACGCTCAAAATCTGGCCTAAATACTTATCGGAAAAACCATCCTCTTTTGCCTTAATCAATAAGTCATTGGGAAGCTCCCCGCCTTTATATCCAAGTATCTTTTCTTCAAGCTCAACAAGTTCCTTCATTTGCTCGATAAACCATGACTTTATGTAGGTCTTTTTGTGCGCCTCATCAACGGTCATCCCCTTGCGAAGCGCCTCATACATTATGAACTGCCTCTCGGATGTTGGATAATCGAGTAGCCTTTTAAGTTCATCTAAAGGCAGTTCGTGATAGTTCTTTGCAAATCCCAGCCCATATCTGTTTTGCTCCAATGACCTTATCGCTTTCTGGAAGGATTCTTTGTAAGTCTTCCCGATGCTCATTACTTCTCCAACGGCCCTCATCTCCGTACCCAGGTGATCTTTTGCGCTAGAAAATTTCTCAAAAGCCCATCTCGCAAACTTAACAACGACGTAATTGCCAGATGGAGTATATTTATCGAGAGTGCCATCTCGCCAATAACAAATATCTTCAAGCGTCTCTCCCCCCGCCAATCTCGAAGATACGTATGCTATCGGAAAACCAGTGGCTTTTGACGCCAGCGCGGACGACCTTGAGGTTCTGGGATTTATCTCAATTACAACTATCCTGCCATCTTTCGGATTGTGCGCAAACTGAACATTTGTCCCCCCGATAACGCCAATGGCTTCGACTATCTTATATGAATAATCCTGTAACTTTTTCTGAACTTCTTTCGATATGGTAAGCATCGGCGCAACACAAAAAGAATCTCCCGTGTGGACACCCATCGGATCCACGTTTTCAATAAAGCAAACGGTAATCTTGTTGTTTTTGGAGTCTCTTACAACTTCGAGCTCAAGTTCTTCCCACCCTATAACCGCTTCTTCTATTAGAATTTGACCGATAAGACTCGCGGAGATTCCCTTGCTTGCAATCATTTTAAGTTCTTCTTCGTTGTATGTTATTCCTCCACCCATTCCTCCCATGGTGTATGCGGGCCTCACGACAACGGGATAACCAAAATCCTTGGCAATTTTTAACGCTTCCTCCACGCTATATGCCGGTTCGCTTTTGGGCATCGGTATTTTAAGCTCGTTCATCGTTTTCTTGAACTCGATTCTGTCCTCTCCTCTTTCGATGGCGTCAGCTTTTACTCCGATTATCTTAACATTGTGTTTCTTAAGAATTCCTTTTTTAGAAAGCTCAGAAGAAAGATTGAGCCCAGTTTGCCCGCCAAGGTTTGGCAACAAAGCATCCGGCTTCTCTTTTTCGATGATTTTTTCTATAGTTTCAATGGTGAGAGGTTCAATATAAGTGTAATCCGCCATACCTGGATCCGTCATAATAGTGGCGGGATTGGAGTTAACCAAAACAATCTTGTAACCCATCGCCCGAAGAGCTTTACAGGCTTGAGTTCCGGAGTAATCAAATTCACAGGCCTGACCGATAACTATCGGTCCCGAACCAATTATTAACACCTTATCTATACCTTCAATTTTCGCCTTCTTTTCTCTGTTACCTTGCATACCTTTTGCTTTGCCTAATCCTTTCCCTGTAAAATTATTGAATTCTTTTAAAAAACCCATTCATTTATAATATGAATACAGGCGGAAGGCAATAAAAAAATTATAAATCCCCGATACGGATCTGACGACAAACATCTATGAAAACAAAGAAACAGAAACTTACTCTTTCACAGAATAAAGAATATCTTTAGTTTTTTCGTCCAAGATATAAATAGAGATCTTCCATTCTTTCTGTTGATCTAAGGTTTGCTGATTAACCGCAACAATATGGGCGTTTTTGCCTTCAAATTCGATCTTCTCATCAAACAAAATTAGATATTGTCCCTCTCCAAGAGGGAGAGTTTTAAGATAATCCTTAAGTTCGTCGGAACTTGAAACAACTCCCTTCGCCAACTCTGTGTCTGAAGAACGGAAATCGCCTTTTAAAAAATATTCATCGGGAGACAACCCTCCCACTTCTTCTGTTTTAAGCTCCCCTAACAGATCATTGATTTGTTCTCTAGTATATTCTCTTCTCGCAAATACGCCCGCCGTCCCAATTTCTTTTTCAGCATTTAAGTTTTCCGAATCCCGACTCCCTTTTTCAACAATCTCTTCAGGTTCCGATCGTTTTGATGAATTTCTTTCTTCTAAAGTTTTTACATAAGCAACATCATCAGCGTCCTTCCCGCCAAAAATTCCCCATCTTGCCTGCATCGTAGAGAATGAAATCGCCAAAACCAACGCTAAGACACCCGATGCAATAAGAGCGTAACGATAGGCCGACTTAAAACCAAACTTGCGCCGGAGGGGAACAACTCCTACACTTTGTTTTGCTTCATCTCGTACTCTTTGAGCCAAAAAGCTGGGAATGGACTCTTCATCTAGTTCCTTTGTGAGATGAACCACCTCTTTTAATTTTCTCAAGCACGCTTGGCAACGTTCACAAGAGACAAGATGTTTTTCTAAGTTCCTTTTTTCATCTTCGCCAAGCTCTTCATCCAGATAAACAGGAAGCAGCTGCGAGGCCTTTTTACACTTCATCTTCACAACTCCCAATATTTAGATGTTTATCTCCTTTTAATTGTTCCCCTAAAAGAGATAATTCTTTCGCCAATCTCTTTCTTGCTCTGTTTAATCTCGATTTTACCGTCCCCATTGAAATATCTAAAATTTCCGCAATCTGTGACCATAATTGAAACCTTGAAGATCATGTAAAATAACCACCAAACGAAATTTTACAGGGAGAGCGCTTATTGCATTTTTTACCTCTGTTTGAACTTCTCGTTTCTCTATGATGTCAACTGGATCATCCATCGGAGACCGTTTGATAAAAAATGCCTCCAACTGCGGTGCCTCCGATAGTGAAAGAAGTGGCTTTTTTCTCCTTAAAAAATCGATACAAATATTTGAAGCCAAGCGATAAAACCACGTAGAGGCCGCTTTCTCCCGAAAAGTGCCAATCTTATGGATAAGACGAATAAATATCTCTTGTGTAAGATCAGCGGCATCGGCCGAATTTTCCGTCATGCGAAGGGCAAGATTGTAAATTTTTTGCTCGTATCTAGAGATGATTTCCTCAATGGCCTCTTGGTTTCCCGCCAGACAGCTTCGAACTAACTGTTCATCTCCTTCTTCCGCATAGTTATCTGTCATCTGTTTTTAAAATCCCTTATAAATTATTTAAAAATTGTTTTGAGTCCCAAAAACTTAATACTCGACATGTAACAAAAAAAACCGGTCCCATTGAAAAGTAAGCAACCTGCATCCAGCGCGGAGCATGAATACATCCAAATATCGGCAAGCCCTGATATCCCGCAGCTGAAAGATTGTGAATATTAAAAAAACGGTACCCAATAGCTTCAATAGCGATAAGCATTAGCCAGTAAATGGCAATAAACAACAAGAACTTCTTCATAAACCCCTGTTCCTTTAAGATGGGTTCACAATGGGAATATATTATATATAACGCAAATAAACCTAACGCCCAGGCAAAAAGCGGAAACAGGTTGATGTCCAAAATTATCAAAAAATTGGAGTTATACCCATATTCATTTCTTGCTATGAGCATCCAGGTGAGCGACACCACAGAAGCAATGGTAAGACTATAAATAAGAGATTTACGCTCTGTAAGAATCAAATAAGGCGTCGTGAGAAAGTATATAATAATCACAACATAATCTGGCCTAAATAATTTTAGTGATAAAAAAGCGAGAATGATAACAACCGCATCCGCAAAAAGGAACTTATTTGTGGCACAAGGCTGCATTTTTCTTTTACAAAACCCAATCTCTCTTTTAAATATTTTAACAACCGGCATAATGATAGATTATATCCTCTTATTTGATTTATTTAAATTGCTTAAAACATCGGCTGATTAAACAATCCCAAGAAGTGCTGCGAGATTAGGACCTGATAAATTTAAGGCTAAAGTTAAATAAGCATATATAAAACAAGGGCTCCTAAACGGCGCCCTTGTTAAATTTTAATAAGTTGATAAGCGCAAATCGTTGCTATCTTGTGGACGTTATCCCCGAATATGTCCTTTTGCCAGCCGTATTGGTTGCTGAAATGATATACCCATAGTTTCCGGAAGGCAAAA
>OMKS01002024.1_pt1 | contig 17344 bp, 14 predicted proteins | sample 1674721 | NCBI WGS metagenome assembly OMKS01 (sample SAMN06264996, study PRJEB25208) | sediment metagenome | isolation source: hot spring sediment | place: USA: California | collected 2014-09-02
TTTAATGATACGGCGCCCACCGAGATCTACACTATCCTCTTCGTCGGCAGCGTCAGATGTGTATAAGAGACAGGAGCTGATCAGAGCATTGGCATCGCTGCAATTGTTTTATTTTGAAATTGTTCAGATTTTACCAGATTGGCCTTTAGTTGAATCACAATCACCTTTTCTTTTGATAAATTCATCCAGCGAAAGCTGTTTTTTGTAACATTCTTGATCAACATAGCTGAGCAAATAGTAAAATTGTTCTGCTGGAATATAGCCGGGAATTACTGTGATAACCTCTTGCTGAGGACTGATAAATGCCAGCGAAGGAAATCCGGTGACGTGAAAGGCATGCGTCAATTCGACGTTAGTGTATTCATTCCCCTGAAAACTGGCTTTCTCGGTTTTGCTTTCAGCGTTAATGCGGATGGTAATAAATTTTTCCTTCAGTTCTTTGGCGACTTTGGGGTCGCTGAAGGTTTTTTCGTCCATGACTTTGCACCAGTGACACCAATCTGTGTAAAAATCAACAATGATATTCTTGTTTTCTTTAACGCCTTTTTCAATTCCCGCATTAAAAGCCATCCATACGACCTTAGTGGAATCTGCATCGGATGCAGTTTCCGATTTGTTTTTAGCAATCGATTCGCTATCAGATGCTGAACAGCCCAAAATAAAAATAAAGCTGATAATGACCATAAAATGAAAAAGCTTTTTCATAGAACCTCCGATATGATTATTTAAAAGCAACCTGCTTTCGATAGTTTAGCCTCAGGTAAAAGGTCCGGATGAGCTGCATCCTGAATTAACCGATGAAGCGCTACTCGATCCAGATCCAAAGATTGAAAAAATTCGCTCCGGTTTTGGAGTCTTGCATTTAGGGCAAACGATCGTCTCGTTTGATGCTCCCACACTCTGGAACTCTTCAAATTTTGAACCACAATTGTTACATTTATACTCATAAATCGGCATATATCACACCTCACTCCTTATTGCGTCTCACTATTTTGTTCTGGTTTCTGAATATCTTGCTGACTCTCCTCCGGAAAGTCGCAGCGGTTCGACATTCAAGTCGGCACTCCCATTTTCGGAAGCACGTATTTCATTAGCAAAAGGTACACGATGAAAAATAAAATGATTGTTAACCAGTCCATCAATTGCTCTCCTCATCGGATGAATTTTTTTGAGTTTTTCGACTGCTAAATGAGAGCACAAGACCGAGCAAAGCTCCATAGCCGGTACTGATCCATGGATTACTGGTTAAAGGACATGTTCCGCTGCGGCAGCCGATGAATTGATAATAGGCAAATCCCAGCGCCGCGCCAATAATGACGAATAAAATTTTCCAAATCTGTTTCAAAATCTCGCTCCGCGTAGTTGGTTTCACAAGTTTGAAGTTGATTTAGTACGAATGATCTTATAACTGACCTTTTTAGATGAAAGATCCTTTTAAAGGATTCTAATAAATGAGGGATACTGATTTTACTTGCAAAATACTAAAAATGTCCTTATCTTATTAAAAAATAATTTGCATTATTTAATGTAGGACGGAGTTTGTCATGTTAAAAGAATTGCAAAAATTGTTTAAGAGAAAGGGTTTAATCGAACAGGCGTTAGAAGAATCGTTGGAAATGCTGAACGATTGTTCCGAGATGTTTCGAGAATCGGTCAAATCATTGCGTGAGAGTGATCAAGCTGAAATCAGTATTAACATCGAGGAAAAGGACATTAAAATCAATAAGTATGAGCGTGATGTTAGAAAAAAAGTTCTGACCCATCTTGCGGTCAATGATGTCGGAGACCTGAATATCGGATTGGTTTTGCTCAGCATTGTTGTCGATATTGAAAGGGTCGGCGACTACACTAAAAATATAGTTGAGCTGGCGCAAAATCACCCGGGACGTTTATATCTTGATCAATGGGAAGAAATGCTTAACCAGGCAGAAGAAGTGATTTCCAGAAATTTTGGCGTGTTGATAAAAGCCTTCGAAGAATCCAATTCCGAATTGGCAAAGCAGCTTTTGGACGAATTGTGGTCAGTAAAAAAACAGTGCGATCACTGCAATTTGTCATTGTTAAAAGAAAATGAACTAAATCTAACGATTCCCGATGCCGTAGCGCTTGCTTTATACGTGCGCTATTTAAAACGAATTGCGGCGCATTTGATGAATGTTGCCACCAGCATTGTTAATCCGTTCCATAAAATCGGCTACCGTAAAATATAAATTTCTGCGTAGAATTTCTGGCTAACGAGATCGCATTAATTTGCATTGGCTATCGAATGCGATCTCGTGCAAATTATATTTAGCACCCTCAAATGTATTTGAAACTTTTAGCTCAAACATCCGTCTTTAATTATCAACAAATATCAAATAATCTTACTCGAATACGAATTAAAAACATAGCTTCGCGAATTAATTAATGAAAAGCAAACACAGATTTCGCCGATTTTACAGATGATTTCACAGATAAAAATCTCTGTTATCTGCGAAAGCTGCGGTACTTTTTTTCTGTGACAACTTTGAAATTCCGATACAAGAAATTAATTCCTCAGCGATTTTAAAATTATTAAACGTTTCTAATCAAAGAAAGGGAAAAAAATGAAGGAAAATAATGAAATGAACATCATCGAAAGAATTGTCGGTGTATTTTTCTCTCCACGTGCAACTATGCAATCGATTGACCACCAACCATCGTGGATTGCGCCGTTTGTTATTTTAATTCTCCTGGCAGTGGTACAATTTCAGATCATTTCGCCAATTACCATGCCCAAACAGATGCAGCTTGTTGAAGAACAGTTACGAGAACGGGGAAGCAGCGAAGATGAGATCGAAAGAACACTGGGGATTGTTGAAAAATTTTCTAAATTCGGATTCATCAACGTCATTATTTTTACCGTTTTATTTTATGTGTTGTTCTCGCTTTTGCTCTGGTTTTTGGGAAATATTATCCTTGGCGGAGAAACTACATTTAAAAAGATTTTTTCGGTTAATCTTTACGCCGGGTTGATATCTGCGCTGGGAATCGTCATTTCAATTCCGCTCATCCTCATAAAAAAAAGTATTAACATTCATTTTAGTTTGGCGTCGTTGTTGAGTGATGATCAGATCGGTACATTTTTGTATCGAGTTCTGCGCAGTTTTGATATATTTTCTATCTGGTACTTTGTCGTATTGACTATTGGATTTTCAGTGATCTATAAATTTTCGATCAAAAAGTCCGCCACCGCGATGGTTTTTGTTTTTGTGTTATATTCATTACTCATGGTTTGGGTTTTTGGCGCCCAGCAAGAAAATCTGTTATAACTAGGAGAACCATAATGAGACATCATTATTTTGTGCTGATTATACTGATAGCTACAAGTTCATTATTTGCGCAAGAGCTACGGAAATTAACTCTGGAAGATTGTATTCAAATCGCCTTAGAAAATAATACCAAAATCGTTTCGGCTCACAGCAACGCCAATATGTCTCAGGCAAATTTAAAGGCATCACGGGGAAATTTTATGCCGAGGATTGATGCGTACAGTGGGTGGCGCAAACGCAGCGAAGAATGGAACACGATTCGATTTGACCAATTGGTTTCATCAAAGGAATCATACCATTATCAGGTTGAACTGAGCCAGCCCATCTTTACCGGATTTGGTAATTACGCGGCGTTGAAAATGAATCAAACAGAAAACGAAAAATCGAAAAATGTGCTCCGGTGGACAAAACAAACAGTGATCCTTGATGTAAAATTCAGGTTTTACAATGTCCTGAAACAGCAACAGCTGCTGAAGGTTGCCGAGGATGCGGTAGAAATCAGTCAGGGAGAGTTGAATCGAATTGAGGAGATGGAAAGACTCGGCGCTGCTTCTCGCGCGGAAGTATATCAACAAAAGGTCAATCTCGGGCAAAATAAATTGGCGCTGGTAAATGCGAAAAATAATCTCAGCAACGCCTTGACCGAATTAAATTATACGCTGGGTATCGATATGACCACCGAGATAGCATTGATTCCGGAATCTGAAGAGACGCTGATTGAGTCTTTTGACTCAACTTTTGAAGAAGTGATAACCGAAGCCCTAAACAATCGATTGGATTACAAAATTGCCAACAACGAGCTGCAATACGCCAGATCAAACGTTAAATATCAAAAAAGCGGATTCTATCCGACAGTCTCCATTTTTGGCAGTTACAACTGGTGGGACGTGCAATTTCCGCAGAGCAAGCGGGAAATTGATGAATTTGATTCCTATAGCTTTGGCGTCAATTTAAATATTAATTTATTTAATGGATTTAAAACGAAAGCCAATGTTCAACATGCGCAGGCTGCAGTAATTTCTGCCGAAGCCAATCTGGAGCAAGCCAAACGACAGGTGGTTATGGATGTGAAAACCACGATGCTGGAAATAGATAAGGCAATAGAAAATATCGAATTGACCAAAGAAAATATCTCATTGGCTGAAGAAGATTACAAGCTGGCAAGCGAACGTTTTCGGATTGGCGCTGGAACCCTCCTCGAACAGTTGACCGCTCAAAATACATTGACCAAAGCCAAAATTGATCTTATTCAAGCGATTTATGATTATAAATATGCCATGACCGCATTGGATTTAGCGATCGGTCGGTTAGACTCGCAACCATATTAATCAAATTTGGATTCAAGGAGATCGTTTAATGAAGAAGAATAAAAAATTGCTAATTGTCCTTGCTGTAGTATTGGTTATCGCTATTTTTGTTATCATTAATTTGACAAAAGGCAGTGGCGGTGAAATTGCAGTAACCGCAGAAAAAGTGCAACGGGGTGATATTACTCAAGTGGTCTCCGGACCGGGTAGGGTGCAGCCTGAAGTCGAAGTTAAAATTTCCGCCAATGTTAGCGCTGAAATTGTTGGCCTCTACGTGAAAGAAGGTGAACGGGTAGCAAAAGGACAACTGTTGGTCGAATTAGATCGAACCAAATATCTGGCAGCAGTGGATCGTGCAAAATCCACCAAAAAAGCGGCTGAAGCGCGATTGATTAAAGCGTGCAATGATTATCAACGGGCGCAGCAATTATACGAAAAAAAATTGAGCTCATTAGCGCAATTAGAAAACTCCGAGGCGGATTTAAAATTGGCTGAAAGTGATTTGGAACAATCAATCGCATCGTTGAAACAAGCCGAAGATGATCTTGCAAAAACCCGGTTATTCTCGCCTCGCGATGGAATTGTCACTAAAGTCAATAAAGAAGTGGGCGAGATTGCTTTGGGTTCGATGTTTCAAGCCGATGTAATTATGGTCGTATCAGACCTTTCTAAAATGGAAGTTATGGCAGAAGTGGATGAAAATGATATCGTGTTGGTGTCCAAGGCTGATACAACTGATATTGAGGTTGATGCGTTGCCTGATACAATTTTGCGGGGAGTGGTTTCAGAAATCGCACATACCGCCACCACTCGAGGGCGCGGAACCCAGGAAGAAGTGACAAATTTTGAGGTAAAGATCACCATCTTGGATCAGATTGAAAAACTCAGACCAGGTATGTCTGCCACCGTGGATATTCGCACTGAAACCAGGAACAATGTTTTAATGGTTCCTATTCAAGCTGTGGCTGTGCGTGAACGATCCGAAGTCTTTCAGACTGTAGAAAAAAGCGCAGACAGCGCAGAAGCTGATGCAGACAAAGATAGCGACAGCCAACAGGAAAAATCTCCTGTAAAACGAGATGAAATGATCGAAGTGTTGTTTATTGTGGAGGATGGAGTTGCAAAATTGGTTGCTGTTGAGACCGGAATTTCAAGCGATACTCATATTGAGGTCAAAAAGGGAGTTACTGAGGGACAGCAGGTCGTTACTGGCAGTTACCGGGTTTTATCAAAAACCTTAAAAAACGGGGACAGGGTTAAACTGACCAGCTCTGCTTCGCTCGCCGCGGAAAAGGCTGACTAATTTCCGATTTACCGGGCAATGATAAATAGATTGAATTGTTGAGGTGATAAAAATGATTATTGATATTAATAACATCACGAAAAACTATCAGGTGGGAACCCAGGAAGTTCACGCGTTACGTGGGATTGATCTTTTAGTCGAGGATAATGAATATTTGGCTATTATGGGACCGTCCGGTTCAGGAAAATCTACCCTGATGAATATTCTCGGTTGTTTGGACACACCGTCTTCAGGCGTTTACCGGTTTGTTAACGAGCTGGTCAATGAAATGAATGATGACCAGCTTGCAGAAATCAGGAATCGACAGATCGGCTTTGTCTTTCAAACCTACAATTTATTACCGCGAGCGACTGCATTGCACAATGTGGAGTTGCCGATGATCTATAATGGCACACCGGCATCGAAACGAAAAAAAATCGCCACCGAGGCGCTGCAGCGGGTCGGATTGGGCGATCGCATGCACCATCGACCTAACGAGCTTTCGGGCGGTCAGCGGCAACGAGTCGCTATTGCCCGGGCGCTGGTGAATAATCCCAAAATTATTCTCGCCGACGAACCCACCGGAAATCTGGACACGCGAACCGGCGAGGAAATTATGGAGATTTTTGAAGAGCTTCACGAACAGGGAAATACTATCATTTTGGTGACCCATGAGGAATATATCGCTGAGCACACCAATCGCATCGTCCGGTTGCGCGATGGCAAAATAGAACGAGATGAATCTACCCCATAGATGTTGAAATTATTAATTTGTTCGAAGATGATTTAATGAAAATATTGATTGAAATTTGGGAAAGCATCAAAATTGCTTTACAAGCCTTGAATGCAAATAAGCTGAGATCTTTCCTTACTACGCTAGGCATCATCATCGGCATTACAACTGTAATCGGAATACTTTCCATTATTCGCGGCTTGAATGATGCGTTTTATACTTCAATTTCTGCACTGGGTTCAGATACCCTGTACATCCAAAAATTCGCCTGGTTTTCGCGCACCGATTGGTTGGAAGCGCGCAATCGCAAAGATATTACAATGAAGGAGGTCGATGCCATACGAGACCACGCTGTTAGCGTGAGTTCCGTTGCGCCCGTTGTTGGCGCCAGTCGCAGCGTGAAGTTTGGCAGCGAACAAATTAAGAATGTACGTATTACCGGCTCCAATGAAGAATATATGATAACTGCCAATGTATTTCCGGAATACGGACGTCCGCTATCACAGCAGGATGTGGAGCATCGCCGTGCGGTATGTCTTATCGGATGGGAAGTCGCCGACAAATTATTCCAAAAGACAAATCCGATCGGACGCAGGATTAAAATCGGCGCCTATAAATTTAGGGTAATCGGAGTTTTGGAGAAAAGAGGCAGCCTGTTCGGACATAATCTTGATACTGAAATCATCATCCCCTTTGGTGTTTTTCAAAAAATGTATGGCAGCCGTCGTTGGATGACAATTGAAGTGAAAGTGAAGGATCCGGCTTTAATCGAAGAATCCAAAGATGAGCTGATCGGTATATTGAGACGGGTGAGAAAAGTCCCGCCGATTGCGGAAAATGATTTTGCCATTAATCAGCAGGATATGATCGCCGATATGTATAAACGACTTACCACTGCGCTGTATGCAGTGGCATTTGGCGTCGGATCTATTGCATTAATTGTCGGCGGTATTGGCATCATGAATATTTTGTTGGTCTCGATTACCGAACGCACCCGGGAAATCGGTATTCGCAAAGCCATCGGCGCTAAAAAGAGAAATATTTTGTGGCAATTTCTGATTGAATCGCTCGTGGTGAGCGCGCTGGGAGGATTTATTGGCATCGGATTGGGGCTGTTGATCGCCAAGTTGGTTTCCCAGGTTTCGTTTCTTTCGGCTTCGGTATCGCCGTTGGTGATTGTGGTTGGTCTGCTATTTATCACGCTGGTCGGTCTTTTTTTTGGAATTTATCCGGCATATAAGGCGGCAAAAATGAATCCGATCAACGCGTTGCATTTTGATTGATTGTTGAAGAGAAATTGCTGACTTTTTTCACTGATAATGGAAGAAAAGTATGGACATAATGGAAAGTTTACATGTATCGCTGGATGCATTGCGCGGCAATAAATTACGATCCATTTTAACCACATTGGGAATCGTCATCGGCGTGACAACCATTATCGGGATGATGTCGATCATTCAAGGATTGCAAAATTTTATGGTGGGAGAGCTTTCTGTGCTGGGCGCGAACACCTTTCAAATTCAGAAAGATCCGCCGGTGCAATTTGGTCATCTTGATGAAAAATACCGCAATCGAAAACCGTTGACACTGGATCACGCCCTGGCGATTAAACGACATGCAACGCTGGTTAACGCGGTGGGGCCTGAAACCTGGCGCTGGGGAGAGGTTGTTCGTTTTAAGGAGAGAAAAACCAATCCCGATATCTTAATTGCCGGCGCCACACCCGAATTTCAGCCCGCCAACAATTACTTTGTAGAACAGGGACGCTTTATCAATGAAACAGATGTCGATTATAGTAGAAGCATCGCCGTTCTCGGGTTGGACATTGTTGAAGTGCTTTTTCCGCATCAAGATCCGATTGGTGAATATATTCGGGTTGGTGCGCACAAATTAAAAGTCATCGGCACGGCAGAAAGACAAGGAAAAACTTTTGGAGAAAGCAAGGATAACCGGGTGATAATTCCCATTTCTACTTTTCAAAAAATGTATGGCGACAAGCGGAGTTTACACATCACCGTCCAGGTGAGAGATCCGAATCAAATGAACCAAGCAATTGAGCAAGTAACCGGAATTTTACGGGCGGTGCGGAAAGTGCCGCCTGGCAAGGACAATGATTTTGAAATTTTTACCAGCGAGAGTCTGATTGATACGTTCAATGAGATGTCGCTTTCAATTAAACTGGCAGCCATCGGTATCGCATTGATCTCCTTATTGGTCGGCGGTATTGGCATCATGAACATCATGCTGGTTTCGGTAACCGAGCGGACACGCGAAATTGGCATCCGCAAATCAGTCGGAGCTAAACGCCGGGATATCCTCTGGCAGTTTATGATAGAGGCGATCATTTTAGGTAATCTCGGAGGTGTTATCGGTATTGGTCTCGGTTTATTGATCGGGATATTTATCGGCGCGGCAACGCCACTTCCCACGGCGATCCCACTGTGGGCAATAGCTATGGGGATCAGTTTTTGCACTATTGTCGGGTTGTTTTTTGGCGTTTATCCGGCAACAAAAGCAGCGCGATTGGATCCAATCGAAGCGCTCAGGTACGAATAATTAAGCAGGAGGAATGATTATGCAGGTAAATACGCGCGAGTTGGCTGATATTCTGGTGGTCGAATTGCAGGGTGAAATCATGGGGGGAATTGATTCTGAAAAATTCAAAAACCTCATTTATCAAACCATTGAGAATGATGTTGTACAATTGGTTATTGATCTATCAAGAGCAACCTGGATGAACAGCTCCGGTTTGGGGATGTTGATCAGCGGTTTAACCACTATCAGAAGCAGCGGCGGCGATTTACGACTGGCAAATATGTCCGAAAGAGTGCGTCGTCCACTGGAGATTACTAAATTGGAAAATGTTTTTTTATCCTATGCTTCGGTTGAAGAGGCAGTAGAAAGCTACCAGCCACATTAATGAAAGGAGATTCAAATATGTCGCAATTGTCGAGAGAGGATGTTTTGCAGAAATATCAACAAGGCGAATCTTTTCAAAACCTGGATTTGTCGGGAATTGATCTTTCTTATGAAAATTTAAAAAACGCTGATTTTTCCAATGCCAATTTGAAAGATGCTCATTTGCAAAACGCCAACTTAGAGCGCGCTAATTTTTCCGGTGCAGTTTTAGAAAATGTTTTTCTTTTTGGGGCAAATTTGTCATACGCAGTGTTTACCAACGCCAACATCAACAACGGGAATCTACAGGACACAAATTTAGAAAATGCAAATTTTGAAAACGCAAATCTATTTCACGCCAAGCTATTTGGCGTACAGGCTGAAAACTGTAGTTTCAAGCGGGCCAACTTATCAACCGCTCGCATGAAGCGTGCCAATTTTCAACGCACTAATTTTCAGGACGCCAATCTTTCCGGGGCGCACTTAGAGCGCTCTGATTTGCGGCATGCCAATTTGAATAATGCCAATTTATCGGGTGCCTTTTTAAAGCCAGCTCAGCTTGACCACGCTTCAATGGATGGCAGCAACACTCAGGGAATGACCATTTAGCTGTATTGATTAATGGTAATTCATTTTTGATTTCTTTACGATTGTGCTTTTCGCAACGTTGAAAGTTTCTGTATTTTGATGATAGTTTTATCAGAGCACTTCCATCCCTCTGCAGGTTAAAAAATTTTAAGAATTTTGGAATTCCGCTTGAACTATTTCTGATATGATAAGTTAAAATCCTATTATAATCTTCTCTCAAAATAATAATTGATCCCTTGCTGATATCTTAATCATTAATCAAAATTTGCGGAGATCTAATTTATGAAACCTCTGGAAACCTTCACCATCATCCCTTCGTTGCCTGAAAATATGGAATTCCTTCGAATTTTAGCTCACAATTTGTGGTGGACCTGGAATGCTGACGCATTAGACCTGTTTCGTCGCCTGGATTATGATTTATGGGAAGAAACCAACCATAATCCGATTAAAATTTTGGGGCACATCGATCAGGATCGGCTCGACTCGTTATCAAACGACGATGGCTTTATGGCACACCTGAACCGTGTCCGGCAGAATCTGGAAGAATATATGACAGAAGCAACCTGGTTTGAAAAAGAATACGGAAAAGCTGATAAAATTCAAGTCGCCTATTTTTCGGCGGAATTTGGCTTTACTGAATGCATTCCAATTTATTCGGGGGGCTTGGGTGTGCTGGCTGGTGATCATTTTAAATCTGCCAGCGATCTTGGCTTGCCGTTGGTGGGGATCGGACTGCTCTATCAGCAGGGTTATTTCCAACAATATCTCAATGCTGACGGATGGCAGGGCGAATTATATCCGCAAAATGATTTTTTTAATATGCCGATTCAACTTCAGCGCGATGAACATGACCAGCCGCTTCTGGTGGAAATTCAATTTCCGGGAAGAAAAGTTTACGCCCAAATTTGGAGGATGCATGTCGGCCGGATTAATTTATATTTGCTTGATACCAACGTGGATAAAAATTCGTCAGAGGATAAGCGCATTACCGGAGAATTGTATGGCGGGGACAGCGAGATGCGCATACAACAAGAAATTATATTGGGAATTGGCGGGATTCGCGCTTTAGCAACGCTGGGAATCGATCCCGTGGTTTTTCACATGAATGAAGGACATTCTGCATTTCTCGCGTTGGAAAGAATTCGGCTGGCAATTGCAAACCAAAACCTCAGCCTTGACGAAGCAGTGGAATTGACCAAAGCCGGAAACGTTTTTACTACCCACACACCGGTTCCTGCCGGGATCGACCGTTTTTCACAAAAATTAATGGAAAAATATTTTGCCGATTTTTACACCACTTTAGCCATCGAAAAACAGCAGTTTTTTGCCCTGGGAGGAATAAAGCCGGGCGATGTGAACGAAAAATTTTCAATGGCTGTACTGGCGATCAATCTCGCCTGCAAGATTAATGGCGTCAGCAAGCTCCATGAGCTTGTTTCGAAAAATATGTGGAAACATTTATGGCCTGATATCCCGGTTGACGAAATCCCCATTACGTCCATCACTAATGGCGTCCATCCCAGTTCGTATATCTCAAAAGAAATGGGTGGATTGTTTGACCGCTATATCGGTCCTAATTGGAAAAAGAACCCAGCAGATCTGAGCATCTGGAAACGAGTTGACCAAATTCCCAGCGAAGAATTATGGCGCACCCATGAAAGGCGGCGTGAGAGGCTGGTGGCTTTTGCTCGCCAAAGAATGAGAACCCAGTTGCAAAACCGTGGCGCGCTGTCCTCTGAAATTGATTTTGTGGAAGATATTCTCAATCCGGAAGCCCTGACCATTGGATTCGCCCGGCGGTTCGCGACCTACAAACGTGCTGCGTTGCTATTTCAAGATCTCGAACGGCTGGCAAAAATTCTCACCAACAAAAATTATCCCGTGCAAATCATTTTTGCCGGCAAGGCTCATCCGATGGACGATCCCGGCAAGCAACTCATCAAGAAGATCATTCATTTTTCTCAAGAAGAAGTCTTTCGTCAACACATCGTATTTCTCGAAAACTATAGCATTGAAATCGCCCGATATATGGTTCAGGGCGTGGATGTCTGGCTAAACACCCCCCGTCGCTGGTTGGAAGCCAGTGGCACCAGCGGCATGAAGGCTGCGATGAATGGCGTAATCAATTGCAGTATTTTAGATGGCTGGTGGGATGAAGCCTATAATCATCGTGTCGGTTGGGCGATCGGTAGCGGAGAATCCTATGACGATCATGAATATCAGGACAAAGTAGAATCTCATGCACTATACGGTTTATTGGAACATGAAATTATTCCGTTATTTTATGAGCGGGGAAAAAATAATATTCCCAAACGCTGGATCGAATTGATGAAAAATTCAATGACTGAGATTTGTCCGGTTTTCAATACTAACCGGATGATACGAGAATATACTGATCGGGCTTATATGCCGGTGCGCAATCAATATCAAGCTATGTTTGATAACAACCAATCTAAAGCCAAAGAGTTGTCGCACTGGAAAAAGCAAGTGGCAAAATTTTGGCCCAAGATAGCATTCCAGTCTGTTGAGCATAATGGAAAAAAGAATTATAAGGTCGGAAATGAGATCCAGGTTACTGCACAGCTACTTCTCGAAGGCCTGTCGCCAGCGGATGTCAGAGTTGAAATTTATCATGGTTTTATTAATGCAAATAACAATATGATTATTAAAGGTATGGCTGAACCCATGAAGTTATTGGAACAAACAGGCGAAAATACCTATCGGTTTGGCGGAGATATATGCTGCTATACCAGTGGATTATATGGGTACACCGTACGAGTTGTCCCCAGCAATGAATTGTTGATGCACCTGCATGAGACCGGAATGATACTCTGGGCAAACTGATGCTTTAATTATTTCAGCAGCAAATAACTGATTTCCGGATGTCGTAAAATTAAGTCAGTACATCAAATGGAAAAACTGATTACTTTGGAAATTTGAATAATATCTATCCTCATTTAACTATCATCAAACTCAGACAGCGGAGATAAAAAAATGAATTTTCCCGAGATCGCTGAACCGGATCGATTGCATCGCTTGGAGCCGGTTGCTGGAAAAATAGACATGGTGCTGGACACGGATACGTTTAATGAAATTGATGATCAATTCGCACTGACGTATGCATTGAAATCTCTTGAGAAACTGAATATTAAAGCTGTTTACGCCGCTCCCTTTCACAATGCACGGTCGGCTGATCCCGCCGATGGTATGCAAAAAAGCTACCAGGAAATTTTAAAAATTCTCAGCTTAGTCGATATTAATGCAGACGATTTTGTTTTTCGCGGTTCCACGAGATACCTGAGCGAATGGCAAAATAGCGAAAGTTCTGAAGCCGTCGAAGATTTAATTCAACGGGCGCAGTTTGCAGCAAAAAAACCATTATACGTTGTGTGCATCGGCGCGCTTACCAATCTGGCAAATGCGATTATCGCCGAACCTGATATTATTACAAATATTGCTGTTGTCTGGTTGGGTGGACATGCTCACCATTGGCAACATACCAAAGAGTTTAATATGAAACAGGACCTGTTGGCATCGAGGTTGATTTTTGATAGCGGCGTGCCATTGCTGCAAATACCATGTCAGGGGGTTGCATCACATCTTGCTGTTTCCGGGCCTGAAATTGAAAAATATGTGGCTGGCAAAGGACAAATTGGCGATTATCTGGCACAGATTTATCGTGATTTTGAAGCAGAACATCAATCCATGTCAAAAGTGATCTGGGATATTGCTCCGGTTGCCTATTTGATTAATTCGGATTGGGTATTGACCAACCTCACTAACAGTCCAATCATAACAGATCAAATAACCTATAGCTTCAATCCCAAACGTCATTTAATGCGCATTGCTTATGCAGTGAAGCGGGATTCGATCTTTCAGGATTTTTTTAGCAAACTTTCCCTGTAAAATAATTTCGATGAAGCAGGATGATTAACGGCAGGATGATTATTGGCAGGATGATTATTGACAGGATGATTAATTTGTAGGATGATTATTGGCAGGATGATTAATTTGTAGGATGATTATTGACAGGATGATTAATTTGTAGGATGATTATTGGCAGGATGATTAATTTGTAGGATGATTATTGGCGGGATGATTAATTGACAGGGTGATTATTGGCAGGATGATTAATGGCAGAATAATTAGTAGGCATGATGATGAAAATGATTACTGCGAGATAAATTGCCAGACAATGGTATTCTTATTATATCGAAATCACTTGAGTAACAGACATTTTTTCACCGCGATATTTTCACCCGCCTTTATGAAAATCATGTAAACCCCACTGGCAAAGTTTTGACCGTTCCAGTTTATAGCGTGTTGCCCATCGTAAAAATTTCGATCAGCGAGCTCTTTCACCAACTGTCCGTTAAGATTAAAAACTGAAATATTGACCTTTTCGGGACGCGGCAAATAAAAAGAAATTTGTGTCGTATTATTAAATGGATTCGGATAGGGAGGATATAGCTCAAAATTTTTCACCACAGTCCTGTCGTCTGAATACACCAGGGTATCTTCATCATTGATTAGCGCCAGTTTTGCCAGACTGATAATTGCCAACCGGCTCATATCATGATAATAGGGTATGTTAAAGTGCATAAAACGATCGTAAATCGAATGATAGTTGGGATTAAAATCGTTCATATCTTCGATTAACAGCACCGCCGAATAATTCCATTCCCAGAAAGATGCATGGTCGCTGCGGTTTGTCCCGGTAAATGGAAGAAAATCTGGCTCCAGTGATAATGGATATTGAAGCGCCAGATCGTGAATGAACTCACCCAATTGTTGAGAGCGGTTGACATTTCTGGCGTGAATTTGAAAAACACCATCGTTGTTCGAATCCCAGCCCAGCATGTCCAGATTAATCACTGCGGCGATGTTTTCACCACGGGCAGCGGCGGCTGCAGCATAGACCCGACTGCCGACCAGTCCCTGTTCTTCAGCGGAAAAAAGGATAAATTTAATGGTGTATTTGAAATCGTACGGAAATAAAATCCGCGCTGCTTCCAGAACCGCTGCGGTTCCGCTGGCGTTGTCATCAGCGCCGGGTGCCAGAAATTTTCGATATTGTGCTTCTGACAAAGCATCATAATGAGCACAGAGAATAACAGTCGTGTCCGGAAAAACCTTTCCCGGCTTGGTGACAATAATGTTGTTCAAATAGATATCCACATAGTCCATGCTGTGTAGCTGCCAGTTATTGCCAAAGTCGTTTGTTCTCATAAAAATTCCGCGACCTGAAACCCAGATGATTGAATCGGTACTAAAATTTGTGTGGTAATAATTATGACGTGGTGTATTATTAAGAGCACGCCAATTCATACCGCTGTCTTCAGTGAGGTAAATGGTTCCTTGATCTCCCACCAGACTTCCGAGACGATGATCCCAGAAATCAATATCCCAGAGAATCTTCTGTGTATCCAGTGGTTTTTCTTCCCAGGATGCGCCGAAATTATTGGTGCAAAGCAGCAAACCATTGGTCCCCAGAATAAAGCCGTTTTGTTGATTGGAAAAATAGACCTTGAGCAATGTCTCACTCGTTTGCAGATCTCTTAACTGCCAGTTTTCTCCACCGTCAGCAGTGAATAGCCCCAGACCCTTTGGACCCACTGCCCAACCGTGACGAGTATCAACAAAGTGAATGCTGTAAATACCCAGTAAAGTCGGTAAGTTTTGTGCTTCCCAGGTGCTTCCGCCGTCGTTAGTGTGAAAAATATTGCCATAATTACCACAAACCCAACCGTGTAGTGTATCCGCAAAGGTAACGCCATAAAGATGGTGATGGGTAAGCGATGGCGGAGCGATCCAGTTTTTGCCGCCATCGTTCGTCGTCAGCATGAGACCGTTATAGCCGACTGCAAAAACCAGCCGCTGGTTGACAACTTCGAGGTCTCTGATACCACGGTCAGTTTCGAAGGTATGTTGAATAGCCCAATTATCGCCGCCATCTCTGGTATGATAAATTTTATCTTCAAGACAAAACCATCCGACTAACGGATCTTCGGGTGCAAAACCGATGTCGCCGAAGTTTTTTTCCAGAATAAATTCCTGAAGCTCTGTTTCATATCCAAAACTTTCCAGTTTTCGCTGCAAATATTGCTGAGCTTTGATAATCCCATCGCTTTCCGAAAAGCGAGTTCGAATGGTATCATTTCGGCTGCCGTTCCAGAATGGGATTTCACCGCTCAATTGTTGTACGTAAAGCGATAGGCTGTCAATATTGACTTCGTTGAAAATAACATCATAATCATTATCCATATTGTGCAGCGATTGGTTGAAAAATGAAAGCGGTGGATTCTGCAAGCTACCGGTTTGTGGCATCACTGTTTGAAATCGAAATGGTGAACGCAATGAATCGATTTCACCGACAATATTTTGGCTGTTCGCTAATTTCGTAAAGATAGGGGAGACCACCAGAACAAAAATCAGTAAGGTCGCGCGAAAATTTTTCATTTATGCTTTCTCCAAAGAAGTTTTACTGATTAAACGACTATCTATCAGAAAAAATTCAATTTTAAAAAATTATTTGAGCTTTTATTTCAAAAAACAGCAAGCTATTCTCTTGAGGTTATGCTATCTCAATTAGCTGATTAAGGGAAAATAGAATTTATTGGTTCGGGCTTGTACCCTTAAAATAAAGGTGAAACAAGGTATAATTGTTTTGGGTAATAATTCAGTGTAAATTGTTAGAGTGGAACCAAAGCCCATAATTGAATTTAAGCGAATTATAGAGTTTTATTGAGAGCCGGGAAATAATTTTTTTAGAGCATCGCGAGTTTTTTGCTTAAAATCTTGCTGATATCCCTCGGTCTGCCATACCAGCTTGCCATCCTTGCTGACAACAAACAATCTCGGGATGGAGGTTACCCCATAATTTTTCGCCACCATGCCGTATTTATCCAGCAGCACAATTCCCGGATATTTTCGGTTCTTCAAAAACGATTCGACTTTGGACTTTTCCTCCTCCAGATTGATCAGCAAAACTTTGATGGGTTTATCTTTAAACTCACCCAGCACTTCTGTCAACTCGGCAATCTCTTTATGGCAGGGCTGGCACCAGGTGGCGAAGAAGCTGATGATCACCACGTGCTGCTTTTTATCTTTGGTCGGCGGACGCAGTTTCCCGCAAAAATCGCGCAGATAAACATATTCATTTTGGATAGATTTGAGTGCAAAGGTGGGGGCAGGATCGCCGATTTTTAGTATTTTTTCTTGAGAAAATACAAAAATATCCAGACCT
>OMKS01002025.1_pt1 | contig 17342 bp, 16 predicted proteins | sample 1674721 | NCBI WGS metagenome assembly OMKS01 (sample SAMN06264996, study PRJEB25208) | sediment metagenome | isolation source: hot spring sediment | place: USA: California | collected 2014-09-02
CCCGACCGAGCCACAGCGGGCACGGTCAGGAGACCGGCCCGAGCGAGTTTGCCCCGGTTTATTGAGATGATACGTTTCTTGTGCTCCAAGGCGATTTTCTAGACTTCGGAAGTCTGAGATCAACTAATGTGCCATTGTCAAGTTATTTCGATTTTGGAGGTGTCTGTGAATTACAAGAAATTTCGCACTGTGCTATTCCTGCTTTTGCTCTTGACGTTGACGCCGGCTGCGTCTGTCCGGGCGCAGGAACTGGATGATCGGGCGCTGCTCCTCATCCGCTACACTGCTCGGACCGAGTTGGAGCGACTGGCGGGGAGGTTGGACGTGTGGGAAGTGCGTCCTGGAGAGGAGGAGGATAAGGGGCGCGTGCTGGCCTACGTCTCTGCGGGCGAGCGGGCCTGGCTGCGCTCGTTGGGTTTCACTTTCGAGACGCTGCCGCTGCCCGAGGTTGGCGTCGGTCCTGACGCGCTGCTCGATTATGCCTGCTACCGCACCATCGACCAGCTATACGCCGATTTGCAGGTCATCCACGCCGATCATCCGAGCATCACCGCCCTGATGCACATCGGCGAGAGTTACGAAGGCCGCGACATCTGGGTGCTGCGTATCACCAACCAGGCCATCGCCGGGCCGAAACCGACGCTCTTCGTCATTGCCAACGTCCACGGGCGGGAAATCATCACCAACGAGCTGGCGATGGTCTTCATCGACTACCTGACCGATAACTATGGTATCGATCCCGACGTGACGTGGCTGCTCGACCACCACGAAATTCACGTCTCGGCAAGTACGAATCCCGACGGTCACGTGAAGAACGAACCGCCTGGTGCTTATTGGCGCAAGAATACCAATCCGACGCACGGCTGTAGCACGAGTTATGGCGTGGACCTGAACCGCAACTCGACCTTCGGCTGGCATATATGCGGGAACGAGTATTGTTCCAGCGGCTATCCGTGCGCCCAGACCTACCGCGGGCCCAGCGCCGGTTCCGAGAGCGAGACCCAGGCGGTCGAGGCTTATGCCCGCTCGATCTTTCCCGATCAACGGGAGGACGCGCTCGACGCCGCGGCGCCGCTCACCGCCACCGGCGTGTTCATCACGCTCCATTCCTACAGCAACCTGGTGCTCTGGCCGTGGGGCCACACCGACGACCCGGCCCCCAACGCGGCGGGGCTCGCCGCCCTGGGGTGCAAGATGGCCTCTTACAACGGTTACACGCCCAAGCAGGCCTCTGGCCTCTACCGGACCGATGGCACGACCGACGATTGGACGTACGGGGCCCTGGGGATCGCGTCCTACACGTTTGAGATCGGCTCATCCAGCGATTACTTTTATCCCCCCTGCAGCCGCTATGACGCCCTGATCCAGCCCAACATCCCGGCGCTGCTCTACGCCGCCAAGGCGGCTCGCACGCCCTATCTGACCGCCCACGGCCCCGACGCCCGCGCCGTCTCCACGACGGTGGACGGGACGCTGCGCGGCGCGACGGTGCGCCTCACCGCCGAGATCGACGACCGGGACAACGGCGGCGACCGAATCGCGCGGGCCGAGTATTACGTGGATGCGCCGCCGTGGGCGGGCGGGGTCGGCGCGCCGATGACGGCGGTCGACGGCGCTTTCGACGCTCCGGTCGAGCAGGTCGAGGCGTGGGCGCCGACGGCGGGCTGGACGCCGGGCCGTCATCTCGTCTTCGTGCGCGGGCAGGACGAGGCGGGATATTGGGGGCCGTTCTCGGCGACGTTTTTGACCGTCTACACCGACGTCGTCGCCACCGGCGTCATCACCGGGCAGGTAAGCGGGCCCAGCGGAGATGGGTTGGCGGGGGCTAATGTGCGTTTCGAGAGCGTTGGCGAGCGCGCTGGTCAGCGCTTCGAGACGGTGACCGGCGTGGATGGCCTGTATCGTGTGACTGTCCTGAGCGGGACCTACACCGGGACCGCCGGGGCGCTGGCCCATTACCCGCAGACGATCACCGGTGTCGTGGCGACGGCGGGGACGACGACGACGCAGGCCTTCTCGCTGGACGGGTGGCCTCGTCTTTACCTGCCCTGTTTGATGCGCGGTTGATGGGCGCTTTTTGCGTAGGTTTGCGTGATAGTGTCTATCCAGTGAAATTCTTGTTTTTCGTGTAAGAATTTTGCATACGAAGCGCTTCCTTATTGGTTCCGGCTCTGTCCGGGATAGGAGGGTGTGAGACGATGCGAACGGCTCTTGTGAGGCTTTTTCTCATCGGCAGCGTCTGTGTGGCGTTGTTGGCTCTAGCTCGCTATCACTACCGGTGCGGACGGGAGGAGACGAGCGCGCCGTTGATCTTGACGCGCTCCCTTGGCGCGTCACAAGCCGTCGGTAAATCATTGTACGTCATCTCTCGCGCCGAATGGGGCGCGCGGGAACCGGTCGTGGATGGCTCTGTCGAGGGCCGCTACGATCCCGAGACGAATGCCGGCGGATGGTTCATCTACGACGAGCCACTGGACGAGGCGCTGAACACCATCGTTATTCATCACTCAGCCCTTCCTTTGAGCGATGGCCCCCGGGAGATTCAAGGTCAGCACATGCGACGTAAAGGTTACGCCGATATGGGTTATCATTTCGTGATCGACGCAGCAGGGCGAATCTACGAGGGACGTCCCCTGGCGGCTCGGGGCGCACACACCGGCGGACACAACACCGGGACAGTGGGGGTCGTGCTGCTGGGTAATTTCGAGCGCCAAATGCCAACCGATCCGCAGATCGAGAGCCTGAAGTCGCTGTGCCGCTTTCTGGTCGATCGGTACGCGATTACGCACCTGGCGGGGCACCGGGATTTCCAGCCGGAGGTCACCGTGTGCCCGGGGTTGAACCTGGCCCAATTGTTGCCCGGTCTGGCCAGGGAAGTGGGGTTGATCTTCGGGACCGGCGGCTACGTTGGCATGCCGGAATCCCCGTAGCCCATCGTCGAAACGTGTTTCGATAAAGTTGGTCCGCCTTGCGTCGGGCTTCCTATTAGTTACTTGTATGGAGTCAACCGATGGTGTAAACTATAGGTGGTGAGCGTTCAAACGCTTCTTTTGAACTAGAAACAGAAACCTCGCGAAGGTTAGCGTGCAATTTTGAATCCAAGACAACCGACGCTACGAAGATCAATCGACAAAAATTGCGACCTGTGCGGTTAATCGTTATGGCTCACGGATTCATACAGATTTTTCCTGTAGGAAAGCGGTTTAATCCGTGTCCATCTGTGAAAATCCGTGAGCGCGGATAGCAAACATCTGTATGAAATCCATTCGTTGCTAACCGCACGGCTTGAAAAATTGTTCGCAACCTTCGCGGGGTTTGTCACAACTCGTTCGGAACACACTCAAATGAGTGGAGAGGAGGATGACAGTGAGCCGCATTGTCGCAATTACGAATAACAAGGGCGGGGTTGCCAAGACGACGACATGTATGTCCTTGGGCGCCAGTTTAGCCGAGATGGGCCATCGTACCTTGATTGTGGACCTGGATCCCCAGGCCGATCTGACGCTGGCGGCGGGATTGGCCGCCGAAGCGTTAACGTGCTCGGCAGCCGACTGGCTCGATCCCGAAGGCACGCCACTGCCCCTGGAGATCGAGACGCATGTCATGACGGGGCTGGACATCTTGCCCACCGATCCACGCCTGGCCGGGGTCGAGCGCCGCTTGTACGATCAGGATGGTTACGAGACGACCCTGGCACAGAAGTTAGCGCCCTGGCGCGAACGCTACGCCTACGTCCTGTTAGACTGTCCACCCTCGCTGGGAGGACTCTCGATTATGGCGCTGACGGCGTCCCGGTGGGTGCTGGTGCCCGTCCAATGTGAGTACTATGCTGCGCGACGGGTAAATCGCTTGCTGGACGTGATCGAGTTGGTGAAAGAGCGCACCAACCCCGATCTGGCCTATTATCTGTTGGCGACACTGTACGACCAGCGCAACCGCATCTGCCAGGGGGTGTTGGGCCAGTTGCAGACCCATTTCTCCGAACGCCTGATGCAGACCGTCATCGGGGTGGACACACGACTGCGCGAGAGCCCGGCGGCCGGCGAACCGATTATCACGTACGCCCCGCGCACCCGGGCCAGCCAGCAATACCGGGAACTGGCCCGCGAGTTACATCAGCGTCTGACGGCTCGATAATGGTATGCGAAATTCGTGAAATCCGGACATTCGTGTGATTCGTGATAAAAAATCAAGCTTTTGGCCACGAATGTCGGGCAGTAAATCCATTTGGAAACTTTCCGAGAGCATTTTGGAATTGTTAAGATGTCTGGCATGTGATAAACTAATATGAGATTGTGTTTGATCTGAGGGGATGTGCTTCGTCGCTCGTCACGGGTTTTAGCGAGGAAAATGGACATGGGACAGAAGAAAAAGTTGGAAGCCGGTTTGGACGATTTGTTTTCACAGCGAAGCCATAGAGACTCGGATAGTCCCGCGCGGGTAACGCCAGATCCCGAAGCGGCGTCGGAAGCCATCGAAGAGCACTCCGATACGTCGGCGATACCCTCAAAAGCGAGCGTGGACGTGGAAGTCATACGGGTGGAAGATAAGGATCCTGGACAGCGCGACATCCCATCCACTGACGTGGCCCCCGTCGAGAGCGATTTGGAAGACGTGGATATTGAGACTGAGATTGAGGATGCGGATGCGGATGCGGAAATTGTCGAGGAAGTCATCACAAAGCGCCCGGAGAAAATCGTGAAGCAGGCAGTCGATCCACCAGTCGAGTTCGAGGATGAGGGTAGCCAGCAGCGTCAATTGGTGATCTTTACCATCACCGGCGAAGATTATGGCCTGGACGTTCAAATCGTGGATAGCATCATCAAGCGCCAGCCAATCACGGCTGTGCCTAATACACCCGATTACGTCGAAGGGGTGATCAACCTGCGGGGCGAGGTGCTCCCAGTCGTCGATTTGCGGCGGCGACTCGGTCTGCCGTTGCAAGAATTCACCAAGGATACGCGCATCATCGTAGCCGAGCTGCCCGGCGCCAAGGTTGGATTGCTCGTAGATACTATGGTTGAGGTGTTGCTTGTCCCCCAACAGGCGATTCAGCCGCCATCTCCTCTCATCTCTACGGTCGAGACCGCTTTTATCAGTGGCATTGTCAATGTAGGAGCATTTGAGACCGGCAAGGTTGACGAGCGTTTGATTGTCTTATTGAACTTGGAGAATGTTTTGTCCATCAGGCGTCAGTAGAGTGCTTGATTTTCACTAGCAACACTTTTGCACAGAGCAGATCTCCACGGGGCAGAGACGGATCTTTTTTACCACGAATTTTCACAAATTACGACCCAAAATTAGTGCAATGGGTCACTGCTTAGGCCAGTCCCTTGCTGCGATGGAGGGTGGGGGATAGGGATAGACACCTGATGAACAAAACGCTGTCTTTCGAGCTTGAGACGGACGAACTGGATATCTTTCTCCAGGACGTCAATGAGAATCTACAGGCATTAGAATCGGGCATTTTGAGGCTGGAGAAAGCGGCCGATGCCGATGCGCTCAATGCGACTTTCCGCGCTGCTCACACGATCAAGGCCGTGGTTGCCACCGTGGGCCATCGTCGAATGGCCGAGATGTTGCACACGTTGGAGACCATTTTCGACGCCATGCGTGAGGGAGAGTTAGCGCTTAATCAAGCGGTGACCGATGAGTTGCTCGTGACCGTCGACGTGCTGAAGGCCATGCGGGATGAGGTGATTACCCGTGAGCCGTGCGATGTAGACGTCGACGCCTGCCTGGATCGTCTGCGGTTCCTGGCCGAGGGTGGCATGCAGGATCTGACGGACGAAACACCGGCGCCTATTGAAACGGTGCCGTTAACGCCGGAACAGTTGGCCCAGGTCGAAGCCCAGATCGATCAGGGCGCTGCAGTCTTGGACATTGAGATCACGACCCGGGCCAGTGCTTTTGCCCAGGGTGCGCGTCTCTTACAGGCTTCGATGAGATTGGCGGAGATTGGCGAGATTGTGGCCCAGCGTCCGACCCAGGTTGATCTGACAGAAGGGCGACAAAGTGGGCACATGTGGTTAATTCTGTCGACGTACGAGGAGGCATCCGTCGTCGAGGGTATTCTGGGCAGCGTGACGGACTTAGCCGAGTTCCGGATACGACCGTACGGCGCGACCGATGGCCCATTTGCCGATACACCGGTTGAGGAACCCGAAGGTGCATCGAAGGATCTCGAAGAACCCGAACTCGATCAATCCATGATGCGTCGGTCAGCCACAGATGGTGGAAAACAGGATGTGGCCGAGAAAACCGTGAGCATCAGTATCGAGCGCCTGGATGCATTGATGAATCTGGTGGGAGAGTTGGTCACCGATCGTACACGCCTGATTCAAATCCGCGACACGTTCCGCTCCCGGCGCGAAAAAGACGGCGTCTCCAACGCTTTGACCGAGATGACGACTCACTTCGAGCGGGTGGTGGACCGTTTGCAGGAAGAGGTGATGGCCGCCCGTATGTTGCCGATCAGCCACCTCTTTCGCAGATTTCCCCGGTTGGTGCGGGACGTGGCCCGCGCTGGCGAGAAACACGTCAACCTGGTGATCGAGGGAGAGGCGACGGAGTTGGACCGCTCGGTCATCGAAGTGATCAACGACCCGCTGATTCACCTGTTGCGCAACGCCGTGGATCATGGGATCGAAGCGCCCCAGGCGCGGATTGCGGCGGGCAAGCCGCCTGCCGGCACCATCTGGTTGACGGCGGCGCACGAGGAAGGGCACATCGTCGTCACGGTCAAGGATAACGGGCGCGGCATTGATCCCGACGTGATCCGGCGCACCGCCGTCCAACGAGGTCTTTTGACCGAGGAGGAAGCGGCCCAACTGGACGATGAAGCAGCCATCAACCTGATTTTCCAGCCCAACCTATCGACGGCGGAGCAGGTCACCGACGTTTCGGGGCGGGGCGTGGGATTGGACGTCGTGCGAACCAACATCAAGCGGCTCAGCGGATCGGTGGTGGTGGAAAGCGAGATAGGGGAGGGCGCAACTTTCCGAGTCACGCTGCCATTGACGCTGGCCATCGTGCAGGCTATGTTGGTGGTGTTGGGTGGAGATGTCTACGCAATTCCGTTGTCGGGCATCGTCGAATCGCTGTATCTGGCGGGGTCGCGGATCGATCACGTTAGAGGCAAGGCCGTCATCCAGTGGCGCGGCCAGATCTTGCCCTTAGTGCGCTTGCGACAGGTTTTCACGCACCGGGGATTGGTTGAGCCTGTGCCCACCGGCCAGGAAGCCGTCGTCGTCATAAGCTGGGGGCGATTGCAAGTGGGGTTGGTGGTCGATGAGTTGATCGGCAAACAAGAAATCGTGATCAAGTCGCTGGGACCGTTTATTGGCAGTGTGACCGGCATATCGGGATGCACGATCATGGGAGATGGACGGATCGCCCTGATCGTGGATGTTCCCGGCCTTATCGGCGCGACAATGAAGATAAAGAGTGGCGGGATATCAGGAGAAATAGGATGAAAGACCAAGAATCAATCTGGCGAAGCTTAGTCAGCGAACCGCACTCATTGGCAAAACTAAATAAGGTCATGTGGCGAGTGGCGAACGGTCTGTCGGAAGCGACCGGCAGGAGGTTCAACAATGATTTTCCTTCGGTGGATAGAGTGCCCATTGCACAGGTTCCAGTGCGCGCCGGCGGCCCCGAGGAAAAAATGGTGGGCGTTTATCTCATCATTGGTGGCGGATTGCGTGGACAGGCGCTCTTTATCCTGTCGATGAACGGCGCCTTGAATTTAGCCGATCTGATGTTGGGAAATCAACCGGGCGTGTCTACCCAGTTAGGCGTCATCGAGCGCTCGGCGTTGTCTGAATTGGGCAATATGGCCCTGTCCTATTTCCTCAACGGCGTTGCGTCGCTAGACAACATGCCGGATTTGTTGAGGCCGTCTCCGCCGGCGGTGATGGTGGATATGTTAGGCGCTATTTTGAACGTCGTGCTGACGCCGGTGGCTGCCGTGCGCGACGATTTACTGATTATCGAGACGGCATTTTCCGATAGCGCTAAGTTGGTTGATGGGCGGTTTTGGGTGTTGCCCGATCCGGCATTGAAGGATTTAGCCTCTTGACCCAGGGGGACGATGTGGCTGAAAATGTGTTGGCTGTTCCTATTGGCGAGATAATCGTCAGTGATAAAGCTCAAGACGTCTTGGTGGCTTACGGTCTCGGATCTTGTGTCGCCGTCTGCGTGTACGATCCGGTCGCCCGCGTGGGCGGCATGTTACACGCTCTATTGCCCGAGGCTTCCAATCCCGTAACCGGGACCAAACGCCAGAGCAGTAAGGCCGTTCGTCAGGCCAAGTTCGTGGATCAGGGCGTGCCTATGCTGGTAGAAGCGGTTTCAGCGCTCGGTGGGAGATGCGATCGGTTGATTGTGCGGCTGTGCGGCGGTGCGCAGGTACTGTCCGCGCCAGGATTCGAAAACGAGCGGTTGAGAATCGGCGAGCGCAACGTATTGGCGGCTGAGAACGTGCTTGAGATGCTTGGGTTGAAGATAAAAGCGCAGGATACTGGCGGGACGATCGGACGGACGGTGAGAATGTATATCGCTGATGGCCAGGTGATGATCAGGAGTTTGGGACGAGGAGAGCAAGCGCTAGATGATGCACCGAGAACCGGAAGGTGATATGATTGATCAGACGAAAAGACGATTGACGTCACACGCAGGAGGTTCGGTATGGCCAAGATACTCATTGTAGATGACAGCCTGTTTATGCGAAACCATCTGTCGAAGCTCTTGGGTAAGAACGACTACGAGATTGTGATGGCAGAGAACGGTGAGCAAGCTGTGCAGATGTACCGCCAGGCCAAACCGGACGTTGTGTTGATGGATATCACGATGCCGATGAAAGATGGTCTGCAGGCTTTGACCGAAATTCGTGAGCTCGATGCGCAAGCGAAAGTCATTATGCTGACTGCTCTGGACCAGGAATTGGCTGCCACGCGGGCGATCCACATCGGCGCCAGGGATTTCCTGGTGAAACCAGTGCCGCCCAATCGACTGCTCAAGTCGCTCAAACGAGTTCTGGAGAAGTGATCGATGGGGCGTCCTATTCGTGTGTTGATCGTCGATGATTCCGCCTTTACGCGGCACGTGTTGGAGAAAGGCCTGGAGGCAGATACAGGCATTACCGTCGTGGGGAAAGCCCGCGACGGGGTAGAAGCGTTGGATCAGGTCGCAGCGCTCGAACCAGACGTGATCACGCTCGACGTGGAAATGCCCCGGATGGATGGCCTGACCGCGTTACGCCGAATCATGAAGGAGCATCCCACACCGGTCGTGATGCTCAGCGCCCTCACCCATAAAGGCGCGCGCGAGACCATCCAGGCGCTGATGCGGGGCGCGGTCGATTTCGTACCCAAGCCCTCGACGACGTTGGACATCGATCGTGTGATGGAGGAGTTGATCGCCAAGGTCAAAATTGCCGCGATCACGCCGGTCACGCCAGACTACGCCAGGCCCGCTGAGCCAGAACCGCCTCCGACCACCCGGGTAGCTCCTCGTGCCTTTCGACGGGGCGACCCCGTGCTCGTCATTGCAGCGTCGACCGGCGGCCCTCGAGCGTTACACCAGGTGTTATCGACGTTGCCAGGCGACCTACCTGCCGCCGTCCTGCTAGTGCAGCACATGCCCCCCAGTTTCACCCGGGCATTGGCGGAGCGCCTGAATAAAAATTCCCCTCTCACCGTTTTCGAGGCGGCCGATGGCGACCGTCTGGCGCGCGGATTGGCGCTATTGGCGCCGGGCGATTTTCATCTATCTTTCTCCAATTCCAAACAATTGAAACTCGACCAGGGCCCCCGACGCAACGGCGTCCGTCCCTCGGCCGACGTGACGATGGAATCGGCGGCCGTCAAGCACGGGAAGGCCGTGATTGGCACGGTGCTTACCGGGATGGGGTCCGACGGGACGGATGGGGCCCGGTACGTCAAGGCCGCTGGCGGGAAAATCATCGCCGAGCACGAGTCGAGCAGCGCCGTTTACGGCATGCCCCGCAGCGTGATTGAGGCCGGCCTGGCCGACCGGATCGTCCCATTGCCAGAGGTGGCTGCCACGATTTTGGAGCTGTTGTGATATGGAGTTGTGATATGGAAACGATGGATGCGCAGCTCTACACCTTCATCAAGCGCAAGGTGTTGCATTTGACAGCGGTCGACCTCAATTGTTATAAGGCGCCGCAGGTGCAGCGACGCCTTCGGACCTACCTGGTGCGTTCCGGCTATCCTGATTGGCACAAGTTCTTTCGGGCGATGCAGGACGATCCGGCGGAAATCGCCAAGCTCAAAGACTATCTGACGATCAATGTATCGTCATTTTTTCGGGACAAAGAGAAGTTCGATTACTTGCGGGATCCCATCCTGGCGGAGTTGAAACGGGGACGTCCCCGGATGCGCGTGTGGAGCGTGGGATGTTCTCACGGGCACGAGCCGTATTCCCTGGCCATTCTCCTGGCGGAGACGACCGGCTTCTACCGGCAGCACCACGTATGGGCCACCGATATCGACCATTCTGCCCTGGCGCGAACGGAGCGCGGCGGGCCGTATTCGGCCGAGGAGGTGGAGAAGGTACCCCCGGATTTGTTTGAGCGCTATTTCAATCTAAAAGAAGATGGCCACTACGTCATCGAGGGCTTGCGGCGCAAGTTGACGGTCGATTATCACAACGTGTTGGTCGATCCATTCGAGCAGGATTTCGATCTCATCGTCTGCCGCAACGTGGTCATCTACTTCACCGCCGAGGTCAAAAATCGTTTGTACAGGTTGTTTTACCAGGCGTTGCGCCCGGGCGGCGTGCTCTTCGTCGGCGGAACCGAGGTCATATCCCAGGCGACCGACATCGGTTTCGAGACAGCCGGCATTTCCTTCTATCGTCGCAAGGTCTAGTCCCTATCCCGCGCACCGTCATCTTCCACCCGCTCGGAGAGCGTTTTTATCTCTCGCTCGATCCGGCGCTGGCGAACCCAGATCGAAAGAAGCAGCACAAACGTCAGGGCCCAAAAGACCCCGTAAGCGATGACGAGATAGACAGGCATAGCGTTTCCCCTTAATCCTCTTCCTTGGCCATCATCTGCTCGATAGCAATGGGGATGGCGACGTAGAACGTGGTCCCTTTTCGCCATTGGCTTTCGACCCGAATTTCTCCCCCGACGCCTTCCACGTATTCCCTGGTCCAGAAGAGACCAAATCCCATGCCGGCCCCCGCCTTGGTGGACCAGCGCAGTTCGAATATCTTGCTCATATCCCCTGGACGGAGGCCGACGCCGGTGTCGGATATTTTTACCTCGACGGTGGCATTGGCGCCCACGTAGCTCTCGATCTGGAGTTCTCCGCCGCCCTCTTTCTCCCGGATGGCCTCGAGGGCATTCTTGATCAGTACACGGAAGACCTCGGTGAGCATGTCAGGCGTGACTTTCACCGATGGCAGCTCTTCTTTCAAAACTGCGTGGATTACGATCCCCTCGCTGAGTTGGAGTTTTTCTTTATCTTGCACCAGGCGGCCAAGGGCGCGACGGATACAAATGTTGACGTCGGTCAGCGTTTCAAGATTCGCCCGCCACGGCTCGTGCAGGTGATCGAGAATCTCGGTGGCCTCGTCCAGGCGATGGATGATCTTGTCACTCACCGCCAGCATGGATTCTCGCTGCTCCGGGGGAAGCGAGCGAATCAGGTTGAGGTGAACCTGGAAGGCCCCGATGTGATTGCGCAGCGCGTGGACGGAGGCCGCTGCGCTGAAGGCCATCTTGCCGAAGATCTGGGCCACTTGCCTGCGCTCTTCTACCTGGTGATACAGCCGGGCGTTGCGGATACCGGCCGCGGCCTGTTGGCTGAAGGCCTTCAAAAGCTCGATCTCGCCCCGGCTGAATTTGCGGGAGCGGGTGGCGACGAACAGATTGCCCACGATCTCTCGCGTGTGCTGGGCGCCGGCGTACGTTTCCAGGAAGAAAGGCACGGCGATCACCTGTTGGATGCCGAGCGCCTGTTGGATGCCTTTGACGACCGTCTTGGAGACCGGGGGGGCGATCGGCGTGAAGAGGTCGTAGAGATCGTTGCTGATGACGATGCCGCCCGCCTTGAAAGCCTGGACGCTGAGGTTATTCCGGTATCTGCTCTTGTAGACGAACACCCGCGCGACGGAGGGATCGGTGATACTGATCGGTTCGTGGGTATATTTCGATACCTCCTGCTCCCACTGGTGTATCGTTTCCTCACTGGCCAGATGCGGGTCCAGGTGGAAAGCGCGCACCGGGAGCGAGTCGTCAGATTCGTAGGTTGCCACCATCGCGCCGACGTATCCCAGATCGACGACGATGCCTTCGGCGATACGTTGCAGGACCTGCTCCTCGTCCCGCAGCTGGTACTGCATCTCGAACACGATCTCCTGGGCGACCTGGATGTGGAGGCGGCGGCGCTCGCTCTCGATCGCGGCGGCCGCCTGACGCCCAAAGGCAGAAAGGATGAGCTCATCTTGGATGGTGATTTTGCTCTGCTTGGCTGCGAATAAGTTGCCGACGATCTCCCGCTCGATTTGACCCTCGATGATCGTCTCGATGAAGAAGGGTACGGCGATCACCTGCTCGATGCCCATCGCCTGCTGGATGCCCTGGACGATGGGGCGAGAGGCCGGCGGCGCGATCGGGGTGAACAGGTCGTAGAGCTCGTCGCTCACGACAGCTCCATCCGCCTGAAAGGCCCGCACGCTGAGGTTGTCCTTGCACCTTTCGTCGTAGACGTAGACGCGGGCAATTTGAGGGTTGGTGACGCTGATGGGATGGGCAGCATACCTGGAGATCTCCTGTTCCCACTGGAGAATCTGCTCTTGGGTTGCCAAATCTGGATCGACGTAGAGCGCGCGCACCGGCAGCGCGTCCCCCTGCTCATAGGTGGCGACCATGGCGCCAGCATAGCCCAGCGCCGTGACGACGTCGTAAACGATCTGTTGGAGCGTGGCATCGAGGCCCACCCCTTCCACGTGCTTCTTCGGGCCGACGGCAATGGAGGTCGCTGTACCGAGCTCGCGTTGGGCCAAACGGCGAGCCATCGACCTCGCCACCCACGAGATCGGGGGCAGGTTCGCAAGCCATCCGACGAAGCGGGATTCGATCAGCGCGCCGATTCTCTTTTGCCACCAGGTCGCGGCTTGTTTTTCGGGAGGAGATTCTTTCGACATAGGTTAGCCTCGGGTTGTCTGTAAACTTGATGCCGACTTCAATTTGGCCAGATCGTCGGCCGCGTGTTCCAATCGCATGCGCTGCCACACCAGCGTGACGTAGAGGAGGCTGAAAGCCACGATGGACGCGAGCAGTGTGTGAACCATGCGGGGCGTCATCGCCATGCCCTCTCCGCCGGTCAGGATGCTCGGGTGGATGGTGCGCCACCAGCGGATGGCAAACCAGGAGAGGGGCACGGTGACGAAGGCCGCGATCCCGTAGACGGCGGCGAAGCGGGCCTTTTGTTCCGGACTTTCGGTAGACGAGCGCAACATCACGTAAGAGACGTAAATCAGCAATTGCACGGCCGAGATCGTCAGCCGGGGTTCCCAGACCCAGTACGTGCCCCAGACGGGGCGTGCCCACAGCGCGCCGGTGACGACCGTCATCGTGATGAACGTCAGGCCGACCTCGGTGGACGAGAGTGCCAGGATGTCCCACCGGCGCTTGCCTCGCCAGAGATAGCCGATGCTGGCCCCGAAGGTGACGAAGAAGGCGAAGAACCCCACCCACGCCGAGGCGACGTGGAAGTAGAAAATACGCTGCACGTCCCCCATCGTCGCCTCCCGGGGTGCATATAGAAACACCATCCCCAGCGCTACGATCAAAACCACGCCACTGATACTGGCGACCACCGATCGCAAAAAATGTTTCCCATTGCTCATTTTGTCATTCGTCATTCGTCATTCGTCATTCGTCATTTGCTCATTCATATCTCTTCCACCACGTAATCGAACGTCACCATCGCCACGGCGACGATGATCATGTCGTAGGCGACGAGCAGGCGCGTCCACCCGCCGACCTGGGCCAGGGTGAGCCCCTCCAGCAGCCCGCCGATAGCCTGCACGGCGGCGACGAGGACGGGGATCACCAGCGGGAGCAGGAGAATGGGCAGCATCACCTCCCGGGCCCGGGTGTTGACGGCGATGGCGGCCAGCAGCGTGCCCACGGCGGTGTAGCCGACGGTGCCCAGCCCCGTGACCAGCAGCACGCTCGCCTGGAGCAGGGGCACGTCGAACAGGATGGTAAAGAGCGGCAGCAGCACGAGTTCCACGATGGTGATAAAGATCAGGTTCCCCAGCGCCTTGCCGAAGAAGATGGCGCTCCGGTCGACCGGGGCCAGGAGCAGGCCGTCGATGCAGCCGGTCTGTTTCTCGCGGGCCAGTGAGCGGCTCAATCCCAGCGTCCCGGCAAAGATGACGGTCGCCCACAGCACGCCGGGGGCGGCCGCCCGGGCCACGTCCCCCCGCATATCCAGGGCGAAGCTGAAGACCAGCGTCGTCAGCGTGCCGAAGATGAACATCGCGCTGAGCATCTCGCGCGTGTGACGCTCGGCCGCGAGATCCTTGGCGACGATGGTCCAGATCTGGCGCCAGTAGTTGGTGGGATCATGCATATTAAGGCCTCCGCGGCTGGGCGATCTCGATGACGCCATCCTCGGCGATGGGGTAGACCCGGCGACAGCCTCGACAGTGGTAGGCGGCCTCATTGGCCCCATTGCCACTATCCGCCAGGGCCGGGCCCAGACGGTGCCCGCAGTGGGGACAGCGCATGATGTCCGGCAGGGGCCGGATCGAGCCGCCGCGCGGTTCCCCGCGCTTGACCCCCCAGGCCAGGTCGTAATCGACCTGCCAGACCTGGACCTTGACGTCCTCGAGGGGATATGTCTCCTGCAACATGAGCTCGAATTCGTCACGGGGGAAGACGCGCCGGGGCAAGAATCGAGCGTCTTTGCCGATGCGGTTGGTCAGCAGGAGCACGCCGCCCGGCCGCAGGACGCGGATCAATTCCACGATCACGCGATGGGGATCGGGCATGAACTCCAGCGCTTCCAGGCAGGTCACCGCATCGAACGTGCCATCCTCGAAGGGCAATTCCTGGGCGTCCTGCCAGATATAGGTCAATCGATCGGCGAACTGGGCCGTCCGTTGCACCGCCTCGCGCAACATGCGGCGCGAGAGATCGAGTCCGATCACGCGCCCCTCGAAGGCTGGCTGGCGCAACAAAGCCCGGGGGAGCCGGCCCGTCCCGGTGGCGACGTCCAACACCAACGGCGCAGGGATCATCGCCAGGGCCCGGGCCAGGGGGAGGCCTAAAAACCACTGCTCGTCGCCGACGTTGAACCCCTTGATCCGCTCGTAGACGTGGGCCGACCAGTCGTAGAGCCAGGTGACAGCCCAGGAGCCCAGGTACGTTCCTTCAGCGATGATGAATTGCCAGTAGACGATCAAGGCCAAAAAGATGAGTCCCAGGACGACGAGGACGAACGTGACCCACGACATTTTTAAAGTGCCAAAGCCGCGATCAACATACAGGCCATCAGCCAGGGTTGGGTGTAGCGAATATACCAGTTGACCGATGTATCATCCTGTGTCCCCGCCTGCATCCAGGGCAGCAGCGTGAACTGGGGAATCAACAACAGCGCCAATCCCGCCGTGGCGATGGGTTGTTGCAGCGCGATGAGGAGAATCAAGACCAGACATTGACTCACGACGATCAGCCCGCGCCCCCAGGCAGATTGGATGCGCCGGCCCGCGCTCCACGTCACGGTGAAGGCGGCAGCCAGACCGATGGCGCCGGGTGTCAGGAGATCGAAAGTGCGGTGTCCGGCCAGCCACGGAAGCAGCACGCCGATGAGGGCATCCCACTCCGCTTCGACAGCGCCCTGGGCTCCGGTCAGCGTCAGCCCGATCTGCATGATGGCCAGGGCCGCTATGCTGATGAGTAAAGACGTGGCGCCAAGGATCATCCCGAGGAGCACAATGATCGGGATGGCGGCCAGAGCCGACAGAAGCGCTGGCGCGCAGGTGGGCCAGAAGATGTCTCGCCACCAGCTGCGCAGGTGACCCATCCAGCGCGACACCCTGTCACCGGGCGCGCCCGGACGGGTGTAGGGCAATGATGGTGCGGGGGCGCCGAAGCGCCAGTGGCGCCAGCGGCGGAATGGTTGGGCCCAGTTGGTGCTGGCTAGGGCAGTCCATAGGGTGCCCCATCCCAGATCGACCAACAGGATGAGCAGGGCGAGCCGAATCAGGTCCTGGCCCTGCCAATGCCAATTGTTCGAAGTGATCGCGCCGCACATCGTCGCCCAGGCCGGGCCGATCCAGGGAATCAAATCAGACGAACGGACGTGCAGGGTAAGCAGACCGCCGCCCATCGGTCTTGAGGTCGTTGCATTTGTTCGGACGTCCCTTATCCGTTTCATGACTTAAAATTATACCATAGAATGCGCAATAACGCCTAGTGCGGTCCGGGCGCAATTTTCCCACGAAAAGCGCCGGACGTTGGCCAATCCGCGTTCGATCAGGCTTGGACGCATTTCGTCGTCGGCGACCAGGCTCGCCATTGCGGTGGTGATGGCGGCGGTGTCATGGGGATCGAGCAGCACGGCGGCGTCTCCGGCGACTTCGGGCAGGCTGGAGGTGGCGCTGGTGATGACGGGACATCCGCAGGCCTGGGCCTCGAGGACGGGCAACCCAAACCCCTCGTAGAGCGAGGGGAAGACGAAGGCCAGCGCGCCGCTCATCAGGGCCGCCTTGTCTTCGGCCGCGACGTAGCCGGGGAAGCGAACGTTTCTTTCTAATCCCAGGTGGCGTACCTGCTCGAAGAGCGCGTCGTAGAGCCACCCCTTTTTGCCTGCCAGCACCAGGCTGGCGTCGGCCTGGATCGAGGGGGGGAGATCGGCGAAGGCGGCAATGACGCGGGCCAGGTTCTTGCGGGGCTGGAGGGTGCCCAGGTAGAGGTAATAATCACCCCCGATGCCATAACGGGCCTTGACCGCGGCGATACGCACGGGGTCGCGGACGGGCGCGAGGGTTTCGTCCAGGCCGGGGTAGGCGACGGTGATCTTATCCGGATCGACCCGGTAATGGGTTGCCAGGTCGGCCTTGGTGGCGGCGGAATCGGCCAGGACGTGGGCGGCGGCCCGGGCGTTCCACCGGGTGGAGAGATCCAGGTAGAGACGCTGGCGCCAGGGATGGGTTTCGGGGAAGTAGCGGTAGCCCAGGTCGTGGACGGTGACCACGCTGGCGGGGGGATGGATGATGGGCAGGACGTGGGAGGGGACGAAGAGCGCGTCGGGCGGGCGGCGGGCCATCTCCCACGAGAGCCTGAGGTGGGTCCA
>OMKS01002026.1_pt1 | contig 17340 bp, 17 predicted proteins | sample 1674721 | NCBI WGS metagenome assembly OMKS01 (sample SAMN06264996, study PRJEB25208) | sediment metagenome | isolation source: hot spring sediment | place: USA: California | collected 2014-09-02
GATAAAAATATCAACGAAATTGTTGCTAGTCAAGAGTTGTTTGATATGCAATACAAGATTAACATTATTGATACTACCCCATTTACAGATGAGATCAATCCTCATTCAAAGATTAAACAAGAGGGCATTATAGAGTTAAAAGAGGGTATCAATCAATTTCACTACACAATCACTGATAAGTCAGGTGGCATGATAGAAGATGCAAATGTCACATTTATGCTCACAAGACCACATACACAAGTAGATGATACGATGGTGGATGTTGCTTATGTTCCAGATAGAGGATATGTCACCTCAGAGGTAAACATAACAAAAGAAGGAAGATACACCCTTGTATTTCGTGCTAAAATTGGAGATAGTGTAGGTTTTTACCAAACTCCAGCATATCTCAAGCTACAAGAGTAATTTCTCTTGTAGGCTTTATGCCAATTTATCATTTTTTCTATTTTTTTTGATTCTTCATGCTATACTTCTTGTATGAAACTAATCGTATATCCTACCCAAAGAGCCATAAGGGCTGCTACAGACACATATAGAGATAAAAATTCTTTTTTGCCACAATTTATCCCCATGGGTGAATTTGAGTTGCGTTGCACAATAGTTCCTCATAAAGTTCAAGTTGATAGTTATGAGAGGATTTTTTTACTTCGTGAAATCATCAAAAAACACCAATTCGAAAAATTGCAATACAATCTAGATTTGCTACATTTTTTTACTCAAAGTGACGCTATTTTTAAGTTTTTTGAAGAGTTAGCATGGGAGGGTGTAGATTTTGAAAACTTGCGTTATTCAGATACCTATGGGGAGTTTGATGAGCACTTAAATATCCTAGAAGCACTTTTTATAGAGTATCAAAATCTTCTTCATGAAAAAGGATTAACTGATAGATTTCTGCTACCTAAAACATACACAATCAATGAAAAATTTATTGCAGGATTTGACGAGATTGAAATCTATCTAGAGGGATATTTGAACAATTTTGAATTTGAATTGATAGAAAAAATTTCACAAATCACTAGAGTGGTGCTTTATTTTCAAACAAGTAAATATACCAAAAAAATGGAGCAGAGATTTTTAGACTATGGGCTAACTTTGCCAAGCGATAAAAGTTTGAAGATAGATTTTTCAAATAAATCGATACTCAAACAAGATCCAATAGTTTCAGATACTAAAATAGATGTATTTGCAACGCAAGAGAGATTTGAGCAGTTTAGTATAGCTTTTGTTGAGATTCAAAAAATGGTTGACAGTGGTATAGAGCCTGAGAAAATAGCTCTTATTGTGCCCGATGAAGAGATCAAAGACGCACTTAGACTTTTTGATAGACACCATAATTTAAACTTTGTTATGGGTTTTGACTATCGAAACGAAAAAGTATACAAAGCACTTAAATCGCTTGAAGAGTTTTGGAAGAGTGGGGATGTGCACGATTACCAACGAATGATTGGATATGGATATAGTGTTGATAGAAGATTTGATTGTCAACAAATAGTCTCTTGTGGAGAGTTTTTTGATTTTTTGCAACAAGGTAGTTTTTTTGAGTATCCACTCGAACAAAACCATAATCAAAAAAATGAAAAGATAGCTCAACTTTATATCAGAATATCGATGGTTTTTGAACATTACAACTTAAGCTATAAAGAGTGGCTTCATCTATGGCTTCATGGATTGTCTAGTATCACTTTGGATGACACAAAAGGGGGAAAGATCACAGTTATAGATGCACTTGAGAGTAGGAATATAGCCTTTGAAGGGGTTGTTGTCATAGATTTCAACGAAGATATCATCCCCTCAATTCCAGCAAAAGACAATTTCCTCAATACAAATGTAAGGGAGTTTGCATCACTTCCAACAATTAGCGACAAAGAAGTATTTCAAAAACAACTCTATGCAAATATTATCCAAAGAGCCACTCATGTTTCTATCATCTATTGTACCGCAAATGGGAGGCAACCCTCAAGGTTTTTGTATGAATTGCAACATCAGCAAGTCTTACATCTTAGCCCATCTTGGAAACTACTTTACGATAACGACTTCATAGAAGCTCCCATAGAGGATATTGAAGTCTCTTTTGACCCTTTTGGTGTTATTTGGTCGTCATCAAGATTGAAAATTTTTCTTGAGTGCAAGCGAAAATACTACTACAAATACATAAAAGAGATAAAACAAAAAAAGAGTCAAGAAGAGAATCAAGGGGTATTTATTCACAAGGTTTTAGAGAGAGTTTTTCAAGAAGAACAGTTTTTCTTAGAAAAAGAGAACCTGTCCGAAAAAATATCAACAGTACTAGAGGATATGCTTGATGATTCTCCTCGTAGTATTTATCAAAAATTAGTTTATGAGAAAATGCTTGCAAGTTTTGTTGCAAATCAAGTAGCGCATTTTAATAACGGCTGGAGAGTTATAGCAACCGAAACAAAAATAGAAGGGACGATAGAGGGGTTGCGCTTTGAGGGGAGATGTGACAGGATAGACCAAGAGAGTGTTGGCACCTATGTGATAGATTATAAAACTAGCAAAACAAACAAAGAGAATAAATCTAAAAATCTTGAAACTCAAACTGATTTTCAGATGAATATCTACAAAGCAATACTTGAAAACAAATATAAAAATCTACAATTTGCTTATATTCGAGTCTTTGATGGCGGATACTTTGATGAAGTGAAAAAATTTGAAGAGAAAGATAAGAGATTTTTTGATGTGATAAATGAGCTATTGGAAGTAAAATCTTTTGTCAATGCAAAGTGTGAGGATTTAAATGTGTGTAAATATTGCGAATTTAGACTCATGTGCAAGAGAGGGGAATATCTATGAGTTTTGTACCATTTTATGGATATCTAGCAAGTGCTGGAAGTGGAAAAACATTTGCCCTTAGTGTTAGATATCTCTCTTTGCTTTTTAAGGGAGCATCTCCAAAAAATATCTTAGCAGTTACTTTTACAAATAAGGCTGCTGGTGAGATGAGTGAGAGGATCTTAGGATATTTATTGGGCTTCAAGGAGGAGAAAAATAGCGATTTTGTTTCTAAAGTATCAGAGGTTACAGGACTCTCAAAAGAGATGCTTTTTGAAAAACACCATGATGTGTTGCAGCATTTTTTGAGTACCACAAATCACATCTCAACATTAGATAGCTTTTTTGGCTCTATCTTGCGTTCAAGCTCTTTGTCTATTGGGATTGATCCTGATTTTGAAGTTATCAAAGAAAAAGATTTCTCAAAGATAGAGAAGCTTTTTTTAGACGAGCTTCACAAAAAGGAATTGATTGATGTGTTAGTAAATCTATCTTTGGAGCTTGCAAGTACAAATCTATCGAGCATCACATCAAAACTCGAGTCTTTTTATGAGATAAGTCCGCTTTTTTTAGATTTGTCTTACAATTTTGAGGACACTAGCGCTATAGAAGAGGAGATAAAAACCAAAGCATTATCAATGCAAAAAAAGCTCATACAAGCCAATGCAAACAAAAGGGAGATAAACCAATTTGATTGTAAAAATATAGAGGAGTTTGCTAAAAAAAAGCTATTTAATCATGTTTATTTGGGGGACCATTCATGGTTTACAAAAATCACCTCCACCCATCAATATCTACAAGACTATTACGAGGAGTTAAAGGAGCTAATTGGAAAGTATCTTAAAATCAATGAAGGCAATTTTCTCTATCTACTCTTTGAAGTGTTCCAAAGCTACAAAAATAGTATTGATGTGGAGATAAAAAGAAGCTCGCTCTTGAGTTTTGGTGATGTGGCACAATACACTTATAGACTTTTAAGTGAGCATATAAATAAAGATTTTATATATTTTAAGCTTGATACGAAATTTAAACATATATTGATTGATGAGTTTCAAGATACCTCTATATTGCAATCATTGCTCTTAGCTCCAATGCTTGAAGAGATTGTTTCAGGTCAAGGGGTGCATGAGTTTAAATCGCTTTTTTTAGTTGGAGATACCAAACAGTCTTTATACCGCTTTCGAGGGGGAGAGGAGAATGTGTTTGGTATGGTTTCTAAGAAGTATGGTATCATTATAGAAGGTATGGATACAAACTATCGAAGTGATAGCCGCATCATAGCTCAGGTCAATAGCTGGTTTGATGGGAAAATGGATGATTATGTCAAGCAGCATAGCAAATCACAAAATGGTGGCTATGTGAGTGTTGTAAATACAGATGATGAAAATCTAATAAAAGAAGCAACAAACAAGGCGAAATCTATCCTAAGCCAAGGGGTAGATGTGGATGATATTGCTTTTTTAGTCAATACCAATCACGAGGGGATGGTGCTACAACAAGAGTGCAAAAATTTAGCAATCCCTACTATGCTACACACTTCAAGTTCTATATCTCATCTCTCTTATATCGCCTCTATTGTAAGCGGAGTTGAGTATCTCCTTGGAGGTGAGTTTATAGATATTGCCCCATTGCTTGAGATGAGTCAAAAAAGTTTGCAAGAGGTTGATTTCTCATGGTTTGATAACTCTCTTAGTCCACTTGAGGTTGTAGATAGATTATTGTCTGATTTTGGTTATCTTGATATCAACTGTTTGAAGTTGCTAGAGTTTGCTTCGCAATATCAAGATATAGATACTTTTTTGAGAGAGTTTAAAACTAGTGATATCCCAATAGCAAAAAAAGAGAAACATGGGATTACCATCATGACTATACATAGCTCTAAAGGGCTTGAATTTCCCCACGTGATAGTGCTAGATAGGTTCAATAAAGAGAATACTGATAAAAATAGATTTATTTATGACTACAATGATGATTTGTTGATACAAAATATCTATTACAAAAATCTATCAAGTAGAGAAAACTTCGATACTGACTATAAAGTAGCAAAAACAAAAGAGGGTGAGAAGAAAACCAAAGATGAGTTAAATCGACTCTATGTGGCACTCACTAGGGGCAAACATAGTCTAAACATTATCAAAAAAGAGGAAAAATCTCAATTTGACATCCTTGGCATTACTCCACTTGAGATTGGCAATATAGAGCAAACAAAGAGAAAATCTCCACAGACCACATCAGAGGAAGCTCTTTATTTGCCACTTAGAAATTATGGCTTGCAGATACAAAAACAACAAGATGAGGATAAAATTAGCTCCCTACAATCACAGTTGTTTGGGACAGCTATCCACTATGCACTTGAGATGTTAGAGAGCTTTGAGCAAAGCTCACTTGAAAACGCCCTTGCTCTTACTAAAAATAGGTACTATTTTCTCTTAGGGGCGAGTGCTATTTTAGAGATACATAAGAGGATACAAAGACTCATAGAAGACGAACAATTTCAAGCGTTGTGCAAGGGTGCAAGTATCAGCAAGGAGTTGGCTTTTAGTTTTGATGGGGAGATTAAAAGGGTAGATTTATTGTTAGAGTTTGAGGATAGGGTCGTGGTAGTTGACTATAAAAGCTCTAAAAATTTTGCAGATAGCCACCGTGAACAAATAGCTTTTTATCAACAAGTAGTTAGTGAATTAACTTCAAAAAAGGTTTATGGTAAGATAGTTTATATTCTTGAAGAGAAAATAGAGATTATTTCCTTAGACTAAACTAAATTTCAACAAATATTAAGCTTCAATAGATACAATAATGCTTCTTAAATAGTAATCTCAAAGAGAATTTTGAGATTTAGATTTTATCATAACTTGATTGAGATGATAAAGTTTTTGAGGTTACTATAAAACAAAAAGGAAAATTCATGAAATTGACTTCAGTCGTTAAATCTCATGAAGTAGAGCATAACTGGGTTTTGATAGATGCCGAAGGTAAAACTTTTGGTCGCATCTTAACAGAAGCTGCAACACTTCTAAGAGGTAAACATAAACCATCTTTTACTCCAAATGTTGATTGTGGAGATTATGTTGTCATAATCAATGCAAAAAAAGCTGTTTTTTCAGGAAACAAGCTCGATGACAAAGAGTATTTTAGACACAGCGGTTATTTTGGTAGTACAAAAAGCAACAAACTTAGCGACATGCTCGAAAACCACACAGAAAAGCTTTATATGCTTGCAGTAAGAGGGATGTTACCTAAGACAAAATTAGGAAAACAAATGATAAAAAAACTCAAAGTTTATGCAGGTAGTGAGCATCCTCATACTGCACAACTTAGCAAAGGAAATTAACGATGGCAACGATTTATGCAACTGGTAAACGAAAAAGTGCGATTGCTAAGGTTTGGCTCACTTCAGGAAAGGGTGAAATGGATATCAATGGCAAAACTCTCGATGAGTGGTTAGGTGGTCACGAAACACTCAAGATGAAAGTTCGCCTTCCGCTAGAAGCTACAAAGCAACTAGAGGCAGTTACTATCAAAGCTACAACTCTTGGCGGTGGTTATTCGGCACAAGCTGATGCGTTGAAGCATGGTATCACAAAAGCATTGGTTAGTTATGAGCCTAGCTTTAGAGCTATACTCAAGCCAATGGGTCTTTTGACACGTGACTCAAGAGTAGTTGAGCGTAAGAAACCGGGTAAAAGAAAAGCAAGAAGAAGCCCACAGTTCTCAAAAAGATAATCTTTTATCTACAAAGAGCCTTTTGGCTCTTTTCTCCAAATATATAGTTGTTAGATATGATACAACTACTAAATACAACTCTAATTTCACCTCTCTTTTGTATCTTGCAAAATTGCTAATTATAATTTACCCCAGAAACCAATATTAGTTCTTTGTAACTCATCTAATACTAGACCATGAGCTCTTAGGAAATTAGCCCATTGAAACAAAGAACGAGCTCTAAAGAGATGTTTACTTAAATTCTATATAATCAATATTTCTTCATTCGTCGTTGGCTTAATTGCTCTTTGGTTACAATATCTTTTTTAAATATATAAGAGGGAATTTTGTGCGATATTTGATTTTGTACCTTTTTTTTGCATGGCAAATAGCACTTGCTTCAGATACGCTACATCTTTCTATCTCTGCAAGCCCAAGTAGGATTAATCCACTTTTGGCAACAGATAGTGCTAGTAGTGAAGTTGCAAAATGGGTATTTGATGGGTTGGTCAAATTTGACACCAATGGTGAAATTGTCCCAGATTTGGCAAAATCATTTCACTTCAAGGATGACACAACACTTATATTTGAGTTAAAGCAAGGGGTAAAATGGCATGATGGCAAGCCTTTTGGTGCTGATGATGTTGTTTTTACTTTTGAACTTATCAATTCGCCGAAGTTAATTTCTCCCTACAAGGACGATTTTCAACTTGTTGCGTCTGTAGTAGCTATCAATGAGCACACAATCGAGATAAAATATAAGCAACCCTATTTTAAAGCACTCTCAATTTGGATGATTGGGATTTTGCCAAAACATTTGTGGGAGCATGAAGACGATCCGATGACTAGCCCTCTAAACAAAATGGCAATTGGCACAGGGCCTTATATGATGACTAAACCCTTTGAGCCAAATGAGAGAATCGCCCTTGTTGCAAATAGTGATTACTTGCCGCATAAGCCACATCTACAGAGGATACTACTCCACTCAATAAGCGATGAGATGACGCAGTTTATCACACTAAAAGCAGGCAAGCTTGATATCGGTGGGTTAAATGCTTTGCAAGTCTCAAGGCAAATTGATGATAGCTTCAAGGAGCAGTATCAACTCATCGAGCAACCATCCAATAGCTACACCTATCTAGGGTTTAATCTAGAGAATCCAAAGTTTGCAAACCCACTTATTAGAGAAGCTATATCACTTGCTATAGACAAGCAAGCTTTGATAGATTTACTCTTTTTTGGACATGCACAGATATGCCATGGACCTTTTATGCCACAAACCCATGCATATCCAGAAAATATCACTCAAGATTTGTACAATCCACAAAAAGCTAGAGAGATTTTATCAGATTTAGGATACACCAAAGAGAGCCCTTTTGTATTTGAGCTCACCACTAACACAGGTAATGATACCCGAACCTATGCAGCTCAAATCATACAGCACCAACTTGCACAAGTTGGGATAGAGATGAAGATTCGCACTATGGAGTGGCAAGCTTTTTTAAATACAGTAGTTTTACCTAGACGCTTCGAAGCTGTCCTTTTGGGGTGGAACCTTTCGCTTATCCCAGATGCAAAAAGTATATGGCATAGCAGTTCTATTAAAGAAGGGGGCTTTAATCTAGTAAGTTATGCAAACCCTACCGTCGATAGGCTTATTGATGAGGCACAAGGGATGGTAAGCCAAGAGGATTTTGGAAGGCACTATCAAGAGATTTTTCATCTAATCACTCAAGATAGACCCTATATATTTCTCTATATCCCAAATAGCATAACCGCAGTCAAGCGTGAGATACAAGGGGTAGAGCCATCCATCATAGGTATCATGCACAATCAAATAAATTGGAGAAAAGAGGAGATAACCCCTTGAAAAAAGAGAAAACTATATTATTTGACCTTGATGGTACACTTATAGATTCAACACCAGCGATTTTGGAGAGCTTTAAAGTAACTTTAAGTCATTTTGGCAGTGAGATTCCCTCTGATAAATCAATCATCCAACAAATAGGACATCCACTTGATATTATGTTTGAATCTATTGGTGTTACGCCATCTAAAGTTGATGAGCATGTCGCTAGATACAAGGAGAATTATCGCCAAGTTAGCAAATTGGGCACATCGCTTTTGGAAAATGCAAAAGATGCAGTCGAGTTAGCTAGTTTGCATGCTACTTTAGGGGTTGTGACAACAAAGACAGGAGAGTACTCGAAAATATTGCTTGAGCATTTGGGGTTAATGGGGTATTTTGAAGTATTAATCGGAAGAGAAGATGTAATCCACCCAAAACCAAATCCAGAACCTATCAACAAAGCTTTATCTAAGCTTCAAAAAGATAAAAAAGAGTGTTGGATGATAGGTGATACATGTATGGACATCGTTGCTGCTACACAAGCAGGAATTGAGAGTGTCGCTGTTACATCAGGATACGCTTCGAGCAATCAGCTTGAAGAGTGCTCTAGCCATATATGCGAAAATGCTCTTGAAGCTGTAAAATTGATCATCAAAACTTAAAAATTTAAAAATTCAAGCCTCTTTTAAGAGAGGTATCATTACAATAAGCCATAGTTAAAATTGAGGAGATAGAATGGTAGAGATTCGGTGGCACTCTCGTGCAGGTCAAGGTGCCGTTACAGGTGCAAAAGGGTTGGGAGATGTAGTCTCTACAACAGGCAAACAAGTACAAGCATTTGCCCTATATGGTTCAGCAAAACGCGGTGCAGCAATGCGTGCATATAATCGTATCGATGATACACAAATCATCAACCATGAGAAATTTATGCTACCTGATTATGTTTTGGTTATCGACCCAGCATTAGCATTTACTGACAACATAACAGATAACGATAAACCCTCTACAAAATATATCATTACTACCCATTTGAGCAAAGAAGAACTTATAGCTCAAATCCCAACACTTCAAGATAAAAAAGATAGAGTTTTTGTCGTTGACTGTATGGAGATTTCTCTTAGTACCATAGGACGGGCTATCCCAAACACACCAATGCTTGGTGCATTTGTAAAAATCTCAAAAATGTTTGAATTGGACTATTTTCTAGAAAGAATGAAAAAAGTTCTCTCAAAATTTCCACAAAAGATTATAGACTCCAACATGGAAGCAATTACTAGAGCCTATAACGAAGTTAACTAAAAAGGAAAAAAAATGCAAGGTGTATGTGCAACAGATAAAAGAGGAAGCAAAGAGCTAGGGAGCGAAGAGCTTGTTGGATGGGATGAGGTAATGCAAGGAGTTGTTGTCAACTCTTTTGAAGGTGATGCAACAGATATTGCTAGACAAAAAGCTGAGGAGAGAAATTATTCTGAATTTAGCTCTTATACAGCAACAGTTGCTTCTTGGCGCGTAATCAAACCTGTTTACAATCGTGATATCTGTATAGACTGTCAAAATTGTTGGGTGTGGTGTCCTGATACGTCGATAGTATCACGAGACAAGCAAATGTTAGGTATCGATTATGACCATTGCAAAGGATGCCAAGTATGTGTTGAAGTGTGCCCTACAAATCCAAAATCACTTTTGATGTTCGCAGAACATGAAGATCTTGATAAGGCATTGGCACAATGGCCACAAAAAGAGAAGAAAGAGAAATAAAATAAAGGATTAGTATGGCAGAGAAATATGATGTTCAAGAAGTTGAGGTATGGGATGGCAATTATGCAGCTGCTCATGCACTAAGACAAGCACAAATTGATGTTGTAGCAGCTTATCCTATAACCCCTTCAACCCCAATAGTTGAAAACTATGGGCAGTTTGTAGCAAATGGATATGTAGATGGCGAATTTGTAATGGTAGAGAGCGAGCATGCCGCAATGAGTGGCTGTGTTGGCGCAGCTGCAGCTGGAGGTAGGGTGGCAACTGCGACCTCTTCTCAAGGCTTTGCATTGATGTGTGAAGTGCTTTATCAAGCCTCAGGTATGCGTCTTCCTATCGTTTTGAATGTGGTTAACCGGGCATTGGCAAGTCCGCTAAATGTTCGTGGTGACCACTCAGATATGTATCTTGGAAGAGATAGTGGTTGGATTCAGCTAGATGCCTTTAATGCACAAGAAGCATACGACTTGAATCTATGCGCCTTTAGGATAGGAGAACATCTAAGTGTAAGATTGCCTGTAATGGTTCATCAAGATGGGTTTGTCACATCTCACACTGCTCAAAACGTCAATCCACTCAAAGATGAAGATGCATATGCTTTTGTTGGTGATTTTGTCCCTCATGAAGAGATGCTAGATTTTTCACGACCTGTTACTTATGGTGCGCAAACTGAAGAGGATTGGCACTTTGAACATAAAGCAAAACAACACAAAGCACTTATGGATTCAAGAGCGATTATCGATGAGGTATTTGCCGATTTTGAGAAAAAAACAGGTAGAGCTTATAAGCGAGTTGAGAGTTATATGATCGAAGATGCAGAGGTCGCTATAGTGGCACTTGGTACAACTGTAGAGACTTGTATCCTTGCAGCAAAACAACTAAGAGAAGAAGAGGGGATAAAAGTTGGAGTTGTCTCTCCTCGATGCTTTAGACCATTCCCATTTGATAAGATTCGCGAAGCTTTAGAGAATGTAAATGCCATTTGTTGTTTGGATAGATCATCTCCAGGTGGAGCTATGGGTGCACTGTTTAACGAAGTAAGCGCAGCGCTTTACTCAACTCAAAAAAGACCATTAGTAACTAACTATATCTATGGTTTAGGTGGAAGAGATTTTTCTATAGCTGAAGCAAAACGGATCATGAAAGAGCAAAAAGCTCATGCAGATGCCGGTTATATCACGACTGAAATTCAGCAATTTAGTGGACTAAGAGGTCCAAAATTAGGTTTCTTTGAAACCAAAAGGAGATAAAATGGCAATCACATCTGTTAAAAACTTAAAAGAATTTTCAACCGCTAATGATAGATTTGAAGGGGCTCATCTCCTTTGTCCAGGGTGTGCACACTCTATGATAGTAAGAGAGTTGATGAACTGTACCGATGATAATCTAGTAATTGCAGCAAATACAGGCTGCCTTGAGGTTTCTACAGCAGTTTATCCATACACTTCTTGGGATACTTCATGGATACATATTGGATTTGAAAATGCAGCAACAGCAGCAGCTGGAGCAGAGGCTATGTACAAAGCTAGAAAACGCAAAGGTACACTAAAAGATCCAGACGCGCCAGTCAAGTTTGTTGCTTTTGGAGGGGATGGTTCAACTTACGATATCGGATTTCAATGGCTTAGCGGTGCTGTTGAGAGAGGTCATGACTTTACTTACATATGTCTTGACAATGAAGTCTATGCAAACACCGGTGGGCAACGCTCTTCATCAACTCCGATAGGCTCAAGTACCACAACTTCACCAGCTGGTCGCATCAGTTATGGTGAGAAAAAAATGAAAAAAGATATGGTAACTATCATGGCAGCTCATGGGGCTCCATATGTGGCACAACTAGCACCAAACAAATGGAAAATAATGGCCAAAGGGTTCCAAAAAGCTCTTAGTACAGAAGGTCCATGTTTTATCAATACAGTATCAGCTTGTACGACAGAGTGGAAGTTTGATTCAAAAGATACTATCCATTTGACCGATTTGGCTACCGATTCTTTGGTATTTCCTATCTATGAGATTATCGATGGACAAGAGCTAAATATCCTCTATAGACCGAAAAATATTTTGCCAGTACGTGATTATCTAGGTGCACAAGGTCGTTTTAGACACCTATTTAAACCTGAAAATGAGCACGTTTTAGTTGAGTGGCAAAAAAGAGTTGATGCCCACTGGGAGAGACTCCAAAGAAGAGAAGAAGCGAGAGTTTAATCTCCTTTTATTTTGCAGTAGCCCTTGTGGCTACTGCTGTAACTCTTTTAATTTCTCTTTCACCTCTTGAATGTGACCTTTTACCTTTACCCCTTCCCATTTTGCAGCTATCTCTCCATTTGGATTTATGATAAATGTACTTCGCACAACTCCCATATACTCTTTGCCCATAAATTTCTTGAGTTGCCATATACCATAAGCGTTACAAACACTTTTATCTTCATCTGCCAAAAGGGTAATAGCTAGATTTTTTTTCTCTATAAAGTTACGATGTTTTGCTGGACTATCAGGGCTCACACCTATGACGGTTGAATTGAGGTTTTGAAAGTCTGCTATATTGGCAGTAAAATCACACGCTTGAGTGGTGCATCCTGGAGTGTTGTCTTTGGGGTAAAAATAGAGAACTATCCAATTACCCTTGATATCCCTTAGGCAAATCTCCTCTTCGTCTTGGTTTGGCAAACAAAACTCTGGTGCCTTTGCTCCTACTTGTACCATATAAACTCCTTAATTATTTTTTGGTAGTATATCAGATATGAATGAAAAACAAGAAATCCTAAAAGAGATAGAGAGACTTTTGAGTTATGGTGACAAGAGCTTTTCTATCGACCCTAACTTATTGCAATATCTCAAGATAGAAGACTTAGAGAGCATCAAGAGAAGCTTGCTTGCAAAAGTTGGAGTATTGAGTGATGAAAACAAAGAGTGGCTAGAACAATTCAAAAAGTACGATTGAGTTTATCTTTTGACCTTTTTGGTAGCCATACGATAAGTGAGAGTGCCATTGCTGCAAAAAATACCCAATTTGGAATCTTGAGAAGTTTTTTTGCTATGAGTCTTAGAGCATCGCCCTTGTAAGCAATCTTTGATGCTCGACTTGTGTACTTGAGAAATTTTACAGACCCCATTTTGCCAAGTGCCTCAATCCCCTCTTTGCCATAAGTTGTTGCAAGTCTTAATGCATGTTTTGTCTGTTTTTGACTATTTTTAGCAATCGCTAGTGCCGTTTTGCCACCAAATTTATAGATAATAGCGCTATGCTCACCAAATGTTTTGCTAAATTGTATCATCTGTTTGAGTGAAGCTGGATCTGACGTTTGTTTGAGCATCCTTATGCCACCTTTGGTTTTTGCAAGTTTGTTGATATCGTTTGCTATATCGACAAAATCTCCAACCTTTTTTGTCTTTTTGGATGTTTTTGCGATATCAAGAATCTTTTTTCTAAGCCATGGTGGGATATGGCCTGCCCTTTTTGCAGCTTTTAGGGTAGTTATGGCACTTTTTGTAGCACTACTTGTGATAAGTGTGGGAGTAGCAACGCCTGCTGTGGTGACTGTAGCAGTCGCACTTGCCAATTGAGCTCCTGTAGCAACTATCCCAATGGTTGAGAGGGCTATGAGGAGTTTGTCGCTCTCTTCACCTCTTGCATAATTTATCCCTTGAATTGTAAGGTCACGGATATCTCCAAAAACAAAAAAATCACTCACCACACTAGCTACTTGACCGATAGTCTCATCGCTTGTACCTGTGATGATTCCTTGGGTTATTTTTTTTGCTTTGTACTCAAGCTCATTTCTTTTTTTGTTTATCTGTTTGTATATCTCTTGAGCTTCGGGATTGTTTTTGACATAATCAAACTCGAGAAAAAAACTCAAATATTCATGGGCTTGGGCGTATTGCTCTTGATTGATTAACATTTTTGTTTCAGGAAGTGGGTCTATCTGGACAAGAGCAAATATGCTTAGTTGCTCTTTTTGCCAAACGGCCAGAGCACTTGCTATCCCTATAGCTAGTATAAGAAGTTTCAAAAATATTTTTATCATAATCTTATAGTATCTATTTTTGGTGAAGAGTTTGTGTACCCCTTGAGAAAAGGGGTAGAGACTTTAGCGTAAGTTAGCAGAGGTTGGAAACTCTATGTTATAGCGTTTGAGTATGGTCTCTTGTTCTTGTAGTGCTTCTGTAGCGTTGATGACCACCTTTTGTCCCTCCTTGTCCTCTAGTACTACAAATCCATCTTTAATTTTAGAGAGTTTTCTAAAAAACTCTTCAAAAGTAGCAAACGATTCACCATTGATTTTCTCTATCGCCCAAAAACCAACCTCATTGTGTCCACGGGTATGATTCGATGCTAAGACCTTAAGTAGAAGCACTACCTCTTGCTTCTCTTTTTTTGCAAAATCCATGAGATATTGACTAAGACTTAAGTTATTAAATGAGGAGAATCTCATCAGATTACGACTAAGCGGTGAAAAGACATATCCCCCAAAGATTGCATAAGTTGGCATAGTGTCGTACTGTTGGGTTTTAACTAGAAGCAAGTCATCAGCTGTTGTTCCGACAGGAACCTTGAGACTCATTTTCTCTCCATTGCGAATCAAATCAAATGTAACTTCTTGACCCATTTGAAAACCATCTATTATGTAATTATACGATGTGTATTCATGTTTTCGAAAAGCTACAGTACCATCATTTTCTATCTTGTAACCATTGATTGCTATGAGGATATCCCCTTTTTGGATAATGCCATTTAGTAAAGAGTTTTGCGCGATGTCATACACTAGCACTCCTGTTGTTTCATCATCAATTTTGTAATACTCTCTTAACGCTGGATTTTCCATCTTTTGGGTTAGTAGTCCTACATCTGCAAACCCATCATGTTTGCCATCTTTGATATCCTCTATAAAATGGGCAACCATACTCACAGGGACAAGGTATCCTATGTTTTGAGAATCTGTCATACTTTGCATCACAACACCTACGATTTTACCATTTGAGAGTGCTGGTCCACCACTATTTCCTGGGTTGACCGCCGCGTCAACTTGTATCGCCAAAAATGACTCACCACTATGTGCATAGGTGCGATGCTCTAATCTAGAGACAACACCAGTAGTCGCACTAAGGGTATTTCCTCCCATTGGGAAACCATAGACAACTACATTTTGTTCAACTTGTGGTAGTACCCCTAGCTTTAATGGCTTTACCCCTTTGAAAAAATCCTCATCCCCAACTTCTAAAAGTGCAAGATCTGCTTGGTGTGAAACGCTCAAGACGCTTGCTACATACCTTTTGCTTTTGCCATACCGTTGCACTTCGATAAAAGTATTATCAGCTATTACATGTGCATTGGTTAAAATCCTATTGCCATCTATGATAGCTCCTGAGCCTACAGATGATACAGTAGAGCTATTCCATGGCTCTAGATAGTTTGGTTTTTTAGATACTGTATATATTTTGACAATCGCCTCTTTTGTGGCATCCTCAGCCGCTGCTGCCATAGCAACACTACTTAGATTCAAGCAAAGCGCCAGTATATAAGCTAAGATTTTCATAGAGTTCCTTTAAGAGATAAACAACAATACATAAACCCCAAGACCACTTAGAGAAGTAGCCAATATCCACCATGCAGCTTGCTTGCCACGCTTTGGGTGGTTTTGGATATCTTTTGACTTTAGAGCATAAAAAATCACCTTGCTCCATAGAACCAAAGTGACTAATGCTATAGCGATATGCAACAAAAGAAAATAGAAGACAAAAGTATGATTGAGTGAACTCCCTTGGATAAACTCTTCAAATCCACCACCAAATCTCACTCCAAATTCAAAATACCCGACAACTATCACAGAGACTACAAATAGCACCACTTGTGCAATCTTGTGAAGTTTTATGTTGCCAATCTTTGCAAGCCAAATGGCACCACATAACAAAAATGGTAAAAGAGCGACAATGAGTGTCACCATATCCATAAAAAGTGGCGCTCTAGTCCCCAAAAATCCTGCTTTAAGCATATACTCCATGATAATCCTTTGAAAAATATCTGATATCTTATCATATATCACACTAGAGTCCCATGAGGTTGTAAGGCATTAAGATAAATATAAATTGTATTGCGAAAAATTACTACAAAGTCGTGTTGTATTAAGTTTTTGAGCAAAGATACTTGCGTATGGCACCAACATACGATGATCTCTTCTGTTTACCAAATGCCACACCAAAAGAGACAAAATATAATCAATCCTAAGACATACAATGGACATTTTTGGCAGAAAAGATGATTTTTTTCTAAAACGACAAATAAAGTCGTTTGAAGTTGTTACAATGTCAAAACAAAATGAAATCGGTCTGTTAGAGAAAGAACCTTTCGCTTGTACATATCACAATATGCCCATCTTTGAAGTAGATGGAGAGAGGGGTGTATCGATAGACCAAACATATTCTAATAAGGGGAAATTATGAATTTGATTAAAAGTTTTTTTGACTGGATATCTAGAGTGGTATCTTTTTTTGTGATTATTTTGATATTTGGGTTTGCTATAAGCTTTTTTGCTGGAGACACAGATGATACGAACAGCACAAGACCAACACGCGAAAAAAGCATCTCAGAAGATGGAGAAAACATCGAAATAGAAAAAACATATTGGGAAAACGGGAATCTAAAAACAGAAGTACCCTACAAAAAAATCCGCAAAGTTGGATACAAGAAGGTAAAAACCACCCTAATACCGCACGGTATCGCCAAAGATTACTATGAAAATGGTGCACTTAAAATAGAAGACCCGTATGTGGATGGGAAGAGAGAGGGTGTGTCGAAGATGTATCATGAAAATGGAGTACTCAGCATAGAAGCCCTGTGTGTGAATGGGGAGGTAGAGGGTGTGATGAAGATGTATTATGAAGATGGCACACTTCAGGCTGAAATCACCTATGTGAACGGCAAACAAGAGGGAAAGTCAATCTTTTATGACGAAGATGGATCGATCTTGGGTGAAGAAATTTATAAAGATGGAGAGCTTATAAGTAGTTCTTTGGGCGATGAATTCTATGACGACTATGATGACGACTATGATGATGACTATGATGAAACTGACGACTAGATTACATTAATATATAAGTAAGTATAATTTATCACTTCAAAAAACATTAAGGTTTAAGATGACACTTCTTAGTACTGTTGGGGATGATATCAGCCGTATCATTCCTGTACTGTTTGCCTACAAAGATGTAGCAAAACACCACATCTTATTGTGCGATGA
>OMKS01002027.1_pt1 | contig 17338 bp, 15 predicted proteins | sample 1674721 | NCBI WGS metagenome assembly OMKS01 (sample SAMN06264996, study PRJEB25208) | sediment metagenome | isolation source: hot spring sediment | place: USA: California | collected 2014-09-02
CAAATGAAAAATATCACTCGCCAGGCTATCAATTTTAACACCGCTTACGCCGGCGGCATCGAAGGCGGTCCGCCCCCACGTTTTCGCAATGTGTATCTCAACAACATCCGCGTTGACGGAGCGGCGACGGCCATCGAATTGATCGGATTGCCCGAAATGTGGCTGGAGAACATCAATATCAGCAACGCTGTCTTTGACCATGTGCGCAACGGTGCGGTGGTTCGTCGCGTCAAGGCGCTTCGACTTGAAGACGTTGCCATCAGCACCGACGGACGCCCCGTTTTGCTGGACAATGTGGCCGCGTCATTCATCAGCCAAGTCAAACTGTCCGGCCGGCGACCGCCGGTGTATATACAAGGGGCACAAAGCGGTTCGATCATTATAGACGGATTGAAATCCAGTGATCTGGAATATGCCGAAGATGTACCCGAAAAGGCGATTGGGTTTGTCGAGTTAAAATTGCCTATGGCCGGGATTTGAACCACCATGTCCCCTGAACCCTCTATGCGGTTTGGGCCGGGACGATAATTAAAAAAATAGGGTTGACACACTACATATTGTTATTCATAATACCAGAAATGTCTATATACTTGTATTCAGGCAAGAGACTGAGTCAGGGAGGGACGGCAAGACGGTGAGGTGTCCGTATTGCAAAGAAGACCGCGATAAGGTGATCGACTCCCGTTCGAGCGACGGCGGCAGGGTCATTCGACGGCGGCGGGAGTGTTTGGCTTGTCGGCGGCGGTTTACCACCTACGAACGCATCGGCGAGAGCGTCAAGCTCAGTGTCATCAAAAAAGATGGTGTCCGCGTCCCGTATGACCGATACAAGGTCATTGCCGGCCTGCAAAAAGCCTGTTATAAACGACCGGTTTCGGTCGAGCAGATTCAGGACATTGCCGACAAAATCGAAGAGGATATTTTTCGCAATTTCGACAAAGAAGTGGCCTCGGAATATATCGGCGAACGGGCGATGCGGCATCTGCGCCATATCGACAAAGTTGCCTATATTCGTTTTGCCAGCGTGTACCGTGAATTTACTGACGCCGACGCCCTGCTGGATGAAGTCAGTCAGGCCTTCTCCGAACTGGACACCCCCGAACAACCCGGCCTGTTTCCATAGTCAGAACAAGACCAAATTGTGATGTATCTGAACCGGAAAGGGTGAACCATGCAGATTCGGGTGATAAAAGCAGACGGCCAAATCGAGCCGTATCTGCACACGAAAGTGCTGGGCACTTTTCATAACGCATTGGCCCTGGTCGGTGATGCAACGCTGTTTGCCGCCGAACAGATGGCCGAAGCGGTTACCTATTATCTTTATCGCCAAAAACCGAACGACGCCATCACCGCCGACGAGATTCATCTGATGATTGAGTCGGTCCTCTCGGCCACGGGGTTTGCCCACGCCGCCGAGGCGCTGAATCGCCATCGTCTGATGCGGCGACTCAAACGGCGGCGAATCGAGGTACTCGGCGACATCACCGACGATGCACAGGCCGTCGCCTGGAACAAGTCACATCTGGCCGCATCGCTGGTCAGAAAACATGCGATTGATGCGCTGACTGCCCGCGCCGTCGCCGCAAGCGTTGAGGAAAAGGTATTGGCAATGAACGTTGCACGACTGCGAAAATCGCTGCTGCGGCAATTGATCCTCAATGATCTTGAAAGTTTTCTCGATGCCCGAAGACAGCTTGAGACCTCGGCCGTATAACAACGAACCGGACCGTTCGAACGGGAGAAAGACGCATTAACAGCAAATGCGGGGAAAAAAGCGATTCACGCTTTTAGGGAACGAGGAAAATATCATCGGGATTGCAGGGGGTTTCTTTGCCGGTATAGGTATCGACGCCCTCAATCGTGAAGATGTCATCCTGGTTATAGAAGCGGGTCTGAATAAATTCCACCGAGCCATCACAAAACAGAGAATTTTGGCCTTTGCGCCGGTGGTTCGGGCTTAACATCCGGCGAAGCGGTTCGGTGAGCTGAATACGTTCAAATTCGTTGAGATGCTGATAAACGGAAGGCTGGAAGGGGATTTGCTGGAAAAGCGGATTCATATCGGCCGCAATAATTCTGCGCGAGCGGTCTGTCAGGCTGTCGTTTTTATCGCACAACAACATAAAACTGTAGCTGACATGACGGCGCGACGGAAAATCATTTAATTCGGCCATCAGGCCGGCTTCATAGCGCACCGGTCGGCCCTCGAGATGCCCCCCGCAGACGAATACGCGCCCATCGACATACCCTTCTTTGACCAGTTGCCACGCATAGCGGGTATTCGAATGAATTTCCGGCCCTTGGTATCCGATCTTCCACCACGGCGAGCCTGTCTTGACCTTGATCTCACCAAGACGGCCGTTATGGTCATTGGCAAAAACCGCCATGGCCTGTCCGATCCGGCTCAGATTTTGCGCACAGGCGGCCCGCCGACTGCGTTCCCGCATCGCTCCGAAGGAGGGAAACAAAATCCCCGCCGCCACAATGATGGCCGCAGCGGTGGCCAAAATCTCAAACACAGGCCGCCATAAACGCCCTTGGCCTACCTGTTTAGAAGCATCCGCCGGAAGGTATTCCTGACGTTCCTGCTGTTCCTTAAGCAGGGCTTGAAGTTTGCTTGTGCCGGAAACTTTGGGAGTGGCGGCCAGCTTCAGCCGGGCCACCGTCAGCTCGGCCAGATTGTCGGGGCAAGGTTCATATTTAATGCTGTCCAGCTCCGTCAACGCTTCTTCCAGCCCGGCATAGAAACGCGCGGCGTCAGGATTGGAGGCGATCAGATCGCGCCCGCGAAGGATGTCATCCTCCGCGCCGCAGCGAAAATAGAAATCAAGAATCAATTGTTGTTCTTCTGAACTAAGATACCCCATAATTATCAGTCCCGCGATTGGCAGCTTTCCACTTTTTCATAAAATGCACCACAGCTGTATGCAGGCGGCTTTTGACCGTCCCTATTGGTATACTCAAAATCTCGGACATATGTTTGTATGAAAATTGCTCAAAATACGCCAAGATGAGAATCCCTCGCAGATTTTCCGGCATATCCGCTATAATCTCTCTGACTCGACGGGCGGTTTCATCGCGGGAAACCTCATCGTCCGGGGTTGTTTCGTAGGAGGTCAGTATATTGACGACCTCGTCTATCGACACATCGCCGGCATCAGCCAGCGTCCCCATGCTCATTGAGGATTGCCGCTGCATCTTACGCAGGGCGTCTTTGGCCTTGTTGGCCGCGATGGTAAACAGCCACGGACGCAGCGGGCGATCCACGTCAAAACTGTCCTGGCTGGTGTAAAGCTGCAAAAACGTCTCTTGAAAGACGTCTTCGACCAAATCCTGCTGGCTGACAAACCGACGCAAAAAGGCGTACAGAGAATCCTTGTAGCGGTTCACAAGCTCACGAAACGCCCATTCCTGCCCCTGCCGATACTGCCGCAACAAATCAGCGTCGGTCATCGAGCTGACCGGATTTTTTGTATTCTCAGTGTCCATAAAAGGGTCGATACGTTATCTGTCCTTGACCCTTTATTATAGATGGTTAAGGGGAGCTTTTGAATTCAAAAAAAGACAATTTCATCTAAAATTCCGCCTCAAAACCAATACCCGATAATGTATAACCGAATTTATAAAAAGATAGAAATAGTCGATTGCCGCCATCAGCCGTTTTGTGCGTGGACGGCATCGGTAATGATTTTGACGGCGGTATCAACGTGATGTTCAGTGGTGAACCGGCCGAGACTGAACCGCACGGCGCCGGCGATTTTGTCCTGTTCCAAACCGAGGGCCTTGAGGACGTAGTTGGATTGTCCGGCTGCCGAATCGCAGGCCGAGCCGGTGGAAGCGGCCAGCACATCGGCCAAACGACGAAGCAGGGATTCGGCTCGGACGTCCGGAAAGACGATCAGACTCGTATTGGGCAGCCGCTCGACGCGGCGGCCCAGCACTTCGGCGCCGTCAACAGCGGCGGTTAAACCCTCTTCCAAACGGTCCCTTAATCGCCGCATGGTCGCTGCGTCGTGCGGCTGCTGCCGGGCGGCCAGCTCGCAGGCTGTGCCCATCGCAGCGATACCCGGGACATTTTCCGTGCCGCCGCGAAGGCTGCGTTCCTGTCCGCCGCCGAGAATCTGCGGGCACAGACGCACCCGCGGGCCCCGGCTGCGGACATACAAGGCGCCGACGCCCTTGGGGCCGTACATCTTGTGCGCCGACAGTGCGGCCAGATCGACGCCGATTGTCTCGATATGGAACGGAATTTTGCCGGCGGCCTGCGTTGCATCGCAGAATAACAGCACGCCGCGTTTTTTGCACAAAGCCGCAATCTCGGCAATTGGATTGAGCGTCCCCACCACATTGTTGGCCGCCATCGCACATACGAGAATTGTCTGCGGGGTGAGGGCCTGCTGAACCTGCTCAGGCCTGATGCGTCCGCTTCGGTCGGGTCGCAGCAAGGTGATGTCAATGTCGCTGTTGGCCAGTTGTTTGAGCGGCTCCAGCACGGCTTTGTGCTCGGCCATCGAAGCGATGATGTGATTGCCCCTCTCGCGATAGGCCGCGGCGACGCCCTTGACGGCCAGATTGCAGCTTTCCGTGGCGCCGGACGTAAAGACAATCTCCGACGGCGATGCGCCGATCAGCGCCGCGGTTTGCGCGCGGGCCGTTTCGATGCAGTCCTGCGCCGCTCGACCCCAGCGGTGAGACTGACTGGAAGGATTGCCGAAGACCTCGCGCAGCACAAACGTCATCGTCTCCAGTACCTGCGGATCCGGCGGCGTGGTGGCGTTATAGTCCAGATAAATCGGCTCTGTATCAGGGTTCAAGGTATTCATACTCGTTTTGGTCGCAACACGGACACGGCGTGCTTGGCCGCAGTTTGGACAAGGCGATACGCTGTATCGTATTGTCCCAGAAATCAAATTTGACCATCATTGGGTTGGCCTGTGCGATATGGCCGGACAGCAGTTTGATCGCTTCGGCTGCCTGCATGGCGCTGATCGCGGCCACGGCCGGGCCGAGTACGCCGAACTGACAGCAGGCGTTGCCCTGCTGGTCATCTTCGCCGCAGCACGGCGGAACAGACGGGATGATGCACCGCAGACAGGGCGTTGTGCCGGGGATCAACGTCAGCACCTGCCCCTGGCCTTCCATCACGCCGGCCGAGACCCAGGGAATGCCGTATTTGACGGCATAGTCGTTCAGAAGAAATCGCGTGGGAAAATTGTCTGTACCGTCCACGATCATATGGACGCCTTTGGCCGCGCGGTGAATCGTCAGGTGATCAATTCGCTCGGCGAACGGCTCGATGCGGCATTCGCTGTTGATTGCCCGCAATCGCGTCGCGGCCGCTTCTGCCTTCAACGGGCAAGCCGCAGCGTCCTGCTCGGTATAGAGCGACTGGCGATGCAGATTGGACAGCTCCACGCTGTCATCATCACATAGCCGCAAATGGCCCACGCCGGCGCGCACCAGCAATTCGGCCGCCCAGGAGCCTAAGCCCCCCGCGCCGACGACCAGGACGGAGCTTTCCGCCAGCCGTTTTTGCCCTTCGGCGCCGAATGCGGTAAATGCGATTTGTCGTGCATATCGTTTTGAGGTCATCTGTCTTTGACTTTCACCTCGACCATTCTCAATTCTTAATTCTACATTCTACATTCTACATTCCGCGCTCAATCCAGCCGCCGCCCAAAACGGTATCGCCGTCATACAGTACCGCCGCCTGGCCGGGTGTCACGGCATCGACCGGCGCATCAAAGACGGCCTCAAAACGGTCGTCGCCGATGCGGTGAACGGCGCCGCGGACGCCGCGATTTTTGTAACGAATCTGAATTTGACAATGAAACGACTCGGACACATCCGCAAGCCAGTTGGCACGCGAGGCAACCAGCCCCCGACACGCCAGCAATTCGCGCGGCCCGACGGTAATGCTGCACTGTTCGGGATTGATGCCCACTACATACAGCGGCTTTGCCGCGGCGATACGAATGCCGCGTCGCTGACCAATGGTAAATTGTCCATAGCCGTTGTGCGTGCCCAGCACATTGCCCGCCTCATCCAGAATCGGCCCCGGCTGCAAGGCGCGATCGGCACGTCCTGCAAGAAACAACCGGTAGTCATCCTGCGGCACAAAACAAATCTCCTGGCTGTCGGGTTTGTCGTGGACGACCAGCCCGGCGTCTTTGACCAGGGCGCGTGCCTGCTGCTTGTTTTTTAGCGTGCCCAGCGGAAAGCGAATACGCTCCAGCCGCGACCGCGGAATATCGAACAGCACATAGGACTGATCTTTGTCAGCCGCTTTGGCGCGTTTGAGCGAAACCCTATCGCCGGTTTCGGTAATCGCGGCGTAGTGGCCGGTTGCGATATACTGTGCGCCGAGTTGGTCGGCCAGTTCAAACAACTTGCCGAATTTAATCAACCGATTGCAGGCGATACACGGATTGGGGGTCTTGCCCTCGACATAGGCGCGAACAAAGGCGTCTTTGATCTGCGTCATTTCGTCGTTGCCGTCGAGCGTCTGAAAATCGATGCCCAGCCGTGCGGCAACCGCGGCGGCATCGGCGGCATCCTGCGGCGAGCAGCACGACCGTTCGGACGGCTGGCCGGTGCGCTCCTGCTGAAGGCAGATAAACACCGCGCTGACTTCCATCCCCGCCCGGCTCAGCAGCGCCGCCGCCGCGGCCGAATCCACCCCGCCGCTCAGCGCGACAAGTACCTTGTTTTTGTTCAGTACGGGTGTCATAAAGCGGTTTGTTTCAACGCCTTCTCAAGATCGGCAATCAAATCGTCGACGTCTTCAATGCCGATGGATAATCGAATCGTTCCTTCGGTGATACCGATTTTTTGCTTGTCGTCGGGACTCATCACGCCGTGGCTCATCGTCCAGGGATGGCAGACCAGCGACTCGACGCCGCCCAGACTCTCGGCAAACAGAAAGATGTCCAGTCCTTTGGCAAAGCGTTCGACGGCTTTCAAGCCGCCCGGCAGCCGAAACGTGATGATCGCCCCGAATCCGTCCATTTGGTCTTTGGCCAGCGCATACTGAGGATGCGACGGCAGCCCCGGATAGATGACGCCTTCGACAGTCGTTTGGGCCGCCAGCCAGCGGGCAACGGCCAGCGCGTTTTCTTCGTGTTTCTTCATTCGCACCGCCAGCGTCTTGAGGCCGCGCAAACTCAGCCAGCAGTCAAACGGTCCGGGCACGGCCCCGACGGTATTCTGGTAATAGGCCAGCCGTTCGTGCAGCGCGGCATCGCCAGTCACCACCGCGCCGCCAATGACATCGGAATGGCCGCTGATGTATTTGGTCGTGCTGTGAATGACTACATCGGCGCCCTGGGTCAGCGGACGCTGAAAGAACGGCGAGGAAAACGTGTTGTCCGCGGCCAGCAGGATGTGATACCGTTTGGCGATGGCCGCGACCGCCCGCACATCCACCAGTTGCAGCAGCGGATTGGCGGGCGTTTCGATCCAGATCATTTTTGTATTCTCTTCAATGGCCGCCTCAAACGCCTCCGGCTGCGTACCGTCCACATACGTCAGGCGAATGCCGCGACCGGCCGCGACGCCTTCAAACAGCCGAAACGTCCCGCCGTAGATATTCTCGGAACTGACGATATGATCGCCGGGGCGCAGCACCGACAGCGCCGCATCCACCGCCGCCATGCCGGAGCCGAACGCCAGGCCGTACTTTCCCTCTTCCAGCGCCGCTAAACATTTTTCATAAGCGCTGCGGGTCGGATTGCCGCTGCGCGAATATTCAAAGGCGTTGGGTTGGCCGACGTCTCTGAAGACAAAATTCGCCGTTTGATAAATCGGCACGTTCACCGCGCCGGTTGTCGGATCCGGCTCCTGGCCGACCCGAATCGCTTTGGTCGCAAATTTCATACAATCTCCTAAACAAAAACCGAGCGGCGCAAGCCGCCGGATAATGTTGCAATAACCCAGGGTCGCCAGTGAGCCGGATTACGCCACACTATGTCAAATATTTCACTCTGTCCGTATCGCTTATCGGGCCGCTTGCGCGGCCGCGCTATTGTTGTAACAGCCGAGCGGCGCAAGCCGCCGGATAATGTTGCAATAACCCAAGGTCGCCAGTGAGCCGGATTACGCCACACTATGTCAAATATTTCACTCTGTCCGTATCGCTTATCGGGCCGCTGGCGCGGCCGCGCTATTGTTGTAACAGCCGAGCGGCGCAAGCCGCCGGATAATGTCGCAATAACCCAGCGGCGCAAGTGAGCCGGATTACGCCACACTATGTCAAATATTTCACTCTGTCCGTATCGCTTATCGGGCCGCTTGCGCGGCCGCGCTATTGTTGTAACAGCCGAGCGGCGCAAGCCGCCGGATAATGTCGCAATAACCCAGCGCCGCCAGTGAGCCGGACGGACATTCACACGCCACATCTCTCTACGCAATAATATCCGCAAACAACACCGAGGACAAGTAGCGTTCGCCAAAGCTGGGAATGATCGCGACGATGACCTTGTCTTTGTTTTCCGGTCGGGACGCCACGATGTCGGCCGCCCGCAAGGCCGCTCCGGAGGAAATACCGACAAACAGCCCTTCCAGCTTAGCCGCCCGACGCGCCCAATCAACGGCCTCGTCCTGATCGACCGTCACTACCTCATCAACGATCTTCAGATTCAGTACCTTCGGTACGAATCCGGCGCCGATGCCCTGAATCTTGTGCGGGCCGGGTTTGAGTTCCTGTCCGGCCAGCGTCTGGGTCAGCACGGGGCTTTGTGCCGGTTCAACGGCCACGGCCTTGAAATCCGGCTTGCGCGATTTAATGGCTTCGGCCACGCCGGTGATTGTTCCGCCGGTGCCGACGCCGGAGATCAGATAATCGATGCTGCCATGGGTATCGGCCCAGATTTCCTCGGCGGTCGTGCGGCGATGGACTTCCGGATTGGCCGGATTTTCAAACTGCTGGGGCACAAACGAATTATTCTCGGCCTTGGCAATCTCCTGCGCCGTCGCAATCGCGCCTTTCATTCCGCCCGCCGCCGGCGTCAAAACCAACTCGGCGCCGAGCGCCTTGAGCACCTTGCGCCGCTCCAGGCTCATTGATTCGGGCATCGTCAGCAGCAGCCGATAGCCCTTGGCCGCGCAGACAAACGCCAGTGCAATACCGGTATTCCCGCTGGTCGGCTCGATGATCACGGTTTTGTCATTGATTATGCCGTTCTTTTCTCCCGCTTCGATCATCGACACGCCGATGCGGTCTTTGACCGAAGCCAGCGGATTGCGGCTTTCCAGTTTGGCCAGTACCGTCGCGCCGTTGATCAGCTTATTCAGTTTCACCAGCGGCGTGCGGCCGGTGGACTCGATGATGTTCTGATAGTAACCCGCCATAATTTGATCCTTTCCTTAAACACGATTCATTTCTCTGTGTTTGCTCTCGTTTCGACGGTTATTTCTCTATATCGTATTTGAGCGGCCAAGCCGCTTATATTCCCGCCCCGCCGGTCAGTTCCAACGCAAACACTTCTTCCGGCCGGACGGGCTTGCCCTGATAAATGCTTGCAAGTGTCGCCGATTCGAGCAGTCGCGAGGCGTGATTGCGCACATCCAAAAACAACCGGCGAAACCGACAGATCGGCTCTTGACTGCACGGTTGGTAGTGATGAACCGATACGCAGGCAATCGGCGACATGACGCCGTCAAAGTGGCGCACCACCTGGCCGACAGTGATGGACTCCGGCGATTTGGCCAGCACATAGCCGCCTTGTTTGCCCATCACGCTGGCGACCCAGCCCTTGACCTTCATTTCAAGCATTATCTGCTCCAGAAACCGCTTCGGCACATCGTTTCGACGGGCCAGCTCACGAACGGAAACCGGTCCGCGATGATAATGCTCGACCAGCGTAAACAAAGCTCGCAGGGCGTAATCGGTTTTCCTGGATATTTTCATACTAATACCTTATGTACGATTCGTTTAGTCGTATATTACCATTTGGCCCGACTTTGTTCAACAAAAAATCTGAAAATAAAGAAAAATTTCTCTTTTGACGAGAGGGCCGATCACATCCGGCGTCATTTCCTCATAACAGACCGGCCAAACGCCGAAAACCCTTTTAGAGCGCAGACGGTGTGTTTTATTGTTCCCAAAAACGACACCGAAGGGACAAAAACGCTTTACAAAAAACCTGATGGCCGATATAAGAAAACTGGATGGATTTGAATCGGCGAAAAAAACGGGCATTGACGACCCTGAATGGATAAGAGAATCTATGACTCTGGACGCTTTTTTTAATCCCCGCTCGGTGGCGATTGTCGGTGCGTCATGCCAAAAAGGCAAGGTCGGCTATGAGATATTAGCCGGTTTGCTGCGGGATGGCTACGAAGGGGTAATCTTTCCCGTCAATCCGAAGCATCAGCAAGTGCAGGGGTTGAAGGCCTTTACCGACCTGAAATCCATCGGTCAAACGCCTGATTTGGTCATTGTCGTGGTGGCGGCCAAACAGGTACCCAAAATCATGCAGGATTGCGCCGATATCGGCGTCAAGGCGGTTTTAATTATCTCGTCGGGCTTTAAGGAGATTGGGCCGGAAGGGGCGCAAACTGAACAGTCGATATTGCGTATCGCCAAATCCGCGGGCATCCGCATTATCGGCCCCAACTGCATTGGCGTTATGGTCCCGGCCAACAAACTCAACGCCAGTTTCGGCGGAATGCTGCCAAACCCCGGCGGCATTGGCTACTTTTCGCAGTCCGGCTCGCTGCTGGCGGCCATCGTGGATATGGCGCGAGAAACGGGGCTGGGGTTCAGCAAGCTCGTCAGCATCGGCAACAAAGCCGACGTGGATGAACTAACGCTGATTCGCGCCCTGGGCGAGGACAACGAGACGAAAGTTATCGCCGGCTATCTGGAAACCATCGCTGACGGCGACGCCTTTATCCGTGCCGCCGAGCGGATCAGCCGACAGAAACCGATTTTGCTGATGAAGGCCGGCTTTACCGAGGCCGGGGCACGGGCGGCCTCTTCGCATACGGGGCGATTGGCCGAGGTGGAAAGCGCGTTTGAATGCGTCTTTGAGCGGGCCGGGGTGGTGCGCTGCGAATCGATCAAAGACCAGTTCGATTATGCACGTGCGTTTGCCTATCAGCCGCTGCCGCCAGGCCCGCGCGTGGCGGTGATCGCCAATGCCGGCGGCGCGGGAATAATGGCCACCGACGCCATCGAACGCGAAGACCTGAAACTGGCTGTGTTTACGCCGGAAACGCAGAGCCGCTTGGCCTTATCCGAAGAGCTGTCGCGAGCCGCCAGCATCGCCAACCCGATTGACCTGCTGGGCGACGCCCTGGCCGACCGCTATGAGTTTGCGCTCCGCGCGGTGCTGGATGATCCGAATGTTGACGCGGCGCTGGTGTTGCTCAGTCCCCATGCGATGACCGCCTGTGAGGAAACGGCCCAGGCGGTCGTGCGCGTCGTTGAAGAATCCGGACACAAAAAGCCGGTTCTGGGCTGTTTTTTGGGTGCGGGTCGGGTCGCCGCTGCTGTCAAGATCCTGCGGCAGGGTCATGTGCCGCCGTACGACTCGCCCGAAAGCGCCGTCAAGACCATCAAAATTATGTGCCGCTACGCCAAATGGCGCTCGCGGCCCAAGCGCGTCGTCAAGCTGTTCAACGTCAATCGGCGAAAAGTGGAGATGATAATCGAACGGCATCTGCGGCTTAACCAGCTTGAGGTCGGCGAGATGGAAACCAAGGAAGTGCTGGAAGCTTACGGCTTTGTTGTGCCCCAGGGCGGTGTGGCAACCACGCCGGAGCAGGCGGCCAACATCGCCAATCAGATCGGCTATCCGGTCGTCCTGAAGATTTGGTCGCCGGATATTCTGCACAAAACCGAGGTCGGCGGGGTCAAAACCAACGTCAACAGCGAACAGGAAGTGATGGATGTGTTTGACCTGATGATGTATCGCATCCCCAAAAAAGTCCCGCAGACCAATATCCTCGGCATTTGCGTCGAGCAGATGTGCACGGCCGGGCGGGAAGTGATTCTCGGCATGAACCGCGATCCGCGATTCGGGCCGCTGATGATGTTCGGCATGGGCGGCAAACTGGTCGAGGTGTTGGAAGATGTGGTGTTTTACCCGGCCCCGCTGACGGCCGAAGAGGCCCGCGAGATGCTGGTACGCACCCGCACATACAATTTACTTCGCGGCTCGGACGGCCAGCCGGCTGTGGACATCGACGCCATCGCCGAAGGCCTTCAGCGATTGAGCCAGTTGGTCACCGAATTTCCGCAGATCAAGGAAATGGACATCAACCCGTATGTCGTCGGACGCGAAGGCACAACACCGATCGCCGTGGACGCCATGATGACGCTGGAAAAACGATAAGACAAAATGAAGAATTGAGAATGAAGAATTATAAACAATCTGATCCATCCCAAATTCTACATTCTCAATTCTAAACTCTTAATTCCAAAGAGCAAGGCAAAGAATAATGGAACCGTTTGACTGGAAAACACGTTACGGACAATTGATCATGTCGGCGCGCGAGGCGATGGAGCAGATCAAATCGGGCGATTCGATTTTTATCGGCACCGGCTGCGGCCAGCCGCAACATCTGGTGCGTGCGCTGATTGAGCACGGCGAGCACATCTATGATGCGCATATCATTCACCTGCTGACAATGGGCGAAGCGCCGTACGCCAGCGAGCGCTTCCGTGAAAAATTCAAAATGAACAGCTTTTTCATCGCTGAAAACGTGCGCGGCGCGTTTGAACAGGGCATCGGCGATTATACGCCGATCTTCCTGTCGGACATCCCCCGTCAGTTTGAAAGCGGTCGGATTCCGCTGGAGGTCGCGCTGATCTCGGTCACACCGCCGGATGTCAACGGGCTGTGCAGTCTGGGCGTCTCGGTGGACATCGTCAAATCTGCCGCCGCCAACGCACGTCTGGTCATTGCTCAGGTCAATCCGTCGATGCCGCGGACGCTGGGCAACAGCTTCATCCATGTCAATTCGATTGATGCGATGGTTCCGTATGACGAGCCGATCATTACCGTCGAGCCGCTCGCGTCCAGCGATGTGCTGCGCCGCATCGGGCGCAATCTGGGGCGGCTGATTGAGGACGGCAGCACCATCGAATGCGGCATCGGGCGCATTCCGCAGGCCATGGCCGAGTTTCTGCACGACAAAAAAGACCTGGGCGTGCACACCGAGATGTTCGGCGACTGGATCATCGAACTGATTGAATGCGGCGCGGTCACGTGCAGCAAGAAAACCATCAATCACGGCAAGGTTGTGGCCAGCTTTTGCATGGGATCGCAAACGCTCTATGACTATATCAACAACAACCCGTTCTTTGAGTTTCACCCGACCGAGTACGTCAACGATCCGTTTATCATTGCCCAGCACGACAAAATGGTCGGCATCAATGTCGGACTGGAGATCGATTTGACCGGACAGGTGTGCGCCGATTCATTGGGGTATAAATTTTACAGCGGCATCGGCGGACAGGTGGATTTTATCCGGGGCTGCGCCCGCTCGCGCGGCGGCAAGCCCATCATTGCCATGCCCTCGACTGCCAAAGACGATACCGTGTCGCGCATCGTTCCCAAGCTGACCGACGGCGCCGGGGTCGTCACCACGCGCGGCGACGTACATTATGTGGTGACCGAGTACGGCATTGCCTATCTGCACGGCAAGTCGATCCGCGAGCGGGTGCTGTCGCTGGTCAACATCGCCCATCCGAAGTTCCGCAAAGAACTGATTCAGGCCGCCAAGGCCCAGCGCTATATCCAGCCCGACCAGATTGAACTCGAATGGGACAAGGTGCGCTATCCGTCTGAACTGGAACGTTACGATACCCTGCGGGACGGCACGGAAATCTTTTTCCGTCCGGCCAAACCGACCGACGACTCGGCCCTGGCGGAAATGCTGTATTCGCTGTCGCCGACCTCCGTCCGGCGGCGGTACTTTACCCACACCCGCACCTTTCCGCAAAAAGACGTGCAGAAACTGACGAATATTGACTATGATCAAAATTTGGCGATTGTCGGCGTGGTGCCCGGCCCCGAAGGCGAAGAAGAAATCGTCGCCATCGCCCAATACTTTCTGGACCCCAAGACGATGATCGCCGAGGTGGCCTTCATCGTGCAGGACGAATGGCAGGATAAGGGCATGGGCTCGCTGCTGCTGGATTATCTGACCCGAATTGCCAAAGACCGCGGCGTCAAATCCTTCTACGCCACCGTCCTGCCCAGCAACAAGGCGATGCTGAGCATCTTTTACAACTCCGGCTACAAGATCAACACCGAATTCGACGGCGACTGCTATACCATCACTTATGAACTGATCAAGAATCACAACGCCACATAAGGCGCGTCGCGCCGGAGCGCCGGCGATGAAACTTTCCATACAAAAACAATAAGGGAAACAAATGGCAAAATACATTATCCTCTCGGCCCTTATGATGGTCGTATGGGCGGGCTGTTCCGGTGTGCCGTCGGGCGTTGAGGTCGTTCAGGACTTCGAGCTGGACCGGTATCTGGGCACGTGGTATGAAATCGCCCGACTGGATCACTCCTTCGAGCGGGGTCTGTCGCAGGTAACGGCTCAGTATTCACTACGCGACGACGGGCGCATCGACGTGCTCAATCGCGGCTATCACGACGCCAAAGAAACGTGGAGTTCCGCCCGCGCGATTGCCCGGCTGGCCGGCGATCCTGCCGTCGGCAGCCTGAAGGTCAGCTTCTTTCGCCCCTTCTGGGCCGACTATCATATCATCGCACTGGACCGGCAACAGTACCGCTATGCGATGGTCGCCAGCCATTCACGGCATTATTTGTGGATTCTGGCGCGCACGCCGACGCTGGACGATGACATCCTCAATGGGCTGCTGAGCAAAGCGGCCGCGTGGGGTTATGCGACAGACGCATTGATTTTTCCGCAGCAGGACGACGCGAACCTTTAAACTGCAGCCGACGGGAACAATTTTAGACAAGCTGACGTAAGGAGGATAACGAAGAACACGGAAAACGACATTAAATTCGAAAGGTCAACGATGACACACAACACTCAGCACGCCTCGAAAACAGTTATTGTTCATCCGTTAATCACAACTTTACTGGTCATGACGCTGCTCTGCGGCGGCCTGGTCTTTGCCGATGCCCATATCGAAAAGACCGAAGAGAAGGCCGAAGAAAATTGGATTCCTTTGTTTAACGGCAAGAATCTGGATGGGTGGATTCCCAAATTTACCGGTTATAAACTGGGTGAGAACGTCGGCAATACATTTCGCGTCGAAGACGGCGTCTTGAAGGTGGCCTACGACCAGTACAAAACCTTTGACAACCGCTTTGGCCATTTGTTCTATCGCACGCCCTTTAGCCATTATCGGCTCCGCGTGGAGTATCGCTTTGTCGGCGAGCAGGTCGCCGGCGGCGCCGGGTGGGCCTATCGCAACAGCGGTATGATGCTGCACTGCCAGGACCCGAACACGATGACCAAAGACCAGTCGTTTCCGGTGAGCATTGAAGCCCAACTGCTCGGCGGCGACGGCCGAAATAAACGCCCCACCCTCAGCGTCTGCACGCCGGGCACGCACGTGGTGATTGACGGCAAACTGGACACACGTCATTGCATCACATCCAGCTCTGAAACCTTTCACGGCGACCAGTGGGTCACCGCCGAGGTGGAAGTCCGCGGCGGCGACGTGATTCGCCATTACGCCAACGGCAAGCTCGTGCTCGAATACCACAAGCCCCAACTGGACGAATCAGACGCCGACGCGAAGAAACTGATCAAAGACGGAAAGACGCTGCTGACCGGCGGCTACATCTCCCTTCAGGCCGAAAGCCATCCCTGCGAGTTTCGCCGCGTCGAAATCCTGCTGCTGGAATAAGGATTCGCTCGTCGCCGGCGTCAATCGCTCTTTCAGAACGTCAGGTATCGGGCGGCCTTGCTCAAGAGTTTGTTGGGTTTGCCGATGTCGGTCAGGTCGGTCAGACGTTTCTGTCGGCGGCGTTTGAGAATGGTTCGCACGGTCACCGGCCCCAACCCCGGCACGCGAAGCAGTGTTTCGCGGTCGGCGCGGTTGATATCCACGGGGAAAAATTCCGGATGAAGCTGTGCCCAGACCTCTTTGGGGTCTTTATCCAGCGGAAGACGGTCCTTGGCGTCGAAGGGGATTTCCGCGTCGTGGAAGCCGTATTTTCGCATCAGAAAATCGACCTGATACAACCTGTGTTCCCGTGTCAGGCGATCGTGTCCTGATGCGATTCGTTCGCCGGGCAAAGCGGGATCACCAAGGCCGCCCTGATAGGCGCTGAAATAGACCCGATGCATCCGAAGCCGCCGGTACAGCCCTTCCATATAGCGCACGATGCGGCGGTCGCTCTCGCCGGCGGCCCCGACGATGAACTGCGTGGTCTGGTGCACATGCCGTCGAAACGCATTCGGCTCCTGCACCAGTTGGCTGATGCGTTTGATCGGCTCAATAATGTCCCGCAGAAAGTTTTTTTGGGCTGAGACTTTGGCCAGAAATTCCGCCCCCGGCGTCTCGATATTCAGCGACACCGCCGAGGCCAGCCGCACCGCCTCCTCGATGGCCGCAGGACTGGCGCCGGGGATGATTTTCAGATGAATATAGCCGCCAAACCGATAGCGGCAGCGCAGCAGACGGGCAATCGCGTTGATCCGTTCCATCGTGGCATCAGGCGTGCCGATGACGCCGGAACTGATGAACAGTCCGAACACCTTGCCCTGTGTGTAATACTCCCAAAACACCCGCACGGTCTCTTCGACCTGCAGCGTACAGCGGCGAATGTCCTGATCATACCGCAGCGGGCAGTACTTGCAGTCGTTGCCGCAGACATTGGACAGCAGAATCTTGAACAGGCTGGCCCGCCCGCCTTCAGGCAGCGTGACCGGATAGATCCATTTGCCGTCGCCGCCCCGCCGCCGATGCTCGTCCTTGACCGATCCGCAGGCACAGGCCAGATCGTACTGGGCATCGGCGCTGAGAATCCTGAGCTTCTCAAAGGTATCGGGCTGAGTGATAATCGCGGTCATACCGTTATGATAGACACATTCCGCCCTCAATGCAAGAGGCAGAAAACAACGCTTGACCGCCGCCTATCGGGCGCCCTCGCGCCGCCGCGCTGTTGCGCCGCGTCATACAATAGCCGAGCCGCGCAAGCGGCCGGATAATGTTGCGACTTGAAAAACGCCTCATACATCCGCATCCCCCATCGGGCGGCTCGCGCCGCCGCGCTGTTGCGCCGCGTCATACAATAGCCGAGCCGCGCAAGCGGCCGGATAATGTTGCGACTTGAAAAACGCCTCATACATCCGCATCCCCCATCGGGCGGCTCGCGCCGCCGCGCTGTTG
>OMKS01002028.1_pt1 | contig 17335 bp, 19 predicted proteins | sample 1674721 | NCBI WGS metagenome assembly OMKS01 (sample SAMN06264996, study PRJEB25208) | sediment metagenome | isolation source: hot spring sediment | place: USA: California | collected 2014-09-02
GCGGGCCTTTTGCTGACTGGACGTACCCCTCACGGCTCGTGTCTGTCGAGCCGATGGCATCCAACATCTGACGTTAGGTATGCGATTTTTGCGAGGGACAAATTCGATGTTGAGGGTCCCACCACAAGACCCGGAATACATGCCCGTGTCTTATGCCCCAGATGCGCTTACGCCCATCGAACCTGAACCGCCACAATAGGTCGTGGTCACCAAGCTTAAGCTCTTCAAGTCGTTGCTGAGCTTTGCTGATCAGGTCCGACACCTTGACTGCGTGATCCCGCCTCCTATTCTGTATAATCTGCTTCCAGGTTCTGCTGGAGTAATCTCTCAGATGAAGCGCGACCTTGCGGAAACTCTCCTCTGAATCAGAGTCGTCTCGAAGTCGTCAAAAAGCCTAAAACACCATTCCACCGTGCGGTTAGTCACGGGCGTTTCGGCGATAACAGGCTGCTTCTTCTCAGAAGGCCGGTGCCGCTTGTCTTTGCGCGGCCTCTTTGACATAACCGCAGCCCTATTTCAGACTACTGTAATACTCCATCATAGCCGCAGGAGTTATCTCCTTCCTCCCGCGTTCTCCTGGAGGCAAGCCTTTCCTGGCCTCTTTCCAGGGGCGCTCCATGTGGGTCAGATCACTCAACCACTGCGAACTCTTGTCGCCATAAAAATGCAAGACCGCATCTACAGTATCCTTCTGATCTTTATCAAGGACACTGGCCCGGCCGCCATCGATTCGCGAGACTTCGTACCTGCCCCGGTGGGCCCTATAAAGCCGTGGGACTACTGGCCCGCTTGCCCAAGCCTCGATCTTGTCACGAAAAAGTGGTCTTTCATCCCACACCAAAGACCATGCTTGGGCATAATACACGAGCTTTTGGAGCTTCATGGTTGTCATGTGGCCCTTTTTGGCCAGAATATACGCCGCTACATCAAGTGACGTACACATGATAAGGCCCTCCGAAAAACCCTAAACCGGTCTGTGCCCGGCTAAACCCCTCACCGTTGGCCTTCCCTCTTTACGCTTGCGGTCACATCTTCCACAGCCCGCTGTTGGCAGAATCGGCCCATCCATGACCAGATAAGCGTTCTTCGGGCGCCCTCACCTTTCTTTTTAGCTGGTACGAACTAATCCGCCCGTAACATGCCACTTATCGACCGCTGCACACGTGGTGAACGAGCACATGCTCCTGCCAAAACCATCGGGGACCCATAAGCATCCCCGTCATACTACAGTATATTCTACCTGTTTGTTCGACACAAGCAAGGGGTGAGGATCATAAAAAAACTCTCTTGCCCTCATGACAGTCCTTCCATCAGCAGTATGTGTCTTGTGCTTACTTTTTATCTGTAATAACTCCAAGTACTGTCAGGCACCTCTGGCATCACGATGGCTCGATGTCGTTGCCCTGTGCCCACGCGACGAGCACGCGGGCCTTGCGTCGGCCGGGCGTGTCCTTGATCGTGCGACCCGCGTCGTGCAGCGCGCGGTCCACGATTCGCTTTTCCTCGCTGGTCAGAAACAGCACCAACGAATGCAGATACGGCTCAGCCGACGGCTCGCGCCGCACGGCCGCTTGCGGCCGGGTCAGGTTGAGCAAACGTTCAATCGCCGCCCGCGTGTCCGGCAGCATCGCCGACAGACGATCCACGTTGAACCGCCGGGCCAGCGCCGCGATCAGCTCGGTCTTGGCGGTCAGGGCATCCCGGCCGGCCAGCCGGTTCAACGTCGCCAGCAGCACCAGCGCCTCACCATCATCCACGTCCCACACGATGCACGCCGCCCGTGCGTGTCCGATGTGGCGCAAGACCTTGAGCCGATGGCGGCCATTGAGAACTTGGTAGGAGCCCACCCGCGAGGGATGGGGCCGCACGACCAACGGCTCATACCGACCGGTGCGTCGGATGTGATCTTCCAGCCGCTTTTGCAGCCGACGCGACATGCGGTTCGCACCGGCCGGATGCTCCAAGAGCCGATCCAGGTCGATCCACTCGATCGTGGTTGAAACCGGTCCAGCCGTCGGCGCCGGCGGTTCGTCCGCCTCTGGCGAGCGTCCATCCCTCGTCCGCCCTGCCTCGCGAAGATCTTCTTTCGTCATCGCTTTGTCCCTCCTCCCATCCGGGCCGTGTCCACACGTAGTAGATCGGCCGCTGGCTCAATCGGCTCAGTACGTAGGCGGTCCGATCGGGCCCGGCGGACATGTGCCGCCGCTTCCCGTACGCGGCGCAGAACCGCTTCATCTGCTCATCCAGAAACGCCCGCTGGCGCATGTCCAACCGCCCGATCCGCCGATGGACCGCCGTCGGATCGACCCACCAGCGGGACCCCAGGCCCACCGCATCGAGCGCCGCGGCCATCTGTGTCACGTGCCGCGTGGGCGGAGCGCAAAAGGCCCGCATGCCCGCCCGCTCGAAGAACGGATGCACGTGCCCCATCGTCGCCAGGGCCTCGATGATCGGCACGCCGAGCTGCGTCCGCGTCTCGCGGACGAGCCACGACGCCAGCCCCAGCCCTCGGTAACGCGGGTCGACGACGACGCGGCGGATCGTCCGCACGTGCGCGTTGAGCCATTGCAGCCGCAGCGACCGCCCCAGCCCATCCAACGCCGGCCCCAGCGCCGCCCGGCGCAAGGCCATGTTCACCACAGGCATCGCATACACAATCACACCCACGGGCTCTTCGCGGTCGAGCCGCAGCGGATGATCGTCCCACACGGCCCAGACCCCTGCGGCCGCACACACGCGGTCCGCCCGATAGTGATGCCGCGCCAGGCGCTCATACGCCGACAGGTCCGCCCGGCCGATTCGCAGCCGCCGGGTCACGCTGCACGGTATGATCCCTCGTCTCGCCATGCTATCCATGACGGTAGATCACCTCGTTGGACCCGTCCAATCGGCAAATGACAAGCACATCAGGCTGCAAGTCGGCGAGCACATCGTCGTGGCTGGAGGCAAGGAGGAACGTGCGGCCGCTTCTGTCGGCCAGCCGCCGCACCTGCCAGGCCACGACCGCCGCCGTCAGGCGATCCAGCGTGCTGGCGAACTCGTCGGCGAAGACCCACCGCCGGCCACTCACGAAGGCCCGCGCCAGGCGGTATCGGTACTGCTGGCCCTCGCTGAGCTGCCTGGGCTTCCGGACCGCCGACAACGCATCCCCCAAGCCGGCCTGGCTCAGGGTACGCAGGGCCGCCGGCACATCGCCCTCGATGCAGTCGATCACGGACCGATCCCGCTCGATAGGGATGTCCGACAGCCACAGCCGATCCTCGGCGTCGGCCACATCGTAAAGACCCCGCAGCAGAACGCTCTTGCCCGATCCGCTGGGGCCCGTGAGAAAGACGACCTGCCCCGGCTTCAGGTCGAGCGTCACACGAAAACGCCCGAGGTGGGACCTGAGCCGGCCACGCTCCAACCCAAACAGCCGCATCACCGCCCCCACGCGCGGCGTAACGCGGAGCCGCCCCGAAAACCCTCGATCCACCGACAGAACGCTCATCGCCCTATCCTCCCCCGTGCGGTCCGGCCGGATGAACCGTCCTGCCCCAGTTCTTCACCGGCGATCCGCTCCAGCGTGCGGATGACCTGCCGGACGCGATAGGTCGTCAGGCCGCGTTTCGCCGAGATCCGCCCGATTCCCAGGCCCTCCAGGAAGTAGTCCCGTGCCAAGGCCAATTGTGCCGGCGTCAGCCTGTCCCGCCGACGCAGGCAGGCCATGTACCGCCCTTCTGTCAGACTGCGCCGGAGTCGGCGAATCCGCCGTGAGATGACCCCCTCGCTGACGCCGGCGACCCGTGCGATGTCGGCCAGGCGGCCCCCCTGTTCCAGATACAAAACCAGCAACGAGCGATCCGAGGGATTCAACACCTCCGCCCGCCGACGGACCAGTTCCACCTCAGCGGCCAAGTCGCCTCGAACATCATCTCCTCGGCTTGCCCGCCGTGTTTCATGGCCGCAGACCTCCTGGGTGGCGGCCAACTTGTCCATCTCGATGCTCCGCCTTGACATGCCATCCTCCGAAAAACCAGGAAAATAATTGTTTGTTAGATACCTATCTATAGACGATGTTAGTCATACATTCTTTTCCTGTCAACAGAAAAACGGCCTCATTTTTTCGCGGGGCGGCAGATTCCACCGCCCAGGAGATGCCCCCCAGGCAAGTCAGGATGGTGCCCTGCACATATTCGGAGCATCTATAAACACTTGCAAAACATGGATTTACACTCGATGCGGCCATGTGCGACGGCTCGGCGACATCGTATGAAACGACATGGCCGGCATCTTGCAGACGCCGATGGAAAAAACTTCTGGGATTTTTTCGGATACAGGTGTTACGAAGACCCGCCGCGCGACTCATAAGGGGTGACCGCGGGAAGGTTACAGGGTTTGACCCAAGTAGAGCGGTCGGCAGAGAAAACGGGAAAAGCTGACAGGTCGAAGGACCTGGAGTCGTCAAGAAGATAGAAAGGGCACAAGTAGCCATTACCAAGCTTACATTGTCCTCCTCCTCCTCCTAAGGCTGGATTCGGGTTCCCTGAATTCCGGCCTTTTTTATGCGCCGCCCGGCCGCTGTCCGCTCGTCTCGGATGAGCCCTCGGCGCGCGCAAAAAACGGGCCGTCTCGATGGAGCATGTCCCGCGACGGCCCGTCACTCTGTCGCTTTGTCCACCCGGATGGGTGACCTACCGGTTCTTCTCTTCCAGCAGCTTCTTGAGTTCGGAGTTCTCCCGCCGCGTCGCCTCAAGATCGAAGATGAGATACTTGATGCTGACCCGCAGGTAGTCCAGCGACTCCTGCAGCGTACCGACACTCTTGCGAAGCTTCTTGTGCGCATCCCCGGTCTGCCGCACCAGGGTAATCAGCTTGTCGCGTTGCGGGCCTGGGATGGAGCCGATTTCCTGAACCAGTTCGTTCAGCTTACTTTCGAAGCTCGCTTCGTTCATGGTGTTCCCCCTGTACGGTCTTCCGAGTACGCACTTGTGAATCGAGGCGACCTCCCTGGCACGACGGCACTCCGTTGAGATCACGATGGCGACGACTCCAGATTCCGCCCGCCACCCTGATCTTGTGAGCGTATTATAGCACAAACCCCGGGCGATTGCAAGCCAAACACACCTGTGCGCGGCTGATATCTGCATTTTGGAGGGCGCGTCGAGGCCGTATTGGGCCGTGCCCGCCTACCGGGTCTGCCCGCCCGGTTCTTATCGGCCTGTGGCCCGGCGAGCGGGCTTTCCGGGATGGCGGACCGGTTGGAGCGTTGACCGCCGGCCAGGGAACGCTATAATCCATCCCGGTATGATCCGACCCAACCAGCCCGAAAAGGACCCTGACATGCAGCCGAGAACCCTGGCAGAACTGGCCGATCACGTCGGCGGACGCGTCGTGGGCGACGGCGGCCGCACGATCACCGCCGCCGCCACCCTGGAAAACGCCGGCCCGGGCCAGATTACGTTCTTGAGCAACGCCAAGTACGCGTCGCTGGTGAACAAGACCCGCGCCGCGGCCGTCGTCGTCAAGAACGAAATGTCCAGTCCGGCCGCCCTGCTCGTCGTCGGGGACCCCTACTATGCCTTCACCCAGATCGTGGTGCTGCTCTACGGGCACCGCAAGCACCCTCCGGTCGGTATCAGCCCCAAGGCCCACATCGACCCGTCGGCGCGGCTGGGACGTGACTGTCACGTTCATCCGTTCGCCGTGGTCTGCGGCGATGTGAGGATCGGAGATCGTTGCGTTCTGTACCCCGGTGTCTTTCTCGGTCCGGGCACGGTGGTGGGCGACGATTGTCTGCTGTACCCGAACGCCGTGGTGTATGACGACTGCCGACTCGGAGCCCGCGTGATCGTGCAGGCCAACGCCACGATCGGCCAGGATGGCTTCGGCTTCGCCACCCACCGGGGCGTACACCACAAGATTCCGCAGATCGGCCGGGTCGTGATCGAGGACGACGTGGAGATCGGGTCCGGGGCGGTGGTCGAGCGCGGCGCGCTGGATGATACCATTGTTGGCCAGGGCACCAAAATCGGCGACACAGTGACGATCGGCCACGGCACGCGGATCGGGCCGCACTGCCTGCTCGTGCCCCAGGCCGGCATCGCCGGCTCGGTGCGGATCGGTCACCACTGCGTGATCGGAGGCCAGGTCGGCATTGTCGGCCATATCCGCATCGGCGACATGGTGCGGATCGGCGCCCAGGCCGGGGTCATCGGCGACGTGCCCGACGGCGCCGAAATCATCGGTTCCCCGGCGATCGACGCGGGTAAGGCCCGCCGGGCCTATGCCCTCATCGAGACGCTGCCGGGTATGCGTCGATCGATCAAGGACGTCGAGAAGCGCCTGGCCCGGCTGGAAGAATCGGACGCGTGACTCATGAGCCCCGACGCCTTGGGACTGATCGCCGGTCAGGGTCGGTTACCTTACCTTGTGGCCGACGGCGCGCGGGCGGCGGGTTGTCGCGTGATCTGTGCGGCCCTGGCCGACAGCGCCGAGGCCGAGCTGGCCGGGCACGTGGACGTCTTTCGGCGTTGTTCGGTCGCGCGGCCCGGCTCGTGGATACGCCTGTTCCGCAGGCACGGCGTGCATGAGGCGATCATGGTTGGCCGGGTCGCCAAGGTTCAGCTCTACACGCCCTGGCGGATCATCCGCTACCTGCCCGACTGGCGGGCGTTTCGCATCTGGTACGGACGGCTGCGTCGTCGTGACACGCGCAACGACACGCTGCTGGGCGCCGTGGCCGACGAATTGAAAACCGGAGGCATCACCGTGATCGATTCCACTCAATACTGCCGCGAACACCTCGCCGGGGCCGGCCTCATGACGCGGGCCGAGCCCCCCCGGACGGTCCGGGAGGACATGGAGTTCGGCTGGCCCATCGCCAAGGAGCTTGGGCGGCTCGACATCGGCCAGGCCGTCGCCGTCCGCGAGCGCGAGGTCATCGCCGTGGAGGCGATCGAGGGCACCGCCGCCATGATCGAACGGGCCGGGGCTCTCTGCCGCAAGGGCAAGTGGACGCTGATCAAGGTGGCCAAGCCCGGTCAGGACCTGCGGTTCGACGTGCCCTGCATCGGTCCGGACACGATCCGCGACATGGCCCGTTACCAGGGCGCGTGCGTGGTTCTGGAGCAGGGAAAGGTGCTCATCCTGGACAAGCCCGAGACGCTGGCCCTGGCCGACTCGCTGGGGATCGCGGTCCTGGGCCGGTGATCGATCATGGACGCGACGCCCGTGCCGATCCGCCAATTCGAGCGATTCTACGTGAAGGGCTGGACCCTTTGGGTGCATCCGGCCTTTCCGCGCGACTGGATGGGGCGGGCCGCCGCAGCCGCGGCGTTGGATGACGGTGTCCGCGGTCCCTTCGAACGGTTGGGCAGCTCGCGACACACCGCGGTCTCGCGGGGGCGGCTGGTTTTTCATGGCCGGGCGTTTGAACTGTTCATCAAGCGCTTTTACCACCGCTCGACGATTGATTTTGCCAAGCACCTGGTTCGGCCCAGCCGGGCGCGGCGGGATGCGGTCGGCTGCGAGATCCTGCGGGCCCACGGCCTGAACGCGCCGACGATCGTGGCCGTCGGCGAGCGATCCGCCGGGCCGGTATGCCTGGAGAGTCTGACCGTTTCGCTCAGGGCCCCGGGTGAACATCTCTATGACTGTCTTCAAGGCACGGCCGACGAAGACGCCTCACCCGGTGGGCGTCACGACCTGATCGTCGCGGTGGGCCGGTGCGTCGGCCGGATGCACGCCGCGGGCATCGCGCATGGCGATCTGCGGCCGCGGAACGTCCTGGTCCAGCCGGACGGCGAGCGTTGGCAAGTGACGTTCCTGGACAATGAACGGACGTGCAAGAGCGAGAGGCTGTCGGACGCGGCGCGGCTCAAGAACCTTGTGCAGATCAACATGTTCCCCACCGGTCTGTCGCGAACGGATCGGATGCGATTCTTCCGCGCCTACCTGGACGAGAACCCGTCCTTGAAGCCGCCTGCCCGGACGTGGGCGGCCCGCATCATGGAGGCCACCCGCCGCCGTCTGGAGCGCAAGCCCTACGGCCGCGATGCACGGCTATGACGTCGGCGGTGACGCCGGACGCACCCACAGGGCGTTCGCCCACGTCAGCACGCCGCCGGGACCGTACTTGGGCTTGTACATGTCGTGCAGGATCAGTCCGAAGGATCGCAGCAGCAGGTCAATTTCGGCCCATGAGGCCCCGTCCTCATAAGGCATGTTGAACCAGATCTCGGAATAGATGGCCCGAACGGTGTTGAGCAGATGGCCGGCGCCGCGCAGGGCCGCCAGCTCGCCACCCTGGATGTCGAACTTCATGATGTCCACGGATTCAACGCCGCGACGCTGCGCCCATGCCTCCAGCGTCGTGACCGAGACCTCCAGCGACTCGATGATGTGATGGCCATCGGGGCTGATCCCCTCAAGCTGCTCGTTGGGCGCCAGCAGCGAGGTGTTCCCCGGCGACGCCGTGATATGCAGCACCTGGCGGCCCTGACGATCGCTCAAGGCGTCGAACTCGGGCGAGAAACGCGGCTCGCTTTGGGCCAGGGCCTCCAGCCCGCGGCGGTACATCGGGTGCGGTTCGAACCCGTATACGCTCGCCGAGGGAAACAACCTCGTCAGACGCCGCGAGATGTGCCCATCGCTGGCCCCGGCATCGACGATGGTCCGCACCGGCGCATCCCGCAGGAGCCGCTGCAAGACCTGGTAGGGATCGTCCAGGGAGACGAGGTTTTGGTCCTTCCGAACGACCTTCTTCTTCAGCCATGTACTGAAATGATTCGCCACGTTCGCTCCCGCTTGCTTGCTCGTCAGGCGTCGCTTTCGACGCAACCGCGGATGAGTTCGGCCAGCCGTCCGCCGATCACCGACACATCGTACCGTTGTGCATGTTCACGACCCCGCTGCCCGAGCCGATGTCGCAACGATTCATCCCGGATCAAGGCATCCAGCCGCTCGACCCACACCTCCGGGCCATCGGCCAGGTGGCCCGTTTCGTCCGGCAGGATATGCTCGACGTTGGTCCCGACGGGCGAGGCCACCACCGCCAGGCCCGCCGCGGAGTACTCCAGCACCTTGAAGCTGCACTTGCCCCGCGTGAACGGATTGTCCGGCAGGGGCGCCAGGCCGATGTCGCACTCGGCCAGGGCGGTGTATCGCCCGTCGCGATTCCACATGACCTTCTCCACCGGCAGGTCATCCAAATCGAAAAACGCATCGCCGATGATTCGCAGCACGGCCTGGGGATGCCGCCGGCCGATCTCCTCCAGGCACGGCGCCAGGGCCCGCAGGTAGTCCAGCGTCGCCGCGCTGCCGATCCAGACCAGCCGCACGCGGCCATCATCGGGCCGGGTCACCGGTGGATTGTACCGCGCGACCTCTAGACCGAGCGGCAGCACGTGAACATCCGCGTTGAAGGGCCGGGCCTGATCGGCCAGGTACTCACTGCCCGCGATCACACGGTCGGCCAGCCGCACCGTGCGCCGGAACGGGTAATAGTGGCTGGGACTGAAGCGCTCGGGCCGTCGGGGGCTCACCCAAATCGCATCGTCGTACGTGTAGATCAATCGCCGCTTGTATCGCCCAAGCCAGAACGCATCCCAGGGGTTGAGTTTCTTCTTGTGCAGCAGCACCGCGTCGAATTGTGCCGCCCGCATCAGCAGCGCCCGCCGCGCCCACGGCCCCCGCGGCAGCACCGCCAACTCGCAGGCGATGCCCGCGGCATCGAGACGCCGCAGGTAGACGCCGATCCGCTGGCGGTAGCTGGCCCGCTCGGGGTTGTTCGTCACAATCAGGGTTGTTATCGGTTGGCTCGCCATGCTCGGCCACGCGTGCTCGTGCTCTTCCGGTTATGCTCTCCAACCCGCCGCACTGGCGGCGGAATACACCATCATGAGGCCTCACCCTTCTTGAGGAAGCACAACGTGCAACTGTAATCCTGTCCGGTCTCGTACACAAACGGCTCGAGGCCGCCATCCGAGAGCACCTCGCACACCTCGAAGTGCCTGAGCCACGGAAATTCAAACAGGGCGGACTCCGAAACGCCGGCCCGGCGCAGGTGCTCCGAGGCGAACTCCAGGAACATGACGTCAAACCGCAGCGTATCGGCCTCCGAGAGGCCCGACAGCACGTGGTGCTCGTGCCCTTCGACGTCGATCTTGAGGACGGCCCGCTGGATGCGGTCGGCGGGAATGATCTCCATGAGGGGGCGAACGTCCACCTTGATGACGTCGCAATCATCGCCGTGTCGGCCGGACCCTGCAAAGCTGCCCAGGCTGTGGCGACGGCGAGGCACGTGAAAATCCAGCGTACCGCGGCCGGAAGACACCCCATAGTGGAAGACCTCGGCGTGGCAGGCGTTGTTCAGCCGCAGGTTCTCCCGCGTGCGGTCCACCATTCTCGGATTGGCGTCGATGGCGTACACCTTCGCATCCGGATGGGTCTTGGCGAACAGACAGGCGAAGTAGCCGATGTTGCAGCCCACGTCCACGAAACAGGCATGGTCCTGAGCCAACCGATAGATCTGTTCGGACAGGCCCCGCTCGAAGGTTCCCTCGACGAAGATCCTGTTCTCCACCGAATCGCCGAGCACCAGCTTCATGGTAGTTCCGTACCGAGTGGTCGTGATACCCTCACGGCCCCGGTTGCGGCGGCAGAACTTGCGGTAACAGGACGCCCGCGCGGCACGGAGAGGGCCCGTGCGGGCATACCACAGAAGCATGTCGTCTACGCTCATCGCGTCCCTTCCCACCGCCGCTCAGCAGCGATTCGGCTGTCGTGGCCGGTCCAAATCCGTCCGCCGGACGTCCCCCGTCCGGCCGTCGCGCGAGCAGCCGCACTCATTGGGACACGGCCTCCGGGGTTCGGTGCGCCCGGATGATGTCATCCTGCACGGCAAACGTCCAGGTCGGATGCGCCGCCAGCACCTTGTCCCGCACGGACGACAACGCCGGATAATCCCCCTCGCCGGTGAAACATCGGGCGTCGTCGATCAGCAGCACGTGCTCCGCAGCCAGAGGATGCCGCAAAATGTGCTCGAGTTCGATCATAATCGGCGTCTCAAGGTCTCCCTTGGCCGTGCACCCTTGGGAGTAATGCGCGTCGAGCCAGAATAGACAGGGCCGCTGCTCCCGCTCCAGCACCTCCGGCAGCCGGGCCTCGCTGGACCCTTCCAGGATGTGCACGTGCCGGTACCGTGCGAAACGCTGCTGGGCCTTTCGGCACAATTCCGGATCCAGCTCGATGGAGTAGACCTCGTCGAAGCGGTCGAGCATCGCGGTCACCGTATGCCCCGTATACGTGCCCGTTTCGACGAGCACGCGCAGGCCGAAGCGCCGGGCGTAATCCAGCAGGACAAGCTGCTTGCCGTAATGCGGCATGGGCAGATCGCCGCCCTCGCGCTTCCACGCCCAGTATCGCCGCGCCAAGCGCTTGACCTTGCGTCGTCGCGAAAGGGCATCCCACCCAGGAATGGCCCCCAACCAATCACGCAACATCTGCATCTAGCAATCCCCACGTAACCCAAACAGGTATCGGTTGTCATTGCGCATGTGCGTCATACGGTGTTCCCGCCATGTCCCTCCCCCGAGAGTATCCCGCATGGTTGTGAAAAAAGCAACGTTGTCGATACCCTGGAACACCGACTGGTAAGCAATGAGAAACCCATCGAACCGGGGCCAGCACGGCTGCAGACGTTCTCGCAAGGGCAGCGGCGTCTCACTGAGCGACCACGTGGCCAGGAAGAGGCGGCTCGGGCGGTCGTCTGTCTGACACACTTCACTCAGGAGACCCAGGTCGCTGAGACATTCCACGACGCCGGATGCAACTCCAGCGATGGGGTGGTCGGAAACGGCCAATCCGATTCCGGCCAGGAAGAACCGCTGAAGGGCGGAAAACGCCGGCAGATCGAAAATGACGTACCGTCCGCGGAATCCCAGACGGTGAATAAGCCGGCACATGCCGCCATAGCCCCCGCCGAATTCCACAATCGTGCCGAAGTCGTCCACCCTTCGACCCATTGCCTCCTCAAAGGAAGCGCAGTGATAGGCATGATGGATCAGATTGCCGCTGCTGGTCGGATGCCGCCAGTACGGCAGTGGATGGCCGAACCGGTCTTCCTGGAGGGCCGGTGCCCATCGATGGGCCCAGTCGCGCCGCCGCCGCAGGAACCGCAACTCATGGGGGATGTACTCGGCGTGCGTTACGGCCATTGTTCGTTGGATGACCTCCCAGCGCAGAAACGCGCGAGGATCGGCGTCCTTCACGTTACGGCACAATTGCCGGATGTTCTCAGACCATGCCGTCTCGCAGGTCTCCGGATGGCCGGACAAGCCGCAGCTCGCGTCAAGCTCGCCCCGCAACCGATTTACCAGTTCTTGTTCCTCCTGAGTCGGCGGCGGCAATGGCTTATCGAGCCGGCGCGAAAGCATTGCAGCCAAACGCCGGCGCATTTTGCGAATTTTTCTACGAATCATGGTGTACTCGGCATTGAACCAGGTTAAAGTGCCGGCGACCGACGTGCGTCCGCCGGGGTTTGTTCTTCATGAGAAATGCGTGGTCGAACCGAAAGCCCTCGGCGTACTTGGCATTGAGGGCCTCGACGGAGTGCTCGGCCGCTCCATCGATGGGGTTGTCGATCGCCGTATTGACGATATTGACTTGGATAGCGCACGCGCAGAGCTTCTGAAAGCACAGGTAGGGGGGAAGCCTTCGCGCGTGGCTGCGGCACCAGCGATAGCACAACCCCTCCAGCGTGTTGGGGTTCTTGAAGGTCTCGCTGAGCAACAGAAATCTCTTGGGCGAGGCGACAGGCCGCAGGGCACGGACAAGAGGCCCCTTCTGTCGAAACAGACGACCCAGCACAGGCGATTTGGTGTCCACGGCTCCAATGATCCGGCGCACCAGATCGGTGCGGTAGATGGTACTGTTTAGCTCGAAGGGATAACGGGCGGTCTTGTCCAGCGCCTTCGCCCAATGAACTCCATAGACCGGCCGCCCTTCGACCACCATCTCCATCATGTGCCGCTGGTCGGCCTGTAGGGTGGACGGGTTCAGCCGCAGGGAGAAACCGAAAAGAGAATCGCCCATCTGGTCGAACGTGGCGGTGATCGTGGACCAGTCCACCGAATCGAAGTACACCACATCGTCGGTTCCGAAAATGACATAGGGTGTCTCCACGCCGTCGAGAGCGGCCAGAAAATCATCGTGGAAGTCCGACTCCCGAACAACGCGGCAGTGGGGCCTTTCTCGAAACAGCGTCTCATACTGCTCGGCAAAGCTTTCTTCCTTGTACAGGACCACGGAACCGGCCAAGGCCGATCCCATGAAGCGATAGAGGCTCGTCAGGTACGCATCAAGCTGCAAAGGCCGATTGCGGGTGAATACGATATTGGTCAGAGCCCCGTTCATCCGGTCCCCTCCCCATCGGCGGGTCCGGTCGTCGGTTCCTGGCCAAGATACCGCCGGGGCGCCGGGAGCGCGGCGGGCTTGCGCCAAGCGGGCTGTACATCGTGCCGGAGCCAGCCAGACCGGCACCATCCCACGTACAGCCGCATGTCAAACGGCCAATACCGCAGGGCCCGGACGTAAAAAGCTCTCGCCGCCCGCCGGGAGCCTCGACGACGATAATCTTCGGCCAGACGACGACAGGCATGACTCAAACGCCGTCGTGCGGCGGGTCGGGGAATGATGTCCCGGCCGCCCAAGTCGTAGTAGAAGCGTTCGAGTGAAAGCAGGCGATTCGGATTCACCCCCTGCCGGCGGGACACGCTGTCCTCGGTCATGCGATGAACGACCGTCACCTCGTCAACATAAAGGTAAGGCACGCGGACAGACAAACGCAAAAGGGCATCGCTGTCCTCGCCGCTACAGCTCAACGCCTCATCGAAGAAGAAATCCTGCCACACCGCCGCACGGAACAGGGCCCCCGACAGCCAGATGAAACCACGCTCGAACAGCGCTGCCGTAATCCATCCGCTACGGCAATCGGCCGATCCGTATGAGGGTTCGGTATGCCCGTCCGCGAATGCCTTGACCACAGAGCAATAGGCACATCCGGCCTGCGGATGGGCCTGGAGCCGACGGACCATGCTCTCCAGGAAGTGCTCCGGCCACAGGTCGTCCGAATCGAGAAACGCCACGTACCGCCCACGACACCGCGCCAGACCCGCGTTGCGCGCCGCGGCACAACCCGCGTTGGATTGGTACACGTAACACACGCGTGTATCGTTGACCGCAGCGATGCGCTGCCGCGTGTTGTCCGTCGAGCCGTCGTCGACGACGATCACCTCAACATCTTGCACGGTCTGGGCCAGCACACTGCCGACCGCTTCGAGCACCAACGCCGCACGGTTGTATGTCGGGATGACTACACTGACCTGTGCCATCGTCATGAATGCCTCGCGCCGGGTATCCCCCCGGCCCGGCTGTCTTTTCGCCTGCACACGTTGTCATCTACCTTTTCGGACGGGGCCGCGCCGCCCGGCCTTGGCGAGCTCTTCGTCATAGATTTGCTGCAGGCCGGCCAGCATGACCTTATGATCGTACTGCCGCCACACGTGCTCGCGGGCCGCCTGCATCAGGGCCTGTCTGTCACCGGCGGGCATGTCCACGACCTCGATCAACGTCCGCGCCACCCCCTCCAGGTCGCCCGGCTCGATGATCCGCCCGTAACGCCCGCCGCACAGAATCTCGGGCATGCCGCCGCGATTCGAGGCGACACACGGCACGCCCATCGCCATCGCCTCGATCAGCGACCGCGGCAATCCCTCGGCCTCGGAGGTCAGGACAAACACGTCCATTGCCCGCAGCACGTCTCGCACCTCGGCCACGTGGCCCAGCAGCCGGACCGCATCGGCCAATCCGAGTCGAGCGGCCTGGTCGGCCAGGGCCTCCTTCAGACGGCCCGATCCGGCGATCACGAGCACCGCCGTCGGATGCCGCCGCCGGAGCCGGCCAAAGGCCTCGATCAGCAGCGCCTGGTTCTTGGTGGGCACCAGCCGCCCCGTGGTGCCCACGACGATTGCGCCCTCGTCCAGGTCAAACCGACGACGTGCTTCGGCCCGACTGACGGGGTAATCGGCGAAGTGCCCCACGTCGATGCTGATGCCCGACGAGCAGACCTTTTCGGGCGGCAGGAATGGATTGGCGGCCAGCACATCCTGCCGGGTGGCCTCGCCGACGGCCAGGATGCGGCCGACCCGCGGCAGCACCAGCCGGTTTATCCATCGCCGCCGCACGCGCCGGGCCCGGCCCAGGCCATGCACGTGGCTGAGCACCACGGGCACGCCGGCCCGATGCGCCGCCAGCGTGCCGTAGACCGTGGACTGGTGCCCCTGGCAGTGCAAAATATCGACCTTTTCCCGTCGCAGGACGCCGGCCAGCCGGGCGATTACCCAGGGGTTGAACCATCGAAAAAACCGCAGGCGGGAGATGTAGTGCGTCGCGCACCCGTGCTCGGCCAGCGGGTTGGGCACCTCGCTGCTCTGCTTCAAATAGAGGCATACGGGCCGGTACCGCTCGTGATCCAGCCCCAGGATCAGGGCTTCCCACCACGGAACCGGGCCGATGTAACGATTCCACAACCACGCCACCGTCGGCCGCGAATCCGACCCTACTTGGTGCGGAGTTTGTCCCTCTGACCACTCGGTCGCCGCCTGATCCAATGTCTTTGCCCCGCTCACCGCGCCGCGACCAATTGCGTTTCGTACAAGCCCCGGTACACGCCGCATCGTTCCATCAGCTCGGCGTGCACGCCCTGATCGACGATGCGCCCCCCCTCCATCACCACGATGCGGTCCGCCCCGATGACCGTGCTGAACCGGTGCGCGATGATGAAGCACGTCCGACCCCGCATCAGATCGCCCAGGGCCTCGTTGATCTTCGCCTCGCTCTCGGCGTCCACCTGACTCATGGCCTCGTCGAAAATCAGAATCGTGGGATTCTTCAAAATGGCGCGGGCGATCACGATCCGCTGCAACTGCCCGCCGCTGAATCCCGTGCTGTGCTCCCCGATCATCGTATCGTAGCCGTTCGGCAGCGTGTCGATGAATTCATGCACGTGCGCCCGACGCGCCGCGGCGATGATCTCCTCGCGGGTGGCATCCGGCTTGCCGTAACCGATGTTCGCCGCCACCGTGTCGTTGAACGTCGCCACGGTCTGGGTGACCAGCCCGATCTGGTCCCGCAGGCTGACCAGCGTGGCCATGCGAATATCCTGGCCGTCGATCCTCACCTGCCCCGCATCGGGATCGTAGAACCGGGGCAGGAGATTGACCAGCGTCGTTTTGCCCGATCCGTTGGCCCCGACGATCGCGACGGTCTGACCGGCCTGCACCTCCAGCGACACGTCCCGCAGGGCGGGGCTGTCGGCCTGGGGGTAGGTAAACGTCACATTCCGAAACTCGATCCGATCCCGCAACGGCGGCAGGACAAAGGCCTCGGGGTCCTCCTTTTCCAGGGGGGCGTCGACCACCTCGAATACACGCTCCGTCGCGGCGTTGGCCGATTGGACGCTGTTCCAGACGTCGCTGGCCTTGCGGACGGATTCGGCGCTGGTCCCCAGCAGCACCAGCAGCGCGAAGAACTCGCTGCCCTCCATGCCGCCCCGCATGCTGAACACCCAATGAGCGCCGACCACCAGGGCCGCCGAGCCGGCGATCATGCCCAGAACCTCCAGGATCGGCTGCGTGGCCGCCTCGACCTTGGCCATCCGAAGCGTGCGCCGCAGGAACTGCCGGTTGACCGCACCAAACAGGCTCGCCTCGCGATCCTGACGATTGTAGACCTTCACCACGGGCAAGGCGCTGACGCTGTCCTGCAACCGTCCCAGCATCCGGGCGCTGGACATCAGCGACCGCCGCGTGGCCTTGCGCATCCGCTTGCCCAACAGACTCAGGCAGGCGACGGTCGGCGGCGCCGCGGCCAGGAAGATCAGCGTCAACTGCCAACTGAGCACCATCGCGCCCAACAGACAGAAGAACGCCTTCATCGGCTCACGCAGGGCCTTGCCGAGAAGAATCTTGATCCCCTTGCCGGCCGTGGCGGTGTCGCCCACGACCCGGCTGATCGTATCGCTGGTGCCCTTGGCCGAGAAGAATCCGACCGGCATGTACAACACGTGCCGGTATACGTCCGCCCGCAACCTCGCAATCGCCACCTGAACGACCTTCTCGGCCAGGTACTTCTGATAGAACGTCGCCACGCAACGGACCAGCGTGATCACCCCCATTACCACGATGATGATGACGACCGCCCGCTCATTGTCGCTCCGGGCCTCTTCGAGCGACTTGTCCTCGCCCCGCGGCAGGAACCCCGCCACCCACTGCATGCGGTTGACCAGCGCCCACTC
>OMKS01002029.1_pt1 | contig 17331 bp, 19 predicted proteins | sample 1674721 | NCBI WGS metagenome assembly OMKS01 (sample SAMN06264996, study PRJEB25208) | sediment metagenome | isolation source: hot spring sediment | place: USA: California | collected 2014-09-02
ATAAGAGACAGGTAATCAGCGCAAATGAGGCGAGGGTAGTCCGGGCATCTTCGGCAATCATAATACAATTCCGCAGCGTTTGTAGATATAGTCAATATTTTTCAAGGCATTTCCATCGTTAAATAGTTCGTCGGCCTCTTCTTTATTAAGCAGCTTGCCCACATTTTCGTCTTTCAGTAAAAGCTCTTTGAGAGGAATTCGGCTTTGCCAGCTTTCCAGCGCCGATTTTTGGATAAGGCTGTAGGCTTTTTCACGAGTGAGTCCTTTCTCAACGAGAAAAAGCAAAAATTTCTGGCTGTGATAGAGTCCACCAGTGAGTTCCAGATTTCTTTTAATGTTTTTTTCATGGATGCGCATATCACGCAAAATATAGCTAATTTTTTGCAACATATAATCCATTAAATGGCAGGCATCTGGGAAAATTATCCGCTCGGTGCTGGAATGGCTGATATCCCGCTCATGCCAGAGGGCGATATTTTCCATCGCAGTGACAAGATATGCTCTCAAAAGCCTGGCCATACCGGTGATTCGCTCACTGATTATAGGATTCTTTTTATGCGGCATAGCGCTGCTGCCTTTTTGTCCGCTGCGGAAGGGCTCTTCTACTTCCAGCACCTCAGTGCGCTGCAAATGGCGCAATTCTATGGAAATTTTCTCGAGGGAAGCGCCAATTGCCGCAATAGCAGCAAGATAGACCGCGTGTCGGTCACGGGAAATTACCTGCGTGGAAACAGGGTCTGTCTTCAGGGCAAGTTTTTGCAGCGCCTTCTCTTCGATTAAAGGGTCAATATGGGTATAAGTGCCTACAGCGCCGCTGACTTTACCACAGCTAATCTCCTGGCTGACACTTTCCCAGCGACGAATATGCCGCTGTATCTCCTGATGCCAATTGAGAAATTTCAGTCCATAGCTCGTTGGCTCTGCATGGATACCATGGGTACGGCCAATGGTGAGCAGATTTTTATATTGAATGGCTTTTTGTCGTAAAATCCCTTCCAGCGCAGTGAGTCTTTGAAGAATAAGATTTGCCGCATCTCTGAGTTGCAGTGCAAAAGCCGTATCCAGAAGGTCTGACGAGGTCATACCGTAATGAATCCATCTGCTGGCAGGGCCGACATATTCTGCCACATTGGTCAGAAAAGCAATGACATCATGCTGGGTTGTCTCTTCAATTTCTAAAATGCGTGGAATGTGGAAATCAGCCTTTGCCTTTATTGTTTCCAAATCTCCCTGGGGAATGATACCCGCCTCGGCCTGAGCTTCACATACAGCAATCTCTACATCAAGCCAATATTTAAATCTGGCTTCTTCGTCCCAGATTTTCTTCATATCCGGAGTGCTATACCTCTCTATCATCTTTTGCCTTTCTCTTTGGGCTTTTCTAAAACTAAGGTCCTTTTGATACTATCACCATTGCGCCATATCTTTAATTCCAGCTTATCGCCTGCTTTTAGATAGCCTTCATTTATAACCCTGTAGATATCACGGTCATTTTGAATAAGACGCGAATTGACTTCCATGATGACATCACCGATAACAATACCGGCCTTCTCTGCTGAGCTGCCCTTAAGCACATCTGTGACAATTACCCCTCTGGTAACGGGAAGCTGGAGAAAAGCCGCCAGGTAGCGATCGATATTTTGGACAGCCATACCGGTTTCAAATCCTCTGTCAACCTGACCTTTGTCATGGAGCTCCGCCACAATCTCTTTCACGCGGCTCACTGGAATGGCAAAACCGACACCAACAGACCCCCGATTTGCTCCGCCGCCAGTAAAAATAAAGGTATTAATGCCAATCAGCTCACCCAAGACATTAACCAGGGCGCCACCGCTGTTGCCGGTATTGATAGAAGCATCGGTCTGTATCATATCCTGATAGACGCGTCCATCCTGCTCGCCAAAATCCAGATTGATAGAGCTGATAATCCCCAAAGTGGCAGTCGGCTGATTATTAACATCAAACAGACCAAAAGGATTTCCCAGCGCCACAGCCCATTCACCGATTATGATATCATCACTATTGCCAATTTTGATTGATGGAAAAGCTTCATCTCTATCGATTTTCAGCAGGGCAATATCCGTGAGCTTATCAGCGCCGATGATCTGTGCTTTATATTCGCTGCCACCGGCTAGAGTGATATAGGTCTCCACGGCATCTTCCACCACGTGGGCATTGGTTACGACCAAACCATCAGCAGAAATAATCACCCCGCTGCCCATACTTTTTACTCGCTGGCGGTAAACCTGTCCGGGAAACATCATATTCCAGAGAGGATCATCAAAAATTGATCGGGCGGCATACTCCTTAATCTGTGTTACGTGAATGCCCACCACTGCCGGTGAAGCGGATTCTATGGCTCGGGTTATGGCTGTATGTCTAGAAGTATGAACAGACTCTGTGAGCTTCTCCTTCTCCAAAACTGGATTTTCTGGGGAATTTGCCGAGCAGAGCATCATTGTAGCTGCGGCTACGATAATCAAGATAACAGATATTTTTTTCATAGAACACCTCTGGGGAAATTTGAGCGCCACTCCCACGCTATTGGCGGGTCATAGACGATTTTTTCTAAAAAGAGTCCACTGGCCGGCGCAGTATAAATCTCGCTAATCCGATGGCGCGCCTCGAGAAAGCGCCGAAAATCAGCAGCGGTCCAACGACCGCGTCCGGCTTCAATCATTGTACCTGTCAGCGACCTCACCATTGAATGTAAAAAACGATTAGCAGAAATTCTATAGAAGAGTTGAGATTCTTCTGTCTGATGCCATTCACTTTCATAGACGATGCAGCGCTTGTGTTTTACTTCAGCGGCTATCTGGCAAAAAGCGGTGAAATCGTGTTCTCCAATTAAAAGTCGGGCACAACTATTCAAAATTTCTAAATCTGGTGTCGAGTGAATCTGCCATGTATAGGGAAAATGAAGGGCCGTCTGACCGATGTGGACTTGGTAGCGATAATGACGCTGTTTTGCAGAATATCGGGCATGGAAATCATCGGGAACGTAGGCTGCTCCCTTGACTCTTATTGTTTTTGGAAGTTTGGAATTGAGAGCCAGGCCGATGTTTCGGGCAGCCAATTTGATTTTTGTATCAAAGTGAGCTATCTGCATCTCGGCATGGACACCGGCATCGGTGCGACCGCTTCCTATAAGCCGGATTTTTTCCTGAAAAAGTTTATCCCAGGCTTTTTCTACGGCGGCCTGAACGGTAGGCTGATCCGGCTGCCATTGAAAACCGGCGTATTCTCCGCCATTATATTCAAGCCAGATGCTGATTTTTGCCATCATTTATCGATTTTCTCTGACGTTTTGTAGCCGCGGCTGCTCATTGCAGCGCTTAGAAGCTCGGCTCGGCTTAAGCTCATGAGTATCATTGGCATAATCATAGCGCCATAATACCGTACTCTCTCTAAAAGCCCCTTTCGCGCTCCTATTCCCAAAATGCGGTAAATCTGTTGTAATGCGTGGTATTCCTCTTGAATCAGTCCGGAATAGCGCCACCCGATAAGGAGTGGCTGCAGCATATTTGAAAAGATTTGACGCTTCTTATATCTTGCTTCCAGCTCCCAGGTCTCTATTCGATGTATGAGGTCTATATTCTTTAGCTGCTGAAAAATTAAAGTCATGCCAAGGAGAATAAGCCCATTTCGCAATGTAAAAAATAGGCTTTTTTTCCAGAGATAGCAGCTTGTCAGCGGCGCCAGATAGGGAGACTCAAAGCGGAGAAAAAGATGGATCAGCATCGTGAACAGGAGTAGCGGCCAAAAATAGCGAAAAGACTTTTTGATTGGCGCCAAATCACCTGCCAATATGGCGAAAATGCCCAGTACCGCAAATAGCAATAGCTGAAATAGCACTGATTTGGTGAAGGCAGCCAATATCGTCGTTATAAATATAAGTTGCAAAAGCATTATTTAGCCGTGTTTAGACTAAAGGAAATACTAAGCTGCCCCATATCACGCTGAGCATCGTAATTCAGCGCGATATGGCTGTCGCGATTGGAGAGGTAAACCAGATCCAGCGCGCTGACAATCCGATTAAAAACCATTGCACCCACAATCAAGGTCGCTCTGTCTCTCGCCAGATCCCGGGCGCGGCGCATCGTCCGATATTGGTTTGCATGCTCAACAGAGCTCCATTCCCAGGCATAGGCATCTTCCCAAACCTTTTCCGGCGCACGGTTTTCCAGCATTGCTTCCCGATGAATCTGCCAGGAAAGATAGGAGCCTAGGTCTATCCAGTATTGGTTTTCATCACTGAAAGCATCTGCATTTGCGTGCAGCGCCGCATATCCCCGCATCTCGTTATTTTGATCCCTGGCATAAGTTTGGAGCCCTATTATTGATGCAAGCATCGTAAGGTCTGCAGCCATAAGCCAGCGACCCCGATTCTCCTGTATTGAAAGCTCTCCCCAGCCAGGAAGAACAAGACTCTTTAATAATGCCTTTTTATCAAGCTCAGCAGCTTGCAAAAAACCAGCGGAGCTCAGGAGCACAATCCAAAGCAGCAATTTATTTTTTTTCACATACACCTCCAGAAAATGAATGCATAGTACAGGGAAACGTTCCGCTTCAACGCCAAAAATAGAGTGTCAAAAGGGCTGCATTTGCTAAAACAGTCCAGATTAAATAGACTCCGAAAGCCGATCCTGCGCTAAGCGCCTCATCTTCGGCTATGGGGAAGGCCCCAATTCTTTCCAAACGATAAGCGCCATGTTCCCGGACTGATAGCTCCACAATCAATGTGTCATTCTGCAATATTTCCCTCATCTCTCCTACTAAATCAGCTTTCGCAGAATCTTCAAACAGGCGGTAATTCTCCTGTGAAAGCAGCTCACTGATTTGAGAAAGATAGGGCGTTTCCCCCGAAAAATAGACCGACTGGCCTTTGCCGTCAGCCAAAAGAATGCTTACAGAAACAATGATTATCAAGACTATTTTTTTCGCCAAAGCCAAAGGACTCCCACAATTAGGAGCAAAACAACAGCCTGAGCGAAAAAATCACCAAAACGCAGATATAGAGGCTCCTTGTGGCTGCTCTGCACTTTTAAATCTAAAACACCCCTGGTATTCAAGGGCAGACTGTCAATAATCTGTCCTTTTATATTCACGGCCATTGATATTCCGGTATTGGCAGACCTTATAAGGGGTCTCCGGGTTTCGATGGCACGAAATTTAGCCTGAGCCGCATGCTGATATGGCGCCCAGCTATCTCCAAACCAACTGTCATTGGTAAGCAGAAGCAGGAAGACGCCGCCTTCGAGAATCCTCTGCCGGGTCATATGGGGAAAGATTGATTCATAACAGATGATCGGAGCCAGCCTCAAATCGATAAAGCGCTGATATTGATTGGAATCATTGACGCCCTTGACAAAATTTCCTATGCCAATGTTGAGGCTTTTCAGTTTGGGTAAAGATTCTGAAAGAGGTATATATTCACCAAAGGGGACAAGATGCTCTTTGTCATATTTTCCCGTCAAACCTTGTCCCGGCTCAAAAATTAGCATACTATTAAATGAATAATAGGTTTCGCCAACTTTCTCGTAATCCGGAGCGCCTGTGATAATGATGCTTCGTGTTTCGTTGCTGATATTGCTGACATAGGCAGACCAGCGGTGAGATTTTCGCAGATAAACCGGCGTTGCGCTTTCTGGCCACACGATAAAGTCAATTTTCTCCAGTTTGTCAGCGCGGCTTAAAGAATCCAGAGTATGAAAAATCCGCATTCGGTTTTCCCTGTCCCATTTCTCGCTACTGCCATAATTAGGCTGAACGACACGAAAAACTGCTGACGGCCCCTTGTCATCAATAGATTGCCACCTGATAAAGCCATAAGTATAAGCCGCTAAAAATATGACAACTAAAGAAATAGCAGCATTCCGATGAAATCTGCCCTGGTTAGCCTGATACAAAATATGGAAAAGGAGGACATTGACTGAGACGATAATGAATGAAATCAGCCAGATACCGCCAATATCAGCCAATTGAGCAAAAAGCAAGTTCTCAGTCTGGCTATTGGCTAAAGCAATCCAGGGAAAACCAAGGGCTCCAAAGGAGCGCAAATATTCAACGCTCATCCAGGTAAAAGGAAAGGCCAGAGTCGCGTATTGGGGACGATGCCTGAAAATAAAGGTCGTCATCCAGCCAATAAGACCATAGTTCAGAGCCAGAGCCAGAGCTGCCGCCACCATAGATAAGCTTACAATCCATACCGCTTCGCCACTGTTAAAAGCCAGCCAATGCACCATAAACAAGCCATAAACCAGACCAAAAAGATAGCCATACAAAAAACCGTGCCGTCCTGACGAAAAAACCCATAACAATGGAACTAATGCAATAAAGGCAAGATACCATTGATTTATGGGGGGAAAGGCCAGAGAGGCTAAAATAGCGGAACCGCCAACAGCCAGCAATCGATGTTTTTCAGAACTCATTTCTGAGAATCCAAAAAATCCTGAAGAATCAATCGAGCTGCCATAGCATCTATCTTTTCTTTATTGTGACCTGTCTTAATTCCCTGGCTGACCAGTATCTGAATAGCATCAGCGCTGCTGTACCGCTCATCCCAAAACTTCACCATACAGTCAATCTCATTTTTCACAGCTTCAGCAAATTCCTCTACAATCAAGGTCTGACGTGTTTTATTGCCACTCAAACCCTGTGGATATCCAATCAGAATTATCTCGACGTCGTGCTTCACACAGAGCTCTTTCAGGTGAATCACCGCATCAGCCATTTTTTTGATTTGCAGGGTGGGCAGGGCAGTGGCAATTATCCGAAGAGGATCAGACATTGCCAATCCAACACGGCGCTGACCATAGTCAACGGCAAGAATTCTTCTATTCAATCTCTGCTAACGACTCTTTTAGATAGTCTTTGAGAATTTTTCCCGGTTTGAAATGTGTCTTTTTCCGAGGCGGAACATGTACAACGACATTCGTGCGGGGATTACGAGCCTTGGGCTTAGCTTTGGTAGGCTTCACTTCAAAAACGCCGAAATTGCGGATTTCTATACGAACAACCTCACTTTCCTGATCCATAAGAAATGACCGGATAATTTCAAAAAGGTCATCAACAAGCTCTTCTGCTTCGTAGAGTTTAAGAAATTCATTTTTTTCCAGCAGCGCGTGACTGATATCTTTTTTGGTATAGGTTTTCACTGGTTTCCTAAGTGACATTTTTCCTCCTTTTAAATTCGTTCAATGTTTAAAATTCCCGGTATCTTTTGAATTTTCGCGATAATCCGGTTTGCATGTTTTACACTTTCCACTTCAATGGCTACATTTCCGTAGCCGATTTCTCCTTCCAGCTCAAAGTTGATGCCCAGCATATTGGTTTTGGCATCCTTAATGATATCCGTGATATCATAAACCATATTCCGGCGGTCTTCGCAGATAATTTTCAGGTGGGTCACAAACTTTTTTCCGCCAGAAATATCCCATTCTACATCAATAAATCTGTCCTGCTCAATTTGAAGTTTAGGGATATTCTTGCATTCAGAACGATGGATTGTAATGCCCCTTCCTCTGGTAATAAAGCCAACAATGACATCGCCAGGCAGGGGGTTGCAGCATTTTGCAAGGTTAACCATCATATTTTCAATACCCTGAATACGTATCCCCTGAGGCGTCCTGAGAACGGTGCGTTTCAGCAGACCGCTTAATCCACCCTCATCGCTTTCCGACTCCGGTGAAGGCTCTTCTGCCCTGAAAAGCCGGTTAACGACATCCCGCATTGTGATATCGCCTTTTCCTAAAGCCTGGTAAAAAAGATTAAGCGTCTGAAAACCCATATCTGCAAATCGCTCTTTTGCCTCTTTCAGGCGGTCAGCCATTTTTAGTCTGCGCAAGCCCTTTTCGAGAATCTCCTCACCCAGCTTAACTGACTGCTCATATTCATTTTGCCTCAGCCATTTGCGGATTTTATTGATAGCCTTGGTCGTTTTTACAAAACTGAGCCAATTGTAGCTGATATTATAATTATTGCTGGTGATAATCTCAACCCTGTCGCCGCTGCTGAGGGGAGAATTAAGGGGCATTATACGACCGTTTACTTTTGCGCCGAGACATTTTAGACCAACTTCTGTGTGGACGTTGAAAGCAAAATCAAGGGGTGTGGCGCCATTGGGAAGTTTGATAAGATCATTATTTGGTGTGAAAACGAAAATTTCATCTTGAAAAAGGTCAATTTTCAACATTTCCATAAATTCGGCATCATTGGTGGGATCACTTTTCAGGGCTTCCACCAGCTCCCGAAGCCACTTGATCTGTTTTTCCAGCTCGTCGGTTCCTGTTTTAGATTCTTTATATTTCCAATGGGCAGCGATTCCCACTTCGGCTGAATGGTGCATATCTGCAGTACGAATCTGGACTTCAACCAGGCGTTTATCCAGACCAATGACTGTTGTGTGGAGTGAACGATATCCGTTTTGCTTGGGAACGTTGATGAAGTCACGAAAACGTTCAGGAATCATCACAAAATGAGAATGAATATGTCCTAAAGCAGCGTAGCAGTCACTCTCTTCAGGAACAATAACCCGAATCGCCAGGATATCAAAAATTTCCTCAAATTTTTTGTTTTGCCGCAGCATTTTACGATGAATGGAAAAATGATGTTTAATCCGTCCATAAATTTTTGTCTGGATTCCTTTTTTCTTTAGGATATCCTGTATAGTATCGCTGAAGCGGGCAATATACCGCTCCATTTCATCGTGTTGTGACCTAATTTGCTTGTCCAACGCCTTATAATATTCTGGCTCGAGGTACTGAAAAGCCAGGTCTTCAAACTCCATTTTCAGGCTGTACATTCCCAGTCGGCTGGCTAATGGGGCATAGACGTCCCTGGTCTCGATGGCGATTCTTCTCTGCTTGATCACTGGCAGGCTGTAGAGGGTGCGCATATTGTGCAGGCGGTCGGCAAATTTAATAACCAGCACGCGAATATCCTGGGCTACCGACAAAAACATTTTTAGAAAATTCTCCGCCTGTCGTTCCTGGTTGCTGTCAAATTTAATTCCACCGATTTTTGTGACGCCTAAAACAAGCTCAGCCACCACAGGGCTAAATTCCTCGGCGATTGTATTGCTGGAAATATTGGTATCTTCGACAACATCGTGCAAAAAACCTGCTATGACGCTGGTGGTGTCCATAGAAAGCTCAGCTAAAATCATCCCCGTTTCAAAAACGTGTTCAAAATAGGGTTCACCTGAGCGACGAAATTGTGTTTTATGGGCATTTTCGGCAAATTTATACGCTTTATATAAAAGTGGCGCATCACTTTCTATATTATTATGATATTGGTACATCTTTCGCAGTAAAAGCTGAAATCGCTTTGGGTATATCTGCATATTTTCTGGCTGGAAACCCTGAATTTGCTGGGAATTCATCAGAACTGGCTTCCTCCCTCATCTTCGTCGGTATAGGCCGGATTATCAAAGCGGGCAAAGCGGGGAGTAAATTGGAGGGGCACATTCCCCAAGGGACCATTTCTCTGCTTGGCGATAATTAGGTCTGCTTTATATTCATCTGCCGGATCTTTAGAATAGACATGCTCTCGATATATGAAGAGCACAACGTCTGCATCCTGTTCGATAGCGCCTGATTCTCTAAGGTCTGAAAGCTGCGGCCTCTTATTGGCGCCTCGCTGCTCTACCGCCCGACTAAGCTGCGACAAAGCAATCACTGGCACATTGAGCTCTTTAGCCAGTGCCTTCAGGCCTTGGCTTATCATGGAAATCTCCTGCTGCCGGTTTTCTGTCCTGCCATATCCTCTGGCAAGCTGCAGGTAATCAACAAAAATAATATCTAATCCATGCTCAGCTCTCAGACGGCGGGCTCTGGTGCGAATTTCCATAATGGTGAGTCCTGGTGTATCATCTACATACAGAGGAGCGCTTTCCAGCCGAGAAGCAGCATCAATTATCTCGTGCCAGAGATCCTGTGGAATTTTACCGGTTCGTAAAAGCTGATGATCTACTTTGCTTTCCGAAGAGAGTAAGCGGCGGATAATCTGCTCAGTGGACATTTCCAGACTAAAAAAACCAACAGTTTTTTGATATCGCACAGCAATTAACGATGCCATGCTAAGGGCTACAGCCGTCTTACCCATCGAAGGACGACCGGCAAGAATAATCAGATCAGAAGGCTGGAAACCAGCGGTAAAGCTATCTAGTTTGATAAAACCCGTAGGTACCCCGGTAATATCACTTTTAGAATGTGCCATATTCTCGATATTTTTCAGGACCGGATTAGCCACCAGCTCGCCAATGCGCACAAAATGCTTGTTGCTGATATGCTGCTTAAGCTGGAGTATTTGGCGCTGGGCACCATCTAGAATTTCATCAATTTCCACATCTTCCTGATACGCTTCAGAAACCAAGCCTGTCGCCACCTGAATAATACCGCGAAGTACAGATTTTTGTCGTACAATCTTCGCGTAATAAGCGACATTGGCTGCGGAGGGTACACGGGCTAATATCTGGCTGATTCCTGCGGGACCTCCCGCTAGGTCCAAGAGCTTTAATTGCATTAAGCGCTGAGTGACAGTCAGTTGGTCAACAGGCTCATTTGCGATAGCAAGCGAGCTGATAGCCCGAAAAATAGCTCTGTGGCTTTCTTTATAAAAGTCACCTTCACGCAGTGTTTCCATTACCTCTATCGCGGCTTCTGCCTCCAGCATCATCGCGCCCAATACGGCAATCTCTGCTTCAATAGCCTGAGGCGGTACGCGTTTGATTAATTCTACACTCATCGCCTTGACCAATATTTATCTTTGAGGATTCTGAAATCGTCCTGAATCATATTCAGCATATTCATATTCCGCAATATAGCTGCCGGATGGTAGGTCACCATCAGATCAACTCCTTGATATTGGAGGGTTTTTCCCCGCATTTCCTTCAGCGCTAAATCTTTTTTCAACAGTGTTTTACCGGCAATTCTACCAAGCGCTACAATGACCTTGGGATTGATTATGCGTATTTGTTCATGCAGATATGGCTCGCAAAGGGCTATTTCTTCAGGCAGCGGGTCCCGATTAGCTGGCGGTCGGCATTTCAGTACATTGGCAATAAAAACATCGGAGCGTTGAAGATCGATCTCCGCAAGCAGTTTATCAAGGAGCTGCCCGGCCCGGCCGACAAATGGAATACCCCGCAAGTCCTCCTGCTCCCCTGGTGCTTCGCCGATAAAAAGTATTGGTGATTGGGGGTTGCCATCACCAAAGACAAAATTACGACGACTCTGGCTGAGGGCACACAATCTGCAGTTTTCGATTTTTGTTTTTAATTCGTTTATTGGATTCACTGGAAAGATTAGCTTCTCCCCGAACAGGTCCCGATAGTATTTTAGCCAATCAAGCCTGTTCATCTTTTGCACAATTGAATACCGTCGCTAAGATATTGAAAGCGAGTTTCTTTTTGCTGTCTGGCTTGAGTTCTTCGACGTCTCCCTGCCGATTCATAATCCAGATATGATTCGTGTCGGAGCCAAAAGCAGCGCCATCTTCCTCAAGGTTATTCATAACAATGTAGTCCAGATTTTTTTTCTCCATCTTCTTGCGAGAGTTTTCCGTCATATTCATAAGCTCTACGCTAAAGCCCACCAATGTCTGCTTCGATTTTCTTTTCCCGAGCTCATTGAGAATGTCCACCGTGGGTTTCAATGGAATCGAATCGCCAAGGGTTTCCTTCTTGATTTTGATCCCACTCTGATTTTGCGGCTGAATATCTTCAACTGCCGCTGCCATGAACAGAGCATCACAATGGTCAAAAATCTCGGTAAGCGCGTTAAGCATCTCCTGAGCCGACTGAACTCTGATGTTATGGCAATTGTGGGGCAAATCCAAATGGCTTGGCCCAATGATGAGCGTGACATCTGCGCCGAGAATTGCCGCAGCCTCAGCCAGGGCAATGCCCATTTTTCCAGTGGATGGATTGCTGATAAAGCGGACTTTGTCAAAATATTCCCGGGTCGGGCCAGCGGTGACAATGATTTTCTTTCCTGCAAGGTCTTTGGGAGCCGCTGCAGCATTGAGTTTGTCAATAATAAGAGCCTCGCCTGGCAGGCGTCCGATTCCCCATCCCTCCTGTCGTGTCGCCAATTCGCCCGTTTCTGGCTCAATAATATGACAGCCACTTACTTTGAGAATATTGAGATTTTTCTGAAAAAAGGGGTTTAGATACATATTTTTGTTCATTGCAGGGGCCAGCCATACTTTGTTTGGTTCAGCAACCAAGAGCATTGTACTCAGCAGATCATCAGCAATGCCATTGGCCATTTTGCCAATAATATTTGCCGTTGCTGGAGCCACCAAAAAAATATCAGCAGACTGTACAATATCTATATGGCGTGTAGCTACAAGATGGTCAGATTCAAATATTTCCGTCAAAACCCTTTTTCCGGAGAAGGTCTCAAAAATCAGTGGCGTCATAAATTCCTGAGCGTGCTGCGTCATTACAACCTGAAGATCAGCATTGTAATCGGCAGTTAATCTTCGCAACAGATTGGCAACCTTGTAGATGGCAATACCCCCGGAAAGACCTAAAATAATTTTTTTCCCTTCAAGGAAAATCATCAGACGAAATGGTCCTCAAATCCATCTGAGTGTTCATCATTGTGCGGATTCTCTTTATAATATTCCCATTTCAAGTTTTCCCGCTCGTATTCTCGCATTGCGATAGTCGTCGGTTTTTCAAGATTGTCAAATTCCTCGGCATCATATTGCTCATCGGTCATCAATTCTTCTTCACCATCAATCTGCTGCGGCTTCAGAGAGTACTTGATTGCCCGTTTTTCATTGATCTGCCGGGCTCTTTTCGCCATAACAGTAATTGCTTCAAAAATATCGTCAGGACGCTCGCCCTGATATTTAAATCCTTTTGACATCTTTATTCATCCTCCTCATTGCAAATGATTGCTTCCACATCCTGGATAGCCATTTCCAGTTCCTCATTTATTACTATGTAATTGAAATGCCAGCGTTTTTCCCGCTCAAGCTCAATTCTTTCCAAACGTTTATTGATTGTTTCTGGACTATCTGTTTTGCGCCGAGCCAGTCTTTGCTTTAAAGCCCTCAGATCAGGCACATCAATAAAAATGGTGATGGCCTTAGGAAATTTCTTAGCAATTTTTAATGCCCCATTCACGTCCAGATCAAAAAAAATAGGTTCACCATCAGCAGCTTTCTCAAGCTCAGAACTTGGAGTGCCATAATAATTGCCATGGACCGACTCGTATTCTAAAAGTTCATTATTTTCGATCATCTTTTCAAATTCAGCTTCAGAAACAAAATGATAATCCACGCCATCTGTTTCATTTAGCCGCTTTTCCCGGGTAGTGACAGATACAGAAAAGTGCCATTGCGGGTACCGTTTCAGCAAATTTCGAATGATGCTTGTTTTCCCTCCGCCGCTATAGGACGAAATAATAATCATATTCTCGCTCATTGTATATTCTGTACCTGCTCTCTTAGTATTTCCAGATCATTTTTCATCTCCACCACAAGGCGGCTAATGGCTGCGTGATTTGACTTACTGCCCATCGTGTTGACCTCTCTCAACATTTCCTGCAAGAGAAAACTAAGCCGCTTGCCGACTGGCTCATCACTGAGATTCAGATAATTCTCAAATTGTGCACTGTGACTATCGAGACGACCGATTTCCTCACTGATATCTAGTTTATCGGTCAGAAGAACCGCCTCCTGCCGAAATTGGTCTGGGTCCAAATCGGTCTTCCCCAATAATATCTGCAAACGCTGCAGCAGTGATTCAAAATGAATTTGAGCATTATTTTTCTGCAGCTCAGCCACTTGATGCAATCTTTCCACAAAAATATTTTTTTGGGAAAGCAGCAGCTTTTTCGTGTAAACGCCTTCCAGCTTCTGCATATTTTCCAGCGCAGAATAGGCTTCGTTGAGGGAATTTTCCAATTGCTGCCGAAAAGCATTCTCATCTCGAGCCTGCTGCACCAGACTAAGCAGCTCAGGCCGGTAGAAAATCTGATTAATACCAATCTGCCCCTCCAGATGAAAATCCTCCTTTAGGCGCTTGGCAATGCTTAGATATTCTCGAAGCAGATGCTGGTTAATCTCGTATCCATTGAAAGTATGAGCTTCGCCCTGCTTAATGGAGACGACGCAGCTAATCTTGCCGCGAACTGCTCGCTTCTGGAGAGATTCTCGAAGCCACTCTTCAATATAGACCATATCCCGAGGCACAAAAACATGAAGATCGACAAAGCGACTATTAAGGGAACGGATTTCCAATGTGTAGTGAAGCGCTTCAAACTGTCCTTCCGCGCGCCCATAACCTGTCATACTTTTCAACATTCACCTTCCTTTTTCTGATTGGCGAATATAGTGAACGATTAATTAGAATACAAACAAATTACTTTATTTTTTATTAAGTTAGCTCAAGAGATCCACTTGTGGTTTCATCGCTTTTCCGAGCAAGAAAATCATTTATCTTCTGCCTGAAGGGAGTCGGAATCGAGATTGGGCTGCCATCTTTCCCCACAAAAACCAGAGTGCTCATCGCTTCAGCAACGCAGATACGCTTTTGTTTATAAATGGTATAAACAAAATGCATTGAAGAGCGCCCAGGTTTATTAATGGACGCCTCAATGAGCAGCTCATCACCATAATGAGCCGGCGCTTTATACTCTATCTCGTGGCGAACAATCACCGGATAGCTCTCCCATCTGGCAAAATCATTAAAACTTAGTCCCATCTGCTCTAAATAATCTCCGCGAGCTGCCTCGAGATAATTTAAAAAGGTGGCATTATTTACATGTCCAAATGAGTCCAGCTCATAGCTGCGGACTTTTATCGTTGTACTGAGTATCATTCTTCTCCTAAAATTTCCGGAAAAAGTGCAATCCGGTTGTCTTTGTGATATGCAATTTCGTTAAATGCAGCTTCAAATGACGCGTCTAAATCTCTGCCATATTTTACTTTTAAGCTTTGCAGTAAGGGCGCTGCAAATGGATAATTCATAATGGCAAGGTCTCGAAGATAATTAATAATCGATTGAGCCTCAATGAGAAAGAGTTTTTCCAGAATAGCGGAGCAGATGGCCTCATTATGTTCAATATAGGGTGTGATTTTCTCTATGAGTGTTTCACGATGGAAAAAATGGAGCGATTCCTTAATTCTTGGCAGCAGCATCGGTCGAAGATTTTTATCTTTCAGCAGTTCGAGCAGCTGAGTAGATTCCTGCTTATTCATAGGCTTATTGAGGGAAAAAAAGGCTTGGTCCAGTCTATGCGTATTTTCATTACATAAGGTCTCATTTACACTCTCTTCAGCCATTTTTAATTCCGCACCCAAAGTTTTTTTTCACCAGACTGCGGTAGTGCTCAAGCTCATTTTTTTGTTTTTCTGAACTCCAGTTTAATTTTTGGGCCATTTCATTTGCTATAGCTTCTACCATAAATAGTCCATTCGTATCGTCAAAAATCAGCAGACTGAGACGCCGCCACATCAAATCTTCCAGGGTGAGGGTCATCTCGTAATCAATAAGATAATGAATCTCGGCTTTGAGAATATCCGCTCCTGAAACCAGGGGCTTAAGATTTTCTTTACCATACTGGCTAAGCAAGGTAAACTGTGTTCCATACATACCGATGAGACGTTGAATCGTCTCTGGCGGAAGATTCCATAAGTCACTGTAAAGCTTACTGTTAATCTCTTTAAACAAAATGATGTCCCTGATATTCCCGCCAAACAATGGCAGCGATTCAGGATGCAAAGCCTCCTCTTCGCTGCGGTGCAGCTCTAGTGGCAGCGATTTTTCGGCGCGATCAATTGTTTTCTCTCCCATCAGGCGAAAAGTAGTGAGTTTGCCGCCAGCGACAGTAAGAAAGCGCGGATGGTCTTGGATGATTTCGAAATCACGGCTAATATCGGAGGGATCGCCCTCTTCGCCACCGATGAGAGGTCGCAATCCAGCCCAGCTTGAAACAATATCTGCCCGACTCAGTTTTCCCTTGTTAAAAGCACGGTTTGCCGCCGCCAGCAAATAATCAATATCCTCTTCACTGGCAAAAACATCGTCTGGGTCTCCGCTATAGTCCGTATCCGTGGTGCCGATATAGGTATATTTTCCCTTAGGCACAGAAAAAATCATCCGCCCGTCTTCGGAAAACAGTACAACTGAGCGATTGAGGGGCAGACGCTCCTTTTTAAAAACGATATGAATGCCCTTCGTAGGTCGCAATAGCTTATCACTTTTCTGTAGTTTATGACGCATATGGTCTGTCCAGGGACCTGTGGCATTAATTATCAAACGGCTTTTTACCTTATAGACAGCGCCATTGATGCTATCTCTCACTTCTGCTGTTACGTAGCTGTCATTTAGCTGAAGGGAACGGACTTCAGCATAATTGGCAATGGCGGCTCCCATCGCCGCAGCGCTTTGCATTGCCGCCAATGTAAGCCTGCCATCATCAACCAAACAATCAAAATAAATAAAGGCGCCGGTCATTTGTGATTGGTTGATCTCTGGCTCAAGCTTGGCCAGACGAGCTGGGGAAATCATTCGATGATGACCGATCTGCCGACTTCCTGCTAATAAATCGTAGCCTATCAAACCGATTTTAATTTCAAATTTATTATTTTTGCTGTACTCATAAACGGGATAGACATATTCCTGTGGATAAACCTGATGCGGCGCGATTTGCAGGAGAATCTCTCTTTCGCTAAGACTTTCTCTCACCAGTGAAATATTCATCTGCTGCAGATAACGCAGCCCGCCATGAATCATTTTACTGCTGCGAGAACTCGTCCCTGAAGCAAAATCATCTTTCTCCAGTATCAGCGTTTTATATCCTCGCCTGGCAGCAGCCATCGCTGCTCCGGCTCCGGTAATACCGCCACCGATAATTAGAATATCCCAAATCTTTTCACCGCTGTGGGCGAGTGTCTCTTGCCTGCTCTTACCTGAAAATTTCATTGACGCTCCATTTTTCTCAAATTTAACAATTTTTAGAATTATTACAGACATAAAAAAACCCTGATTGCTCAGGGTTTTTAAAAATTATCTGATTCTGACGATAATCAGAAAGGAAGCAGATTGGGCAGGACATAGGAGCCAACCAATCCAACTGTAAGCAGAGCGCTGCTTGCATCACCAGTATCAACTGGATCTGTCAGAGCCAGATGACCTGTGATATCTAAACCAACAGAAATGCCTGGAGCAACTGTATAAGCAGCCTTTACGCCACCATTCACACCAATTGCGCTGCCATCGCCAAGCACATAAAATCCAAGGCCAACCTTAGGAGCCACATAGAGACCTTCTACAGGAATCAGACTGGAAAGATTCATTGCACCATAGACACC
>OMKS01002030.1_pt1 | contig 17327 bp, 14 predicted proteins | sample 1674721 | NCBI WGS metagenome assembly OMKS01 (sample SAMN06264996, study PRJEB25208) | sediment metagenome | isolation source: hot spring sediment | place: USA: California | collected 2014-09-02
AAACGGCTGCGCGGCTTGGATCACATTGCATATATTCGCTTTGCCTCTGTGTACCGCGAGTTTAAAGATGTGACCGAGTTTAAAACAGAAATTGAAGAGCTGGTTGAAAAGAAAGAAAACAATGAAAAGTGATCTAAATATCAGCCAATGGTTAGATATTCTTGTATGCCCTAAGTGTAGGGGTAAGCTAAAATTCAGGCAAGAGGAATCACATTTTATTTGTGAAAATTGTCAGCTTGCTTTTCCTGTGACCGATGGCATACCGGTGATGCTCATTGAAGAAGCAAAAAAAAAAAATCTTGAGTTCTATTGAATTTCATGTATATTCAAGAAAAAAGAGGTGAAGCCGCATTCGTTTGCTAAAGGTACGTTGAAAATGTGACACTCGGAGAGAGGACCCACCGCAGTTGAACGTACCACCCGATGGGTCCATGGATGTGTATTGAAGGAGTTGAGAATGAAAAGGATTCTAAGCGCAATTATCGTAAGCTTGCTGATGAGCACCCAGGCTCTCATTGCCCAAAGCGAGGCGGGAGCCATATTTTTACTAATCGCACCAGGTGGTCGTGCTGAAGGTATGGGGGAAGCACAAGTCGCAGCCTCAAATGATGCCTACGCTACGTATTGGAACCCTGCCGGACTTGGTTTTTTAGAAAGCAATGAATTGGGTATTATGCACGTCAAATGGCTGCCAAATCTTGCTGATGATATGTATTATGATTTCCTCACGGGAGCTTACAGGATAAAAGGTCTGGGAACGGTCGGCGGACACATTATCTATCTCAACTTAGGTGAGCAGCAACGAACAGATGAAAACGGCAATGAGCTCGGTACTTTTGTTAGCTATATGACAGCTTTAACCCTATCGTATGGAACCCAGATCACACCCAACTCCGCTTTTGGCCTGAATGCCAAAGTTGTGTACCAGATGCTTAGTCCTTATGGTACAATTCAGGAAAAAGGCCGGGGAGACGCCCTCAGTTTTGGCTTCGATTTCGGATATCTGAAAAAAAGATTTCTCTTGAGTCGCCTGGACTTTGGTGTCAATGTATCCAATATTGGTCCCAAAGTCGCCTTTATTGATGTAGCTCAGGCTGACCCGATGCCAACAAACTTAAAGTTGGGATTTAATCTGCGGGCAGTGGAATCAGAGCATAATCAACTTAGCTTTGTTGTCGATGCCAATAAGCTTTTGGTGGCTTCTTATCCGGCAATGGATAAAAATGGTGACTTTCTCATTGGTGAGAATGAAACGGCTTATACAGACCCTTGGTACAAAGCATTAATTACTTCGTGGTTTGATGATTGGCGCTACGTGGGTGATATTGATTTCAGTGGTGATGGTATTATCGGAGGATATGATGAGGAGGGTGTTCGTCAGGGCTGGTTTGACGCTGATGGAAATGAGAAGGTCGGTGGTATTTATGATCAGTCTGGTATAGAAGTCGGTTGGGGTGAATATGGTGGACGCGAGGGCTCACCACAAACATTCCCTAAAGAAATTGGCTCGAAAAATAGCGGAACTTTTGCCAATGAAATTGAAAAAATGGTTTTCAATGTTGGTTTGGAATATGTTTATGGCGGAATAATAGCTTTGAGAGCCGGTTACATCTATGACCGAGCCGGAAGCATTAATAATCCAACGCTGGGTTTTGGGCTTAAATATAATCGTCTTGGTTTTGATTTTGGCTATACAAGCGGCCAGGAAGGACATCCGCTTACAAACACGATGCGGATTAGCCTCAGGTATCTCTTTTAGATCTGATGATGAATATTATTTCTAAAAGCTCCTACACGATACTGTTCGTGTTTTCTCTCCTTTTGGGAAATATGCCCCTCTCATTGAAAAATGGACCGATGACAAAGCAAAAAATTGTCCATGGAGAAAGAGATTGGCCAGTGTTGCGAGTGGAATTTGCCGAGGATGCGCTAAGCACCACCAGTGGAACCGGTAAGTTTCTTATGACATGGGATGATGCCGATACAAGCTATACTTTTGACCCGGTTCCCCATGATCGCAGCTATTTTCATGGTCACCTGAAAGCTATCAACCATTATTGGCAGACTGTAACAGATGGACGAATCACAGTTAAAAGTGAGCTGTCTCAGATTTATCCCCAGCAAGCTAATGGATATGAGCTTGAGCACACAATACGCTATTATCACCGGCCAGATGCTCCAGATAGTTTGGATAAATTTTTGGCTCAGTTTGTTTTTGATGCGATTTCTGCAGCAAAATTCAGCGGTGATTTTCCGGAAAACTCCTCTGAGATCATTATCTACCATGCCGGCGTCGGACAAGATTTCGATTTCTCCAATATGTTTGACCCCACGCCATTTGATCTGCCATCATTTTATTTTGATGAAAATTATATGCAAGATAATTTGACGGCTACCGAGTGGGCTCAATGGGAAAGATTCGGTGTCAAAAAAGGGATCGTAGTTCCGGAAATGCAAAACCAGTTGGGAATCAATATTGCGCTCAACGGGACGGAAATTCTCCTAAGTGGTTTTCTACTGGGGCTGCCTGCGCTCTATGATACAGAAAAGGGTATTTCTGCCGCCGGGATTTTCGGGCTGATGGACCAGGGCTCCAATAATGCCGCTGGACTCTTGCCTGTAGCCCCATCTGCTTTTGAGCGCTATCTGCTGGGCATCAGCGAAACACTGCCTCTTATCGCTGGACTTAATGCGCTGAATGATGGTGAAATTGGTCGAGTTAATATCAGCGATGGGGAGTTTTATCTTATTGAATACCGACAGAATGCCGGGGTCTTTTTTGATTCACTCCATGCCGAGCTTGAATCAGATAGCTATCTGGAAACAATCAGCGAGTTTTCCCGCAGAAATCCTGATTTTACCTGGGAAAGTGACAGTGAAAGCGGTGTCTTTATTGGCGTCAGTGATTATGACATTACGATCCCGGCTAGCGCTTTCCTCATCTGGCATATTTCCGATCCTTTCTGGGAATATCAACAAACGGAGAATCCCAACGGTGCCTGGCCTCCAATGATTCGCCTTGAAGAGGCTGACGGCGCTTATGATATTGGCAAGAATTATGGGATTTTGTCAGGCGATGTAAACCGTGGCTGGAAATGGGATATGTGGTTTGCTGATAATCCTGCATTTCGTGATAATAATCCCTGGGTCTTTTCAGCTCGAATGGATGATAATAGCAATCCCAATACCCGATCTTTTGCCGGTCTGTCCACAGGGATAAGCATCCGCAAATTTGTCACGGGCGGTTCTACCGGAACTTTTGAGCTAATCTTGCCAGAGGAGACAGATGTTTATTCTGTTCCCAGAAGAATCTATCAGCATCGGGCTTTTGGAAAAATGCTTGCCTTCCAGGATTCTCTGCTCCTCATTTTTTTGGAAAATTTCCCTCAGGAGTCAGAGATTCCTTCCTATATTGTCACACGAACAATCACAAATCCGCTCTTTTCTGCCGCTCGATTTCTTAGCGCAGATACTGTGCTTTTTCTCGAATATTCGCCGATTGAAAAAATCTCGCAAATCTCATTGTTTGACGAAAGCCTCAAACTTCATAAGAGCTATGACTTCACCGGAAAAATTGATCTTCGGAGCTGGGCAATTCAGAGAAATTTACTCCACTTCCAAATAACAACACCGCAAAATAAGCTGCAATTAGTCCAATTAAATTTGCATAATGGCGAATTGCAGAAGATTGACTTAAAAAGTTTGCAACCGATTCCCATGACTTTATACAAAGATGATATTCTTTATGCGGACGAAAACAGATTGATTTCTGCAAAAAGAGGTCCTCAGTTTATGCTGAACCAACACATCCGTTCCCTTGCAATTCTCAATGAATCTCTGTTTATTGGCTTACAAGATGGTGGTTTTGTGAGCTATCACCTGGAAAATGACTTGCTGTCGGAAAGATTTGCCCGTGAATTTGTGGTAAAGGCTATGATACCAGCCTTTCTTGATGATGATATGCATCCCGACTTGATTGCTATTATAGAAAAAGGTAATCGTCAGGGTCTGGCTATTTTTTATCACGATGGCATATTGTGGAATAATTTTCCTCTTTACAAAGGATACTCACAGATTCGCCTGGCAAAAGAGGCAGGAAAAAGTCTTATCTTAGCCTATCAAACCAATGGTTTTTGCCATACGCTAAATAGCACAGGCGAAATCTTGAAAACACAGATTTGCGCGCCAAATGCTAGGACCTTTTTTATAGATGATGAAGCAAATTGGTATGTGGATGGCAGTATGGGAAAGACAGGCAACGCTGTATGGGGCTATGAATTTGCCGATCCGATGGGCGCGGCTTCTATCCAGCAGGCTGTCCCCAATACAAATCCAACGGCTAACAAATATATTGTTCGTGATGGCCTCATTTATAATTATCCAAATCCGGTGAAATCGGGGATCAGCAAGTTCAGGTTCTTTGCCAATGTGGCTGCGTCAGTGGAGCTTTCAGTTTATACGTTGTCAGGTGCTGAGGCTTACAAAACGCAATCAGAAGCAGAGGCCAATCAATGGAATGAAATTGAGTGGCATATCGGAAATCTGCCCAGCGGTCCCTATTTCGCCAAGATTAGGTTCTCAAACAGTCAGGGAGATGAAAGCTACGTCGTAAAACCGGCGATTCTTCGATAAGGAAAGTATATATTCTTTGAAAAATTTTTATCTTATTTCAAGTCGTAAATATCAGAAGAAAACATTTCTCCTTTTAAAAATTCGCTTAGTCTTAATGTGCGGACTATTAATTGTGGCTCTTTTACAAGCTGCGAATGGGCAAAATCATCCAGAACTGAATTGGCAGAGTTTTGAATCAGATCATTTTATTTTTCACTATCATAATGGCACCGAAAGAACTGTGAAACAGGCGCTGATTATTGCCGAAGAGGTCTATCCTCATGTGACAGCGCTTTATGATTATGAGCCCGCCACTAAAACGCATGTTATTATTCAAGATACCGATGATTATGCCAATGGCGGCGCCTACTATTTTGATAATAAAATCTTGCTGTGGGCCTCTCCGCTTCAATTTGATTTGCGAGGCAATCATAATTGGATTCGCAATGTTTTTACCCACGAATTCGCCCACATTATCAGTTTAGGCAAGGCGATGAAGTTTCCAATCAGCGCTCCTGCGGCATTTATCCAGATATTAGACAGGGAAAAGCCATTTCGCGATAATATTGTGATGGAATATCCCCGAGGAATCGCCGCTTTCCCAATATCCAATGTCGTAGTGCCGATGTGGTGGGCAGAGGGAGTCGCTCAATATCAATTTAAGGAATCGACATACGATTATTGGGATTCTCATCGTGACATGCTGCTGAGAGACCAGGCGCTAAATGGGAAATTACTCAGCTATGATGAAGCGGGCCATTTTGGAAAAAAAGAGACGGGAAATGAATCTGTTTACAATGCCGGTTTTGCATTTGTTAAGTATCTTTCAGAGCGCTTTGGCCCTGAGGTGAGCCGAAAAATAGCCGCAGCTGCGGCCAAGCCGGCAAATTATTCCTTTAATCAGGTGATGAAGCAGGCTCTTGGAATAGACGGCAGAGAGCTATGGTTAGGATGGCAGGAAAAAATTACCGGCTCGTATTGGCAGCAAACAGAAATAATCCGGGAAAATGCCAGAAATGGAGAAATTATTTTAGAATCAGCGCCCAGCTATTTTTATCCAGAGATTTCTCCAGACGGTTCAAGAATTGTTGTCGCAGCCAGTGAGAAAGCCGATTATCTCGGTATGACTTCTCTCTATCAGTATGTAAATGGAAAGCTTAAAAAGATATCAGGTAGCACCCGAGGCAATATGGCCTTTTCTCCTGATGGCACAAAACTTTATTATGCCGGTCGTCAGAAAGAAAACCGCTTTGGCTCTGTTTGGTTTGATCTGATGGCTTACGATTTCAGCACGGAAAAAGAGACACGATTGACCCATAATGCCAGAGTTTATTCCGTTGCTGTTTCGTCTGAGGGGAAAATATTTCTGGTCACAGTTCACGACGGCACTCACAATCTTTTGGAAATGCAAGAGGATGGCTCTCTGCGAGCATTAACAAAATTTAATGATGGCCAGCAGATCTTTACTTTGCGCACTGAAAAGGATGGAGAGGGGCTTATTTTTGATATGGCTCTGGTCCATGGACGGAATATCTATAGATTTAATCTTGCAGACTCGTCTGTAAGCCCTATTGTTTCTGATGATTTTGACAACCGGCATCCATGCCTTGCACCTGATGGCAAAAGTATGGTTTTCACCAGTGATCGAACGGGTATTTTTAATCTGTATCGATTTACTTTTGAAACTCAGCAGCATGAGCTTATCTCCAATGTCACCGGCGCGGCTTTTTATCCTGTAATTCACCCTGTTTCCAATCAGCTCTTCTATACTCTCTTTCAGGATGGCCGATTTCGTCTTGCCAGGCTTGATGAAACATCAGCTATAGCGCCTGACCTAGCCATTTATCGGGATTATCACATTCCCAAAGAAAAATATGACCCTGCTGAATTTCTCCCAATTGAATCAGAACCTTACGAACAGCAGTTCAGCCGGTTTTTTATGATGCCTTTTGTGATGTGGGATTATGATGCTTTAAAGGTGGGATCTGTCATTTATCAAAATGAGATTCTCAATCGCTTTAATCTGTACGCCCAGGCGGGAATGAATGCCCGTACCGATGCAGACCTTTATGCCTCTCTGGAGTTTAATGGCTTTCTGCCGACACTTTTTTGGGAAAACTATTATATGACTCATCACCTTGATGCGAAAAGGGGCAAGATTTATGATTTTTATCCGGAAGAGAATACCTATAGTTTTAGTCTCTGGGAATCTATAGCTGGCTTGCGCTATATCTATAGAAAACAATTATTTGAGATGACAGGCAGCTATGGCAACTATAATGCGCACATTAAATCACGCCAGGAAATTGTTCCCGGGCAGCCCCAAATGTTTAGTTATGGTTATACATATTTTAAAGGCGGCAGCTTGGAATTTAGATATGCCGGCGATTTTGTAGCGCCTACTTGGCAGAGTGATATTCATCCCAAAGCTGGCTTTGATTACGACCTAAAGTTTGCGTATGATATCAATCGTTTTATTACGGGTTTTGGTATCAACAGTGATTTTGGCACGCTCCAGGAAAAATATAAAGCAGATAACACCTTGCGGGCTGAAATTGGCGGCTCCCTCTATCTGCCTGACCCAGTTCTGGGGAAAAGCGCTATTAGTATCAGTTTTGATGCCGGATGGCTGCAAAATAGCAGGGTTGACAGCTTTTTTCACTTTTTTGCCGGTGGTATGCCAGGTCTGAAAGGTTATCCATATTATGCTATCGAAGGTAGCAATAAGGCCATTTTATCCACAAGTTTCCGTTTTCCCCTCATTCCCAAAATGAACCTTACGCTGGAGCCTTTCACTTTGGACCGGGTCTATTTTGCCATTTTTCACCAGGTTGGCGATGCCTGGCGCGGCAGTTTCTGGAATGACAACTGGTATAAGGATGCCGGGGTAAAAGATGCGCTTAAAGAAGGTGTTTTAGGCGGTAACTGGAAACAAGATATCGGCGCGCAGCTTCGAATTGGCGGTTGGAGCTACTATGCTTATCCTTTGGCAATAAGTCTGGAAGCGGTCTATGGTCTTGATGACTTTGTGGTTTATGATCAAAAGATTGGCGGTGGATGGCGCTTTTACTGGAGTGTTTTGTTTGAATTTCAAAGAAGACAGTGGGGACAATAATGAAAAGAGAAGCTTTTTTAAAAAAAATACTGGTGGGCATTTTGATTATTTCATCATCACTATTGGGTGAAGGCCCCGAATCTTTTTCAAAGACTTTACATAGCGCGTCGGCTAAATCGCCGCAAAAGGCAATTCTCTATTCTGCAGCGCTTCCCGGAGCAGGACAATGGTATGCCGACTCTAAACTTGCCGCCGCTATTTTTGCCACACTGGAAATTGCCGCTATAAGCGGTATGCTAAGCTTTCAAGACCGTGGCAATACAATGGTCAGCGACTATGAAAGCTTTGCCGATGGCCATTGGGATGTCTTTCGCTGGCTTCAGGGATATTATGCGGAAAATGCCACGGAAGAGACTCATAATGTTTATATTTTGCTGAATAGCCGCCGATATGCTTTTAAAGAGTTTACTGAAACATATAAGTATCTCCCAGATCCTGAAGACAATTCCTATGATATTGTAAGAGAATACCATTTTTATGAGAATATTAGTAAATATAAACAGTTTAAACAGGGTTGGGATGATTATGAACAGTATAAAAACGATCCGGACTATGCAAATAGTATCAAACGTTCGTCACCAAATCAGGAGACATATGCACAGATGCGCTACGATGCCAACATTTTTCTGAAAAGGTCTGGATATTTTGCCACAGCCATACTTTTTAATCATGTAGTGGCGGCAATGGATGCCGGATTGCGTATTCATCGCAGAGCTAACGGCCAGGATATTAGTTTTATCCCTGGCGCTGCGCCTCTCATTTCCCAATCTGGTATGGGTGCTATCATAAAATTGGAGATACAATGGTGAGTTTTAAATCTTTACTTAAAAGTACAGCAATACTTTTCTTAGTATTAACACTGGCTTCTTGCTCTGGTAAAAAAGAGATTCTCAGCGATTCTCTTCAAGAGCGATTTGAGCAGGGTCTCGCAGAATATGAAAAGGAGAAGTATTACAAAGCAATTGACCATTTTACATTTGTGGTTTTCAATTCACCAGGCAGCGAGATTGCCGATGATGCTCAGCTCTATCTGGCTGATTGCCATTTCAACCTCAAAGAATATCTGGTAGCCATTGATGAATATCAGCGCCTCATACGCCGCTGGCCGGCAAGTCCTCTGGTCGAATCGGCGCGCTACAAAATTGCCGCCTCATATAACGAGCTCTCACCTACCTATCAGCGTGACCAGACATACACACATCAAGCCATTCAGAGTTATCAGCGCTTTCTCGAAGATTATCCCTACAGTAATAATAGTGATGTAGCCATGGGAAAGATTAAAGAACTCAGATCAAAATTGGCAAAAAAGGCCTATGATAGCGGAAAACTCTATATGGTGCTGCATGAATGGAAAGCTGCTGTCATTTCATTTGAAGAACTTGTTGATTCTTATTGGGATACAGAATGGATTGACCCAGGCTACCTGGCCATTGCGCAGTGCTATGCCAAAATGGAGGACACTGAAAACAGCGCTCGGTTTTTGAGCCAGGTGAATCCTAAAAAGCTTAGCAATCCTCAGGATATCCTTTTATATAGAAATCTTTCTGGCGACCAATGAAGCGAATTTGTCTTTTCGGAGGAACCTTTGATCCTGTTCACAAGGGGCATATCGCCCTGGCTGAAGCAGTTTGCCAGGCCTATAATATATCTCGCTTTATTTTCATTCCAGCCAGAGTAGCGCCCCATAAAGAGGGCAGCGATTCGGCAGCGCCATGGCATCGCTTGGAAATGCTGAGACTGGCCACGAAGGGAAAGCCTCTTTTTGAGATTTCCGATATGGAGTTGCAACGGGAAGGCATCAGCTACACCATTGATACTATCACAAGCTTTCAGAAAGAGTACCCAGCTTCGGATATACGCTGGTTTTATCTTATTGGCAGTGATAATCTTCTGATTTTTAAGAGCTGGCGGAATTGGTCTGAGCTGTTAAAAAAACTAGAATTCCTGGTCGCTCCGAGAAAAGGTTTTCCCATTGAGGAGGCAGAGTCGGATATCCTTGAAAAAATGATAGTTTTAGATACACCATACTTAGACGTATCTGCAACGAAGCTTCGGAATCATCTTGCACTTTTAAAATCGCAATGGCTGGAACCAATAGTGGCTGAATACATTTTAAACCAGAAACTCTACAGGTAAAAATTGCCAATATTCATTAATATTCTCCTCTTTTTATTCGGAATCACAGTCCTCTATTACGGCGCTGAATATCTTGTTCGGGGTGGGGCAAACCTGGCGCGTATCTTTGGCATACAGCCTATCGTCATAGGCTTGACAGTAGTCGCATTTGGCACTTCAATGCCCGAATTTTTGGTGGGCTTGCAGGCTGCTCTAAAAAACCAGCACGCCATCACCATTGGAAATGTCGTCGGGAGTAATATTGCCAATATCGGCTTGATTTTAGGACTATCTGCCGTGGTTTCGCCAATTATTATCTCTTTTCGCCAGCTTCGGGGTGAGCTTTTTTTTCTCACAATTGCCTCGCTTTTCTTTGTCACTCTCATCTCAGGTCATATCCAGCGATGGGAAGGTCTGATTTTTCTGGGCATTTTATTTGGCTATACATATTATCTTATTAAGCACCCTAGCGAACATCCTGTATCACAGGAGCTTCCAGCAAAGGAGAGCAGTATCTGGAAAAACGTTTCCTATCTGCTTTTTGGTTTTGTGGGATTGAATTTTGGCTCAGACTGGCTGGTGGACAGCGCTGTCTTTTTTGCACGCTTATTGAACATAAGTGAAATTATTATTGGCATGACGATCGTGGCTATTGGTACAAGTTTACCTGAACTGGCTGCCAGTGTTGTGGCTGCTGCCAGAAAAGAATCTGATATCTCCATCGGCAATATTATTGGGTCAAATATTTTTAACATGTTTTTTGTTATTGGTGGCACTTCTCTGATTCGGCCTATTCCCGTAGATCGGCAGATCTACCATCTCGAGTTGCCGGTGATGCTGGCTTTTACTATCATCCTGATACCCATCATCTATTTTAATAAAGGGATCAGCCGCCGCTGGGGGGGCATTTTGCTTCTAGGGTATTTGCTTTTTAATTTTTTTCTCATCGGGTTTAGGCAGATATGAGAAAGACTTACGGATATCTCGCTGAAGTTTATGATACATTGATGGCTGATGTAGATTATCAGGGCTGGGGAGAATATATTGAAGATATCACCCTTCAGTGGAGGCCATTGCCAATGAATATTGCTGATATAAGTTGTGGAACGGGCCGGCTGCTACATGAATTGCAAAGCCAGGGAAGACGTTTGGCAGGGATGGATATCAGTCTGGAGATGATTAAAAAAGCAAAGGAAAAATATCCGGGAATTCATTTTTTTCAGGGAGATATGAATCATATACCGTTGTCAAATCGTTTTGACCTTATTGTCAATATTCATGATGCCCTAAATTACCTTCAAGATTTTAATGCCGTAAAGGCTCATTTTTTAAGAATGGCAGATTACCTGCAAGCAGGGCAGTTATATCTTTTTGATTTTGCTATGCTGCCCGTTGTAGAAAAATATTTTCAAGGCACTGAAGAGTGGAATTACTTGGAAAATGGCTGGTATTATCATCGCTGGCATAAGTTTCAGCTTGACCAGCGCCTTCACCAAACCTATATTGCAGTATATGGACCCGATGAAAGCGAGCCGCGAATTATTGAATGCCATGAACAATACATCTATTCCTATTCTGAGCTGCAGAAAATTTTTGGAGCTATACCCAATTGTTATTGGAAGTTTTATGAGGAGTTTACATTTGACCAGGCCAACGAAGAAACAGAACGCTTGTTTGGGGTTATGAGCTATGATCGAATTTCATAATGTCTCTGTAAACTATGGGAAGACGGAAGGGCTACACTCCGCCAGTGTTGATTTCAGCGAAGGAAAATTTACATTGCTGCTGGGGCCTACCGGTAGCGGAAAAAGCACACTGCTAAGGCTTATCTATTTTGATCTTTTACCCAGCTCTGGTTATATGATCGTAAAAAAATGGGACAGCCGGAAAATTCGCCGAAAACAGATTATGAAAATGCGTCGTCAGGTTGGCGTTATTTTTCAGGATTTCAGACTTATTGATAATCTCAGCGTCTATGAAAATGTTGCTTTACCCTTGATTATTCAGCGAACCTCAGGGTCTGAAATTAAAAGCAGGGTGTATGCCATTCTCGATGAGGTAGGACTCCTGGAGCGTATCAAGCATAAAGCTTCTGACCTTAGCGGTGGCGAGCAGCAGCGGGTTGCCATTGCCAGGGCGGTTGTTAAGAATCCTTTTATTGTTCTCGCCGATGAACCAACAGGAAACCTGGACCCAGAAAGCGCTGCCACAATTTTTCACCTTCTGGAAAAAATTAATAAGCTGGGAACGGCCGTGATTATGGCCACCCATAATTATCCCTTGATTGAAAAATCTGAATATCGCCGTATCTACCTTGATGCTGGCAGAATTGTGGGTGATGATTGAGAGCACTTTTCTTTATTCTCAGACAAACATTAGCTAACCTTTGGGCTGCCAGAACGCCCGTGATTGGCGCTGTAGTAAGCATTGGGCTATCTCTTTCTATCATAATTGGCTTGGTGGCAGTTAGCGTGAAAGGCTTACGCTCATTTGATTATTTTAAGCATAAATTTCAGATGGAAGTCTTTCTCAAGCCTAATGTAACAGATAGTGAAACCCAGACTCTGCATAATAAACTTTCTGATATCAATCAGATAAAATCTATTCGCTTTATCAGCCGCCAGGAAGCCGCAGTGATCTTTGAACGGGAATTTGGTGAGAAAATTATGGATGTCTTGGGTGAAAATCCCCTTATGCCATCTTTCCAGCTTCGCTTTTATCGTAAGATGACTCATCCAGCTATCATCGAAAATGTGAAACTGCGCATTCAGGAAATGGAGGGCGTAGATGAGGTCAAATATCATAAAGAAATTCTCCTGATGTTAGAGCGCTATTTCCGGCTGATTGTCGTGGTAGGATCAGCCGTTGTCATATTGGCTGGTATAGCTATGAATATTCTTATTAAAAATACAATCCGTGTCTCCATCTTTGCTCGCCGTAAGCAAATTGAGATTTTACGCCTGCTTGGAGCAGGAAATTTCTTTATACGGCTTCCATATATTTTAGAAGGCGTGGTAGAAGGTGCTTTAGGTGGTGCGTTGGCAGCGATAATTCTTACTTTTGGTCACAAAATGATCAATTATGCCACCGAGGTCTTTCTCAATGTCTCAGTAAGCAGCTCCGATCTGATCTGGCCGTCAGCTATTAGCTTAGGTGTTTTAATTGGTATTTCCAGCAGCAGCAATTCGGTCCAGCGATACCTGCAGAGCATTAACTAAAAAAAGAGGATGATGACAGAGCATATCATTGATCTTGGCGGTTTTGATCAATTTGATTTGAATGACGCAAATGTACTGTTGTACGTAGGCCGCAATACAGAAGACAGACATTTTAGGAGCTTTTTGGAAGAAGCCTACCCTAATGCCAAAATCATTCTTTTTCGCGATGAGAAAGAAGAATTAACTCCAGCCTTTAAAGAGAAAATAGAGGCGATTCATTACAGTTTTATATTTGCTCTTTTTACTGGAATGGAAGATGAGCTATCACGGGTCCAAGCGCTGACACATTATCTTATTGAAATTACAGAAATGATGGGAAGCACGACGGTGCTGCTTATGTCAGAATGCAAACCAGAGACAGAAAACTCATTTTTAGAAACATTAGACAAAGTGAAATATTTGGTTCAGGATTTTAATGATTTTCATCTTAATCCTGTTTCTCTATTGCTTTTTCCTTGTGGTGAAACAGGCGCAAAGCAGGCTGAACTCGCTTCCTGCATTGCTCGTAGCCAGGAAGCGGGAGTCTATGCTTCACCCAAAATTGCTGAAAAATACAAATTGGCAGCCTGGAGCTGCGATGATTAACGCCAGTATAATAGAAAAAAATCTCACTAAAGCAGGGTTGAAACCCATTCTAATCGGCTCCCTGTTGATCGAGACGCCAATTTTTCTGGCACCCATGGCCGGCGTAACAGATAAACCATTTCGCCAGCTTTGCCAGAGTTTTGGCGCTGGTGTCAGTTACTCAGAATTTGTAAGCGCCGAAGGTGTCGTGCGCGCTAACGAAAGAACTTTGGATTATCTCCAGTTTGATGACAGCGAGCGCCCTATTGGCATCCAGATTTTCGGTCATCACCCAGAAGTGCTGGCTAAGGCTGCCCATTTTATCGAAACTCATTATCGCCCCGATATTATTGACCTTAATTTTGGCTGCCCTGTTCCAAAGGTGACTAAAAAGGGGGGAGGCAGCGCCATCCTCAAAGACCTTAAGCGAATGGAGCTGATTGCTAACCGCGTGAAAAAGGCTGTTTCACTGCCCGTGACTGCCAAAATCCGTTCTGGATGGAGTGAGAAATCAATTGTTGCTCTCGAGGCGGCTCAGATTTTAGAATCGTGTGGAATTGATCTGATTACTGTACATCCACGCAGCACAGAGATGCAATATAAAGGTGAAGCAGACTGGCATCTTATTGCCCAAGTGAAAGAGAAAACAAAAATTCCCATAATTGGCAATGGAGACATTCTCAACGGTGAAGATGCCCGCCGTATGCTAGCACAAACAGGCTGCGATGGAATAATGATTGGACGAGGCGCTTTAGGCAGGCCTTGGGTTTTTAATGATATAATTTACGAGCTACAAGGATTTCCGCTGCCAGACCATCCCGTTTCGCAACGCTTTCAGATAATGAACCTGCATCTTGACTCACTTTTAGAATATTATAGCTCAACACAAGCGCATAAACTTTTTAAAACCCATTTTGCATGGTATGTACGGGGATTGCCGCAAGCTGCCAAGTATCGCTTGGAAGTGAATATTTCTGCTAATTTTCTGGCTATGAGAGAAATTATACAAACGTATGAAAATATACTTTTGGATAAAGCCTAAGAATATGAGCTGTTTTATATCACAAATAACTATAAACAGAAAAGCAAATAGTATAAGGAGCACAAATTTTAAAAAGTATCACTTGAAAAATGGAAAATAAAACCTTATCTTACCGAGCTTTGTCAAAAGAGGAAGGGATATGCCGACAAAGAAAAGAACAAAGAAAAAACAGAGAACAATTAGTGACGCCAACCGGGCGCTAAGCAAATACCTTGATGAGATCGGTAATTTTGAGCCATTGACGCCTGCCGATGAGATCGATTTGGCCTCAAAGGTCAAGCAAGGAGACCGGGAAGCGCTACGGAAATTATGCGAAGCCAATTTGCGTTTTGTCGTCAGCGTGGCAAAAGATTATCAGGGACAGGGGCTTCCCCTTACTGATTTGATCAACGAGGGAAATCTTGGTTTGATTAAAGCCGCCGAAAGGTTTGATGAAACACGCGGTTTTAAATTTATTAGCTATGCTGTGTGGTGGATCAGGCAATCTATTCTGCAGGCTCTGGCTGAACATAGCCGAATCGTCAGGTTGCCCTTGAACAGGGTTGGGACTATCTCTAAGATTACAAAAGCCTCTGAAGAGCTGGAAGGCAATACCGAGCGTACACCCAATGAAGATGAAATTGCCAACAAGCTGGGAATCAAAACCTACGAGGTCATTGACGCCGTCCGGATTTCCAGACGTCACCACAGCTTAGATGCGCCTTTTCGCGATGGAGAAAAAAACTCTCTTATTGACATTATTGAAGATGATGGACAACGTTCACCGGATGCCGGTTTGATGGATATCAGTCTTCAGGAAGAGATTCGAACGGCGCTTGAGACCCTGAAAGAGCGTGAGCGTGATGTAATCAAGATGTATTTTGGTATTGACCGGGAATATGCTCTTACGCTGAATGAAATCGGTGAAGAGTTCAATTTGACACGGGAAAGAGTTCGCCAGATAAAGGAAAAAGCAATTCGTCGTCTGCGGCATAAATCGCGAAGCCGAAAACTGCGTTCCTATTTGGGATAAATCAACGAAAGGTGGTGAGAACAGCTTATGGTTCAAGTAACTGTGCACAGAGATGAGCCGCTGGAACGCGCCCTCAAGCGCTTCAAAAAGAAGTTTGAGAAGGCCGGTATTATGCGTGATATCAATAAAAACAGCTACTACATCAAGCCAAGCCAAGACAAGCGCATCCGCAAAGCAAAGGCGGAGCGCCGCTTGCGCAGGGGAAATGTGCCCAAAAAACGTTATTAGCCATAACGGTTTGTGAAAAGTCCAGTGTATTCGCTGGACTTTTCTTTTTGTAGGGAGATTAATAATGCTCATTGAATCAATTTCAGGTGTACGCGGCATAGTAGGTGTCGGCTTGAATGCGCGCTCTATTGTTGACTATGCCATAGCCTTGGGTGAATTTATTGGCTCAGGCAAAGTGCTTATCGGCCGAGATTCACGTCCAAGTGGTGAAACAATCAGCTCACTGATAGCCAGAACCTTGCAGTGGAAGGGAATCGAGGTGATTGATCTTGGCATCGTGCCAACTCCGACTGTCCAACTTCTCGTGGAAAAACTGCAAGCAAAAGCAGGTATTGCTATAACAGCAAGCCATAATCCATTTCCCTGGAATGGACTGAAGTTTATTGATAGTACAGGTCGTTTCTTTAACGGTGCTCAGGTCACACAGCTTCTCCATAAAAAAGATATTAGCCATCCTACCTTTCAGCCCTCTGGCGCTTTTGCCAATTATGAGCGCTATCCATCGGCAATCGAAGACCATATCGAAAATGTTCTCTCAATACATTGGCTTGACAAAAATAAAATTATTAAAAGAAAATACAAGGTGGTTGTGGATGCTGTAAATGGCGGCGCTTCTGATGCGGTTCCCCGTCTTCTGGAAGCCCTTGGCTGCGATGTTATCAGACTTCACTGTATTCCCAATGGAATTTTTCCCCATACACCAGAGCCTTTGCCAGAAAACCTCACCGAGCTGATGGCTGCAGTCCGGGATAATGGTGCAGACCTTGGAATGGCTATCGACCCTGATGGTGATCGTCTCGCTATTGTATCAGAAAAAGGAGACTATCTTTCAGAGGAATACACTTTAGTAATGGCCACCAGCGCCGCCCTCAATGCGCTGAAAATTGAAAAGCCACTCGTCGTGACCAATCTTTCCACAAGCCGAGCTATGGATGATATTGTTGAAAAATATAATGGCATCCTTGTGCGTACTGCCATAGGTGAAATTAATGTATCAGAGACAATGTATCGTCAGAAGGCCGTCATTGGGGGAGAGGGAAATGGTGGTGTTATCTTGCCCGATAGCCATTTGGGCAGAGATTCTCTGGTGGGGGCTGCGCTGATTTTACAGTTTCTCATTGAGAAGAATGAAAAGATCTCTGAACGCTATAAAAAATTGCCTCAATATCGCATAAGCAAGCTGAAAATTGATTTGGGACATACAAATCCAGACCGTCTGCTTATGCAGATGAGCCGAAATTATTCCAATGAGAAAATCAATACAATAGACGGCCTGAAAATCGAGTGGAAAGACCGTTGGGTTCACTTGAGAAAATCAAATACAGAACCAATTTTACGCGTTTACAGCGAAGCGCCCACAATATTGGAAGCAAATGATCTGGGCCATCATTTTAAAAAAGAGATCGAAGCCCTTATGGGAGA
>OMKS01002032.1_pt1 | contig 17310 bp, 21 predicted proteins | sample 1674721 | NCBI WGS metagenome assembly OMKS01 (sample SAMN06264996, study PRJEB25208) | sediment metagenome | isolation source: hot spring sediment | place: USA: California | collected 2014-09-02
TACTTCATGTTTGAGATACAAGTATACTTTTTTTTACTAATAGTATTTATACTTTTCGATTTTTTCAGCAGAGAGAAGTATTTTGTTTTTTTATAATAAAAGCGTTTTTTAAAAAAAGTATGCGCTATATAAGTTTTTTTCACCTTTTAGTAGATTTTTCAGTTTTCATAAAAAAATTCACTTAAAAACCCAATAAAACTTATAAATGCTGGTAACTACCTTCTAGTAAGAATGGGTGCAACAGAGGTTATTGTGGCTGGAGGAATTGCAGTTGTTATTGCTTCGCTTATGCTTAGCCTTGCGGAGATTACTGATGAAATTGCAGGCAAGACCGAGAGCTTTGCTTCAGACATCAACAGTGCGATGGACTGTGCTGTCAGGGGAATTCCGGTAGCTGTTTGCGCACCTAAGCTTGCAAATACGGATTTTAAAAGCGACCTGTCTGAATACAGCCAGCTTATTCATGAAACTGTTTCTGAAATAGAAAAGGGCTTAAACAGCACCTCTTCTGATTAAGCTTAAGAAAAGGATTACTGCGCTTTTTTTCTCTGAGAGGATTTCTTGAGGTCTTCTAACACCCTTAGGTTTTCTTCCAGGAGCGACTTTCTTTTAAGAAGGAATTCCTGCTTCTTGTTAAGTGCGGCAACCTTATTACTGACTTCCTGCTTATGGCTTAGCATTTCCGGGCTTTGCATTCCCTGGCTGCTAATCTGGCTGTGAAACTCTGCATACTTTGCCATCTGCTCTTTTAGCCTGTGAAGCTCAAGATTTATTGCCTCTATCTGGCGGATTGTATCTGAGCGCCTTACCCCTTTTATTCTTCCTGGGAACAAACCTATTGCGGCAATAACAAATATAGAGATTATTCCAATGACTTCTATTGCCTGAAGCCTTGACCTCATCATTCTTGAGCGGACCGCGGTGCTTAGGATGATTGTTTTTGAGATGCTAAGGGCAGGTATGCCGTAAATCTCAGGCAGGGAGCTCAGCACTTCAACAGAATCAGTAACATAGCTTACTTCCCACTGGCTTCCTCTCCCAAGGGTTTCTATCTTCCAAAGCCCTTTTTCTATAAACACCTCACTAACCTCAACAAAGCTATCCAGGTCTGCAAGAAATTCCTTAACAACCAGGTTTTCTAGATTATCTTCCCCAAGGTTTCTGAGAACAAGGGTTATTTTGGCTTTGTCTCCTTCCAAGAACTCAACCTTTTTCTGGACAAAAAGCTTTTTTTCAGGCAGGTATTTTCTGATAAAGGGCAAAGACTGTGAGAAGTAGTCTTCTCCCATAAACCTAACCCTTGCTGCAGGGAAGTAATCCAGGCCAAAAGAGTCTTCATCATAGTAATTTAGCTCGTATTGTATTCTCTTAATGCTTTTTGCAGGAATGCTAAAGGCTGACTGCAGCGAGCGGTTTTCTCCGGCTGAAATAAAAGACTCGCCGGAAACATAGCTAAATCCTGAGGGAAAAGAATCATACAATGTGAGGTTGGCCATCCTTGGCTCAAAGTTGCTGAGCAAGATGCTAACGGTCATATTCTCTCCGGGAAGCGCTAAGTTGTCTGAAAGAATCCTTCTTACAAAAAAGTTTTTGTACATAAGGTCGTCCAGGGTTTCGTTAAGAAGATACTCTGTCTCGTTAACTTCAGGCTCAAGAAGGTCATCCTGGGTATAAAGAGTAATGTTGGCTTCTGAAGAAAGCTTTATTCCCTTAAGGTAAATGTCTGTCTTTACCCAGTAAACCTGCCCTTCTTCAGGGTCGTAATCAAATACATCATACTCATAAGTTTCATATGCGCCTATTTCAGAAACTGGGTTCTCTTCATTCGGTAGATTCCATACGCTTAGCTGGTCTGTTATATCTATGTCAGGAGTCTTGAAGAGTGTTATTGAGTCGACAACATAGCCGAACGCTGAAGGGTTTTCAAGGCGGACACTTATCAGCCTTCTGTTGTATCCTGAGATTTCTTCGTCCTCAATCTCTGCTTTTTTAAGGATTACCTTCAGGGGTGCATAGATTCTCATATCAGAGCGCAGTATTGCCCTCTCCAGAAGGGAGTTGTATCCTTTGAGAATATTCTTCTCAATTATGCCCCTGATAGTATAATTTAAGCGAATTGTCTGGTTTGGGTTTATCTGCATTATATAGAGGTTTGATGATGAGATGTACGCTTCAGCAGAGCTGTCTGAAGAGTATAAGTCCAGCCCGTCAAAAGACAAGGGAATGCTTATGTCATAAAGCGGCGATTCGCTGGGGTTCCTTACATAAACCAAGCCTGTAACCTGAAAAATAAAGAACTCATCATAGAAGCTTATAATCTTGCCTTTTTCTGAGATTGAAACCTCAAGAAGCTCTTCTACATCCTCTGGCTGGGCGTAAGACAGGCCCAGGCAGGCAGAAACCAGAAATAACAAGAAGAATAAAAACAAGGCAGTGCATTGTCTTTCTCTCATTTTAGAAAGGCATCTTTTTTCTCTTTGCCCTTATCCTGCTAGCTAGTAAAGTAAGGCTCAGCACCACAATAAGCATGCCCCAGAAAATCACAGAGCCCCTGATGTTTTTTGTCGGGATGGGTATTCTTGAATACTCAACCAGGAAATTTCCTGTAAGAGACTCCTGCTGAACCTTTCTCAGATTGCCTTCTGAGGCTACCAGGGCTTCAGGCGCATAAGTCACATGGTACTTTGAAGGCAGCATCAATGAAGTGGATTTTTCCCTTATGCTAATAGTGGTCTCTTCAGGCGGGATGTCCAGCTCATAAAATAGCACGCCTGCAGGCTTAAAAGGCACCTTATAAGTCATATAGATATCCTTAAAAAATGTGGGAAGAAGCGGGGACCAGATAGTAAAGATAATCTTTGTTGAGTCGTCTGCCTGGGCAACCCTGCTTTCTATCGTTACATCCTTATTGTCATATATGCGAAGCCCTGTTATCTCCGGCCCTTTTGGAGAATTTCCTTCCATGCTGTATATCCTGAAGTGAATCTCTCCGGGAATAATTGGGTTTGAGCCTACGTTTTTTAAGCGCATAACCCTATTCACTTCGATATAGCCATCTTCATAAGTGTATGTTGATTCGTAATTGTCGAAAACAACAACCTGGGAATAGGCCAGACTTGTTAGCAAAACCAATAAAATTCCTGCAAAAAGTATTATTTTATGTTTCATTGCCCCCACTTTCCTATCCATAAGCACACCACTTTTTAAAAATGTGTGACTACCAAAAAAAAATAAAAAATCAGGCGGCTCCGCCTATCTTGTCATGAATGTTTTTTGTAAGCAGCAGGTTCAGCAGGTTCAATGTAAGCAGGAAGCCTACCACTGTTGCAAAGATTGTTTCCCTGCTTCCTTGTGAAGAGAGAAGCGTTTCTATCCTGATTCCCTCATGCGACCCTGCTCCATCAACCTTACGTGGATCCAGACCAACAATGTAAAGGTCAGATACCCTATACACTCCAGTACCATTCACAATGTATGACATGTTCCAGGTGCAATTAACAGTGTCAACTGCATTAGGGCCATTGCATGGCCCAAGCGATGAATTGTAAGGCTCTTTAAGGTCTATAACCCAACGATACGCAGTTCCATTGAAATCATCTCCTGTAACAGATTCTGTAGAATCAAAGGGCGTTGTCCAGCCCCCTGCAGAGAACTCTGAAGGTATGAAGTCATAAACAGTAACCACTAAACCTTCAGGAGTCCAGGCGTTCCCTATGTTTTGTACTAATACATCTATCTGGTACTGGTCCTGGTCTACGTTGATTACTGACTTATTAACCCTAAGCCAATAGCCGTTTACAACATAGATGTAGCTAATGTAAAGGTCAGTCCCGTTTGTTGTAAGATAGCTCTTAACAATCTGGTTGTACTCTTCCATCAGGTGGTAGAAAGGCCTAATCCACACGATTGGCGGCCTTGCGTCTACATGGTCCGAGCCGTCAGTATAATTTACCTTCCAAGTTCTTTGTGACCAGGAAGTGGATTCATTTATCTCTGTGTTTGGGGTGTAGGTAATATTAAAGCCTGTGTAAGATATCGGGCTGAGGTTGGTTGTAATCCATAAAGAAACCTGAGTCAGGTTGTAGCTGACATTCAGGGGAACACTTGCCTCCCCGCCAATCAGCCAGGTTGCATTGATGTTAAGCTCATTGTCCTGTGGGCTGATAATCTCCTTGTCTGTTGAAAATTCCATAGCAAGCTTGGCCTTTACATCAGTTATTGTCATGTTTGATGCGAGAAAATCTATCTCGTACTTAAGGGTCTCCAGCAGGAAGGGGTATGTCGCTGTTGTTGGAACATTCCAGGGGGCATTGATGTCAAATGAAATATTTACTGTTTCATTCCACTCAAGAGTGCCTCCGTTAGCTATCCAGTTCCAGGTCCTGTCATCTGAGCCAGGGCCATCAACATTTGCAAAATCCCCTGTGGTGTGTATCTGAGCAAATGTGAAGTTGAATTCTGTCTCATTCCACAAGACAGGAAGCGTTTCCATGGTAATATTTATTTCTGAAACATTGACCTTTATCCAAAGGCTGTTTGTAATTGTCTTGATTGCTGTGAAATTGTGCCCTGCTAAAACCTTTCGGTTGAAGCCTGTTTCAGAATTAAGGTATTGTGTCTCAATATCCAGTGGGGGCTCAACGCCTCCAGAGCCAGAGCAGTTAATCGTGTAATTAAAGAAAGAGTACTCGCTGCCTCTTAATTCAGGGATGTGTACCACAAATGTATCGCCAGGGTTTGTGCCGTTAATCTGGGTGCCGTTTCTTCCACTGACATGGTTAATCTGAGTCCCGTTCGTGATATGGTCTGTGTTTTCAAAATAGAGCTCTATATCAGAAACAGTGTCCGCGCTTGGGTTGGAAATGTTTATGTAGCCGCTAATCTTACAGAATTCCCTTTGCTCAACAAGGTAAAATTCCTTGGCATATGTAACATTCTGGTCAACTATTTCCCACATAGAGATATTAAGCCTTGTATCTTTGTCTGCATAGACTACACCTGCTGAAAAAACTAGCAAAGCCAGCAAAAGCACGGTTTTAAAGTTCATTCTGAAACCTCCTTGTTAAATCGATATACGAATATACTGTAAGATATACTGATAGCAGATATATTTAAACTTTTCGTTTTTTTATAGAAAGTAGTCAGAAAGGTTTAAAACTTAAACTGAACAAGAAATATGCATGTGCTTTAAAAAAGGAGGGGGCTTTTTCTTTATCGCAGCAGTTATCTTAGCGTTACCTTTATTTTTTTCAGCCCAGCAGGCTTTTGCATCCAGCTCTATTGCTGTCTCATCTGAAGAGCTGTCCTTTATTGATGTCAGCGAAATAAATAGGGATGTTGTTCTGTCAATTCAAAACAACGACAATATACTGCTCCATATATCGGTTATGCTTGAGCCTGATTTTTTTTTCCTTAACGATTATATAAGGTTTGACCCGCAGATTTTAGAGATCGGCCCTGCTGAAACAAAAAACCTTAAAATAAGCCTAAACCTTGATAAGGTGTACCCCCAGGAGATTGGAATCTGGATTCTGGGCTATATCAACGAGCATGATGAGACAGCTAACCTCTCAAGGATTACTCTAAAAGGAAAAGGAAGCCCTGAGACAAGGCTTGAATCGCATATATTTGATACTGAAATCGGCAAAAGGTTTCTTGTCGTTGGGATAAAGCTAGACAATACTGGCAACACCTTAATCCGTGTCAAGCCAAAGATTATGCTTACCAGCAAGGGAGAAGAGCTGAAGGCTCTCGAATACCCTGCTCTGCCTTACCTGCCGCCAGAAACAAGTGAAACATACTCCTTCAGGATTGAATATGACCTGGATGACTTTGAGAAATACCAAGTAATTGCAGAGCTGGAATATGAAGGGCAGGTCCAGGAAGCAAGCCTTGATTTTGTGTTCACTCCAAAAGAAGAGGAACAGGGAGAGAGCAAAAAAAGAGCAACAATTATTCTTTCTTTTGTAATAATTCTGGGCGGAGCTTGTGTATCTGCTTATTTCCTAGCTAGGTTCATATATTATTCCCATAAGCACAAAGGCGATGTTGAAAGGGTGAGGCAGTGTGAAATAAAGGTTAAACTCCTTGAGAAAAAGCTAAGCTATCTTATAAGAGAAACAGAGAAAATAATCAGTCAGGTTTCTTAAGCGCTTTTTTCAGGCTGTGCAAAAGCTCGGAAAGAGTATGCACTTTTGACTCGAGCTCTGAGATTTTTTTTTCTATTTTGTCCAGCCTTTTGTCGCGCTCTGCCATTTTTCGGGTAAAATTGGTTATCTTTTAATGCCAGCAAACATAAGCCCAGCTGGCGGGAATTTTCTGTTTTTTTAATTGCTTAGTAAAGCCTCATATTCTTCTGATTAATTACACTGGGAACCGTAATGGTGACTATTTCGCCAAAGCCATTTGCAAGAAGCATCCTAAGTTGAAGCCTTTCAGAAGCAAGAATGCCTTCCCCAGGCGCTTCAATCCGAATCTTAATCATGTCCCCAGGATTAAGTATTTCGCTTGTGGGATTTTTGCCTACCTCTTTTATTGCATAATAATAGCCGCGGTTGGTGTTTGCCGGGGTAAACCTAAAAAGCACATCAGCATCAATCAGGTTGCTGGTTGATGTGGTTCCCTGGATTTCTACAATGCCGAAGCTTACTCCAGGAGACTTTAGCTCAATGGTGTCATCAAAGGCAACAGGGCCTGTGGATATATCCTTTCCTGTGTCAAAGGAGTAGATGCTTTCATTAGCAAGGATTATCAGCACATCAGACCTGTTAAAAGCAATATAATCCATTTCAAGGTCATTGCCTATATCGCTTTTGGTTATTTCATGCGGAACTGTTGTAAACCTGATTCTGTTTGCGTATATATTATATGAAGCATCAGGGTTTGAGCCGGTAATTGTAGCAAAGCCATAATCGCCTATTGGATGATTTATTACATAAAACTCTTCACCAACATCAACAGCTATATGGAATATGTCTCCATCCGGGTTTCTGAAAGGAACATAATAGTACTCTGACACCCCGCTTACCCTTACCTGAAGGTACCTGCCTGCCCTGCCATCATCTCCCTCGCATGCAGTAGCGCCTGAGCCGCAGACGCGTATGTGGTCTGGCTGGCCGTCCAGATTAAGGTCAACATAGTTTAATGCTAAGTAGCTGTTCCTGTCAACAGTAGAATCAACTAATTCATAGTAATTTGTAAAAGCCCCAAACTCTTCCTCCTTGTTGACAAAGTAGCCTTCAAGGCTGTTTACCTCCGATATGTTATCCCTGTAGCTATAGAAAACGCTTGCTGAAGCAAGGTCAAGCGTAACCATTAAGCTGGAAAGCTTTATTGGCTCTCCTGAATGCTTAGCAAGTATTACAATCTCATCTATTGTCTGGAAATCATCTGTTTCTCCAAACACGCTGACAACACTAAAGTAAGTGCTTGACTTTTGCCTTGTCTGCTCAAAAGCGCTATGCCCTTTTTCCTGAAAGGTGATTGAGCTTTGTATAATTACAGCAGCAGCAACAGCTGCAACAATAAGAAGAGAGATAAAGATAATCAGAGTCCCAATTCCTATTTCCGACTTTCTAAAGAGCATGCTGCCAAAGGCTTTTATGAAGGGTCCCTTATTAAACTTTTCTAAAAAGAGTTTACCGAAAAGGCACATTTTGATAAACAAAAGTATAACAAACGAAAAATTTATATATTAGTATAGTAATAATGTTCGCAGGTGATAACTATGAAGGGAAAATTGATTGTAGCAATCCTAATGATTATTTTCGTAATAAGCATTGTAAAGGCCAATCCTTCAGGAACCGGAATAAATATTGAAGACAGTGAAACCTTCGACGGCGAAACTGCAATAAGCACTCCCGCAGTTGGAGGCAATGTTTCCGAGATGACGCTTACGCAAACCACCCAGACACAGCTTTGGAGCGCGTTTTATGGTAACCTTAGTGGTGAGACTGCCTTAAAAGGGTCTAGCGGAGATACTATCTTTGACTGGGGAGCAATAACCTATACAAAGGCATATGTCTTTATGACAAGGCTTGCAAGTGTTAACTGGGGCACAATTATCGGCGCGAGCATTTCTCACATTGAAAATGAGGATACAGCGCTTGGAATGGATGGAGAAACTGAGGCAATAAACAACACAAGGACAGATGCTAGCACATGGCCTGATATAGACTATGGGTCTGCCATATCAGTAAATTACGGTATTGATATGACGTCTGGAAGCGGCTGGAGATCGCCTATATTATATGACTCAACCAACGCTGGCCTGATTTTTGGAGTTTATGTAAACTCATCAGGGCAGGCATTTAACAGCCAGGATGCAGACTACCAAATAATGATCCCTACCGGGGATGTGACAAGGGATTATTATGTATATGCCTTTATGGAGTAAAAAGCCAGTAAATGCAGTCTTTAATTTTTTTATTTTCTTTCTGTTTTTTCTTCTTGCTGGCAAGCATTTGTTAGTTCTATAAAAAGGTTTTTTTAAAAACATCTTCTTAAAAGAAGTATTCTAAAAATTATTTTTAAATATATATTTTAGAGAAAGAGTATGTAAAAAAAACGAAAAGCTTATATATTGGTAGCGTAAAAAGTATTCTGTGATGGTAAAATGGATAAAAAAGTACTATTAACGGCTTTGTTGTTGGTTATTGCTGCGGGCATAGCGTTTGCCCAGTCCCCGAGCGGGACTGATTTTAATCGTGAAGGAAGCGAGACCTGGGAAGGAGACACTGCAACCAGCACCCCTGCGCAGGGGGGGAATGTTACTGAGCTGACAATCAGCCAGGATGTGCAAACCAGGCTCTGGCAGGCTTTCTATGGAAACCTTACCGGGGAGGTTGCGCTTAAGGATAGTGCAGGGACGAGCACAGTTTACGACTGGGGAGCGCTTAGCTTTACGAAAGCTTATGTTTTTATGACTAGGCTTGCAAGCGTTGACTGGACAAATATAACCGGGGCTGATGTTGGAGAGATTGAAGCCGAGGATGTTGCTTTAAGCATGGATGATAAAACTGAAGCGGTTAATAAAACAAAGGTTGATGGAAGTGCATGGGATAACATAGAATATGGAACTGAAAACATTGCTGTGCTTTTTGGGATAAATATGGCTTCCGGAAGCGGCTGGAGATCTCCTCTGTTGTATGACGGCACAAATGATGGAATAATCTACTCTGTTTATGTTAACACAACCGGCCAGGCATTCAACAGCCAGGATGCAGACTACCAGATCATTGTTCCAACTGGAAATGTTAACAGGGATTACTACGTTTATGCGTTTTTAGAGTAAGCTTTTTATTTTTTCTCTCTTTTTTCTTTTTCTTAAATCTTGAAGGCAAAGGCCAACTCAGGAAGAAGGCGCTAGGGAAAGAAATGATTTTTGCGCAATATATACAAAACAGATAACTGTAATTACTATGCTTCTTACGCCCAGAAGCTGAAAGATAAGGTATATTCCAACTCCTGCATCAAGAAAGCTTGCTATATCCCTGAACATAACAGCCTTTGAGAAGAAAAAGAGTATAAAGCCAACAGAAGGGCGCACAAGGATTATGTCAAAATGAGGCAGTACCAGAAAAACAAGCGAGATTGCATCCAGTATCGCAAAGGCCTTTATCATTTCTCCCTCACTGGACACTGATTCTAAGAACCTTTATAAATTTTGCATAAATTAACTCGATTCTGAAAATGGATGCTGAAGAGGTTGTAATCAGGGAATTCAAGCCGCGGCTGTACCAGGAAACTATATTCAGCAGCTGTGTTAAGAAAAATACTCTTGTGGTGCTGCCCACAGGCTTAGGCAAGACAAACATCTTCCTTATGCTGGCAGTGCACAGGCTAAACCTCTACCCAAAATCTAAAGTAGTCCTGCTTGGGCCTACAAAGCCGCTGGTAGACCAGTATATTGAGGTTTTCAGGAGGCAGACAAATATTAATGAAGAGGACATGGCTGTCTTTACTGGCAAGGTTGCTCCTGAAAAAAGAAAGGAAATCTGGGATAATGCAAGACTGGTCTTCTCAACTCCACAAGGCTTCGAAAACGACCTGATAACAAACAGGATCAGCCTGAATAATGTTTCTCTTATTGGCTTTGATGAAGCCCACAGGGCAAGCAAAAATTACTCTTATGTCTGGATTGCCAAAAGGTACTCTGAGCAATCCCGTTTCTTCAAGATTGTAGGAATGACTGCCAGCCCGGGCTCTGACCTTGAAAAGATAAGAGAGGTTTGCACAAGCCTTTTTATTGAGGATATTGAAATCAGGACAGATGATGATTCTGATGTCAAGCCTTACATTCGCGGGATTAACCTTAGCTGGGTTTACATAGACCTTCCTGATAACTTTGCAAAAGCAAAGGGCTTCCTCGATAAGTCTTACAAAAGCAAGATTGACAAGATAAAGGAGAAAGGCTTTCTCCAGGGGAGAACTGCTTCTGACCTTTCTAAGAGGGATATTCTTGGGCTTCAGGCTGAGCTAAGGCAGGAGCTTTCAAAAGGCAACAAGCAGTTTGAGGTAATGCAGGCAATATCTCTTGCTGCTGAGGCTATCAAAGTTGAGCATGCAATTGAGCTCCTTGAGACCCAGGATGTTTTTGCACTAAAGAATTACTTGGACAAGCTATACAAAGAGTCTATTCACACAAGCATAAAGGCAAGCAAAAACCTTTTTCTTGACCCTTTCTTCAAGTCAGCAAAGCACCTTGTTGAGATGATTTATGAGAGCGGGGAAAAGCATCCCAAACTTGAAAAGATAAAAGACCTTGTCACAAAGCTCAAAAAAGACAATCCTGGCTCAAAGATTCTAGTGTTTACCCAATACAGGGATTCAGTGTCAAGGATTGCAGAGGAACTGAAAGAAATCGCAAAGGTAAAAGAGTTTTACGGCCAGGCTAAAAAGGATGGCAGGGGGCTCTCTCAAAAGGAGCAGAAAGATATTCTTTCTCTTTTTTCTGAGATGCAGTTTGATGTGCTGGTGAGCACATCTGTTGCTGAAGAAGGCCTGGATATACCAATGGTTGATTATGTTATTTTTTATGAGCCTGTGCCAAGTGCAATAAGGCATATACAAAGAAGAGGAAGGACTGGAAGGCACGACTCTGGCAAAGTATTCATTCTGGTTACCAGAAACACCAGGGATGAAAGGTACAGATGGAGCGCGCACCATAAAGAAAAAAGAATGTACAGGGTCCTCGATGGATTAAAGGCAAGCCTTTCCAAGCTCAACCTTGGAGAAAACAGCACGCCCAACAGACATGAGCACAAAACCCTTCAGGATTACAGCAGCGGAAAGCCTGAAGATATCAATAACACTGGCAGGGAGATTAAGATAATTGTTGATAACCGCGAGAAAGGCTCTCAGGTCATCAAAGAGCTTCTTAGCATGCCTGATGTTGTTCTTAACCTTGCAACGCTCGAGGTAGGAGACTTTATCCTTTCTGATGAGGTTTGCATAGAGTTTAAGACAAAAAGCGATTTTGTGGATTCACTAATAGACAAGAGAATTTTTGAGCAGGCAAAGGCCTTAAGGGCGGGATACAGCAGCCCTGTGATTATGGTGCAGGGCACAGAGGATATTTTTTCTGTAAGGAACATCAACCAGAATGCGATTCGCGGGTTTATTTCATCGCTTTGCACAGACTTCAAGATTCCTATGATATTCACAGCAACACCAAAAGAGAGCGCTTCATATATCTATCTCATCGCAAGAAGAGAGCAGGCTGAAAGAAAAAGAAGCGTATCGCTTCACCAGAAAAAACCCAAAAACCTCTGGGAGATTCAGGAGTATATTGTTTCTTCAATCCCCTGGGTTGGCCCAGCACTCTCAAGGCCGCTTCTAGAGCATTTTGGCTCTATAAAGGAACTGGCAAATGCACAGATAGATGACCTGATTAAGCTGGAGAACATTGGCCCAGAAAAGGCAAAAAGCATTTTTGATGTTCTGAACTCAGAATACAAAACAGAAATCAGCAAGAATAAACGGCAATAGATTATAAAAAAACAGCCATAAAAAATAATAAAAACTCTAGCTTCTTAGGAATTACTTCTTAGAGAAAAGCGTATATCCGCACTTTCCGCAGGACTGCCTGTCCTTATGGCCAGCCATAAAAACACCTGAGCCGCACTTTGGGCAGGTTTGCTTTTCAGTTTTTCCCTCTTTGTAAAATGAATAAATCTTTGGCGTCTTTTTTGGCTTAACTTTCTTTTTCCCCATAATAATCATTCCTCTTTTTTCTTAATTCCCCTGGTTACAAGGTAATCAGGCTCAATCGTCTTCATAACTTCAGCATCTGAATAAACCCTGCATAAAACAATTGCCTCATTCTGTCCGTACAGGGTTTCTATCTTTGAGACTGAAATCAGGCTCGCATCTGCCTTAAGCGACTTTGCCAGTGCTTCCTTAATCACTTCCCTTGAGGGAGTTGCTCCTTCAAAAAGCACCTTTGCCTTAACACTTTTCCTGCTGAAAAGGGGCTGTCCTGTTTCCAATAGAATCTTTAGCTCTTTCATTATTAGCTCACCTTACTTTTAAAGCATAATCACCCGGCTCGGTTATCCCGAGCTTTTTTGCCACATGAGAAGACTCTGGATGAATTATTGAGACCATCCCGTAATATGTTGTAGTGAGATTCTTGCTTTTACACAAAGGGCACGAATCTCCTGTCCTCACAATTATCTTGCATTTTTTGCAGAACTGCTTTTTCATTTTAAGCTTCCTCCTTTGCCCATTCGGGCTTGCCCAGCGTAGGCTGCCTCATAGTAAGGCCTATCTTGATATTCTCTATGTCCTTAAAGCTGATTGCAATAATTTTTGCCCTGCAGAGGTCGCCTGACTTCAGGACTCTTTTGCTTTCCTTGCCCTGAAGGGCATTGTCTTTTGAGAAGGAAACAAAGTCATCCATTGTCTGGGATATATGAATCATGCCATCAATTGGGCCCATATCAAAGAAAACTCCAAATTCCTCAATCTTCCTGACTATGCCCAGCACTACCTCTTTCATTTCAGGAATAAATGTTACAATCCCAAATGATACCTGGTGGTAGGTCGCCCCGTCTTCTGGAATTATTTTTCCTTCGCTTACCTCTCCAACCGAGCTGATTCCTACGACAATCCCCATCTCCTGTGAGACATAACCAAGATACCTTACATTAAGCTCTTTAAGCACTGCCTCTTCCAGAGGCAGGTCAAAAAGCTTGGGGTCAATTCTAATCGTATCCTTAAGTGTTATATTGTAAAACATTTTATCACCTTTAGCTTCCTGAATGCCTGTTGCCTAAACACTGATGCAAGGTATGCTAAAATGACATTAGCCTACCTCTTTTATCTGGTTTGCGTGAAGCGTTAATGATTTGCCTCCATGACTTTTTACTTTCCTTATAAGATCCTTGTCAAGCGAGGCAGGCATAAAGCCGTACTGCGTGCACAGCTCCAGGATAATCCTGTCGCAATATGCTGAGGAGATTTCTGCTTCAGCAAGGCTAAACTCGTGGTAAGGCAGTTGATTTATAACCTTTTTGCTTTTAAAAATCACTGCCGGGTTAAGCTTATCGAGGAGCAAAAGTGCAAACTTCCTTTCTCCTGGCTTAAGCTTTTCTAACTCCAGCAGGGCTTCAGCCGAAATAAAAAGCTGAAAAGGCTGAAACTTTTCAAGCTCTAAGCTGAGGTTTATCCCGTACCGAAGGGGAACCAGCAAAAAATTCGTATCCAGCAGTATTTTTTTCATTTTCTAAATAAATAAAATCACAATATTTAAAAAGTATTCTCCTGTGTACTGGATTATGGACCATGAAATCTGGACCGAAAAGTACAGGCCAAAAGAATTCAGCGAGGTGTTTGGCCAGGAAGAGATAGTTAAAAGAACCAAGGCTTTTGTGGAGCTAAAGAACCTGCCTCACCTGCTTTTCTCAGGCCCGCCAGGCATTGGAAAAACTACCCTGGCAGTTATAATTGCAAGGAAGCTCTATGGAAGCGCTTGGAGAGAGAATTTTCTTGAGCTCAATGCCTCAGATGAAAGAGGCATCGATGTTGTTAGGACAAAGGTAAAAGACTTTGCCAGGACCAGGTCAATTTCTGATGTGCCGTTTAAGGTTGTTTACCTTGATGAGAGTGACGCGCTTACAAGGGAAGCTCAGCAAGCCCTGAGAAGGACTATGGAGAATTACACAAAAACCTGCAGGTTTATTCTTGCCTGCAATTACTCTTCCAAGATAATTGAGCCAATACAGTCTAGGTGCGCGGTTTTCAGGTTTAAGCCACTTAAAAAAGAGCAGATTGAAAAGCTCATTGACAAGATTGCGAAAAGTGAAGGGCTTGAGATTAGCGCAGGCGGGAAGGACGCGCTTTTTGAGGTTTCTGAAGGCGACTGCAGAAAGCTTGAGAATATACTTCAGTCCTGCGCTGCCCTTTCCAGGAAGGTTGATGAAAAGCTTGTCTATGAGATCTCCTCTAACGCAAGGCCGAAGGAAGTAGAAGAATTCCTGGATTATGCATTTCAGGGAAAGCTTGAAAAATCCCGAGAGTTGATGATAAAAGCCTTGTATGAGTATGGCCTTTCAGGCTTAGATATGGTCAAGCAGATACACAGGCAGGTGCTTGCTTCAGCCACAGATGACACCAGCAAGCTTTTGATGGTTGAGGCCTGCGGAGAGCATGAGTTCAGGCTTGTTGAAGGCTCTGACACTATTTTACAGCTAGAAAGCCTGCTCGCAACTATTGCTAGGATAAGCATAGAGAATGGAAAATGAAAGAAGAAAATAAAAAAGAAGCTCTTATTGAAGAGCTAAAAAGCTATTCCCTTGAGCTCGAAAGGCAAATAAAAGAAAAAGATGCGCAGATTATTAAGCTGAAGGATGACATTAACAGCCTTAGCGAGAAAGTCCTGCTCCTTAAAAAAGAATTCTTAAGCAAATCTCAGCAAAAAGACAACAGAAAGTAAAAGAAGTGAAAGCCAAAATTAAGATAAAGAAAGACAAGCAAAAATATTTCTGCTTACTCAAAGTCAGTGTGCTTTATTATGACTTTCCTCATTGCTGACTGCTTGTACTGGTAGAACAGCTGAATGTTAAGCTGTGTTATAAAGTTGCCCTTGTCCTCGTTTCCGTAGTAATAGTCACAAACAACCGTGCCGTAGTCTCCCTCTCCGTCGGTATAAGGTATAAGCCTCACAAATCCCTGCTGGTTAGACTGAGGTACGTTAGGCTTGCAGGTATCCTTGCCTGATACTGTCACACAGCTAACGCCATAACTGCCGCTACGGACTGCTGCTGAGCTAAATTCAGGATTAGTGGAAAACCTGCACTCAAACCTCCCGGAAGACCAGCTCCCAATCGGATCAACCTTTACAAAAACAATATTCTCATTAGTGAAGTAATCCTGCTGGGTGGATGTCAAACATGTATCCTCAATGAAATTGTCCAGGAACGGCTTAATTACCTTTCCTGAGCCAAGATGCTCCACCTTAAACTCTATTCTCAACCTGTCAGTTCCCACGGGCTGCTGGCTCAATGCTGAAACAGTCACAGGACCTGATGATGCAAAAACCTGCTTCTGTCCTGAAAGAAGGCAGATTCCATCTCCGGCAGGCCTGACCAAAACAGAATCAAAGCAGATTGAGGAGGTTGCCTCTGTCTTATAGAGATAACATAAGTTTGCCCTAAAAGCCTGCTCTTGGTTGCCAGAAACAGAAAATTTATAGACCAGATCGCCATCAACTGGAAAAAGCTCAGTTACGCTTCCTCCTGGCACGATAGACCTGTCTGCAGTCATTCTTGTTCTCATAAGGTCCATCTCAAGGGGCTTAAAGAGGAGTTCGCTCCTTGTATCATAAAGAGAAGGGCTGAATCCATCAATCCACACTCTTGCGTTTTCTGCCTTTACCTCTGCCTCTCCTTCATTAGTTACCTTTACAGCTACAGAAAAAGGCTGGAGCCCTGAATCAAGAATCTCTAAAGGAGGGGCATTTGGAATAAATTCCAGCGAAAGGGCTTTTATTCCTCCAATAAAAGGATTTGTTCCAAGATCTTTCTTAGAGTTGCAGCCAGCCAGGAAAAGCATAGAAAAAGCAAAAATGACTGCTAAAAGAACAATTGAATTTTTCTTAAGCATTATTAAACTACCTCGCCAGATCTTCTTCATGCTGCTCATATATTCTTGCAAGCACAACAAACTGCACAATGTTAGCAAGCAGGACTATCAACAAGAGCAGTATAATCCCGCTTTGCCTCATCTGGACAACCTGGATTTCTGTTGGTGCAGTACTTCCTGATGTTATTGACAGCGATGCCAAAAAGATTATAGCGCCAACAACAGAAAGCGAAATCATAAGGAATATCGCTGACCTTTCAAGATGATGCGACCTAATCTTTCGCTTTTTCTTTTCTTGATTATCTTTTGGTTTTTTTGCGGGCATAATACCACCTTTAAAACATTTTTCCTGACTAAGCACGCCTTGCTTTTTACTAAATTAAAAAAATATAAAATAATATAACAAATTAAATCAGCTCAATGCCACTCTCTCAGTAGCAATAACATCCGGAGTTGTAAACTCTTTGTAGGTTGGGGTTCCAAGCTTTGGGATAAACGTTATCCTTACATTCTCGTTCTCTCCGATGTTTCTGGGAGGCTGCATGTAAAGCTGCACCTGGTCTCCGTGCTGAAGCGTTCCTTCAATATGGTTTGGCCCAGTCTGCAGATATTCAACCGCAAAGTAGCCCCTTCCAAGGTTTGTTGGGGTTATTGTGATTATTCCAGCCTCTACTGCATTGTCTCCACAACTGCCTTCTGCTTCCACTGTCCTGATGTAATCATTATTTACATTATATGTGCCTGTGATGTTTGTTGGGCCTGCTGAACAGTCTATTCCGCTGATAGCAAACTCAACACCGGAGCTAAGGTTAAATGTTATCGCCCCTGCATTAGTCACATAAACAGAATCAGGCAGCCCATCATCATCAAGGTCATTGCCTGCCAGCTCATAAGAGGTTTCATTGGAAAAAGCGCCCAGCACTTCAACCTGATTGGTCATATAGCCGGTGGTGCTCTGGTCAAAGGTATTGCCGACTCCACGATAATGCAGGGTTGCTGAGGAATCATGAAGCGTTATTATCATCAGTGCATCATCAAGCTTTATTGGGTCTGAGCCTGGCGCAAGCTTCATTATCTGCTCAAACCACTCAATATACCTGTCTCTTCCATCCAGACCGTAAATTGCGACAGAGCTTACATAAGTTGCAATCTGGCCCCTGTCTCTTATACACATCTGACGCTGCCGACGAAGAGGATAGTGTAGATCTCGGTGGTCGCCGTATCATT
>OMKS01002033.1_pt1 | contig 17303 bp, 15 predicted proteins | sample 1674721 | NCBI WGS metagenome assembly OMKS01 (sample SAMN06264996, study PRJEB25208) | sediment metagenome | isolation source: hot spring sediment | place: USA: California | collected 2014-09-02
TGAAATATCGCCGCCGAATTCTCATGAGTAGCGGAGCAAAGGAAACCCCGCATGAAAAAAACCGACCCGTTAGGGGCAGTTTTTTGAGTGCGGGGAGGACGTCATTATGACCCGGCTGGGGCTCGAACCCAGGACCCTCTGCTTAAAAGGCAGATGCTCTACCAACTGAGCTACCGGGTCTTAGAAAAATTTTAAATTTAAAATTAAAAATTTTTAAATTGAAATCCATGTTTGTAGCGGGGAGGGGATTCGAACCCCTGACCTCCAGGTTATGGGCCTGGCGAGCTGCCAACTGCTCTACCCCGCGTCGTTTAAATGGTTTTATCTGCACTTGCTCGGAAATAAAAATTAATTTTTCTTTCACCCGTTCGCCTGATAATAAAAAATAACCAATGGCGGTTAATAAAATTATAGCAAAAATAAAAAAAAATGTTAATTACAGTTTAATACTTTTTAGCAAAAAAGTCAAGAATTTGTTATAATTTAACCAATAGCCAATTTGTTAATAAAAATAAATAATATAGAAATATGGATAAAATTTTATGGCATAATTTGCCGGAAAAAGAAGCTTTTGAATTGCTTAAGACTAGTAAAAAGGGATTAACCCAAAAAATAGCTGAAAAGAGACTAAGAAAATACGGCCCCAACAAGTTGCCGGAATCAAAAAAGGCGCCTTGGTTTTTTATTTTATTTTCCCAATTCAAAAGCCCTTTGATTTATATTTTATTAATTGCCGCTGTCGTGACTTTTTTTCTTAAAGAGTATGTTGATATGTGGGTTATTTTAGCCGCAGTATTGATAAATACATTGGTCGGTTTTGTACAGGAAAATAAGGCGGAGAAAACATTGGCGTATTTACACGAAATTGTTAAATATAAGGCTAAAGTATTCAGGGATGGCAAAGAAATTATAATTGATCCCAGTGAATTGACAATAGGCGATGTTGTTTTAGTTGAAACAGGAGACAGGATTCCGGCGGATGGTCGGCTTTTTGAATCTAGTGATTTGCAAGTTAATGAAGCGGCTTTGACAGGAGAATCCTTGCCGGTTAATAAAGAATTAGGGGTTTTAGATAAGGGAACTAATGTGGCGGAGAGAGCAAATTTTGTTTTTATGGGAACTTCTGCGACAAGAGGGCGGGGAAAATTTATTGTGACAGATGTCGGGTTGAAAACACATATAGGAGAGATAGCTTCATTACTTAAAGAAACAAAAGAAGAAGACACCCCCTTGCAACTTAAATTATCAAGCTTCAGCAAGAAATTAGGCATTTTGGTTTTAGTTCTTTGTTTGTTTATTTTTGGGGTGGGAATTATATTGGGCCATGAGGTGCTTGAAATGTTTGAAACAGCAGTAGCTTTGGCAGTAGCTGCTATACCCGAGGGTTTATTAGTTTCCGTTACTATTATTTTAACAGTTGGTATGCAGAGAATTTTAAAACAAAAAGCTTTGGTGCGGCGTTTAGTAGCCGCAGAAACATTGGGCTCTACTTCTGTTATTTGCACTGATAAAACAGGGACTTTAACTGAAGGTAAGATGATGGCAGCTTATTTATTGACCGGTCAATGCGATTTAAAAAACGATTTGGTTAATTTTGGAGATAAAAAAATAAATAATAATAATTTGCCTGATCATTATCTTTTATTGACAATCGGGGCTGTATGCAATAATGCGATTAGCAGTAATCATGAAAAAGGATTTAAAGAAGATTTTATTGGCGATCCTACAGAAATAGCATTATTAAAAGCAAGCATTGAATCAGGCCTTGATTACGAAAGACTTAGAGAAAAATTTTCAAGGCTTGATGAAATACCGTTTAGCACAGAGATAAAATTTATGGCTACTTTAAATAAGAAAGACGAAGAAAATAATGTTATTTATTTGAAGGGAGCGCCGGAAAGAGTTTTGGACTTTTGCTCGTCGGTTTTAATAAACGGCAAAGAAGAAAAAATTACTAAAGAAAATAAGAAGAAAATTTTAGAAAACTTTAATAAATTGACTTCGCAAGGCTTGAGAGTTTTGGCAGTTGCTTATAAAACAGCAGAAAAAGATAAGGGAGAACTAAAAGATGATGATTTGCATGATTTTGTTTTTGTGGGCGTTTTTGCTTTAAAAGATCCCTTGCGTAAAGAAGCTAAAGTGGCAATACATTTATGCAAGCAGGCTGGCATCCATCCTGTGATTATAACAGGCGATCATCGTTTGACAGTTAAAGCCATTGCCAAAGAGATCGGTTTGGATGCCAAGGATGAAAATATTATAGAAGGAAGCGAGCTTGATGATTTAAGCGACGATGAATTGAAAGAAAAAGTTAAGGAAGTCACTATTTATGCCCGTGCCTTGCCTAAACATAAATTGAGAATAGTAGATGCTTGGCAGGCTAATGGCGAGGTCGTGGCTATGCTAGGCGATGGAGTTAATGATGCCCCGGCTTTAAAGACATCTGATATTGGAGTGGCTTTGGGTTCTGGCACTGATGTAGCCAAAGAAGCATCTGATATAATTTTACTTGATGATAATTTTAAAACAATAGTTGGAGCCGTAAAACAGGGCAGAATTGTTTTTGATAATATAAGAAAAGTAATTGTTTTTCTTTTGGCTAATACTTTTTCGGAAATGGTTTTAATTTTAGGCGCTTTGGCTTTTGGTTTGCCTTTGCCGATTACAGCTTTACAGATTTTATATATAAATATTATTGCCGATGGTTTTCCTAATGTTGCTTTGGCGTTTGAACCGGGTGAAGAAGATATTATGAAACAGAAAGTCAAAAAGAAAGACCGCTCAATTTTAAATCAAGAGATGAAAGTTATCATATTTATAATAGGTATTTTGACTGATTTGATTATTTTTGGACTTTTTATTTATTTGCTTGGTGTTGTAGGTGATTTGCGACATATCCAAACTTTGATATTTACGGTTTTAGCTGTAACGGCTTTGATGTATGTTTTTAGCTGTAAAAGTTTTCGCAAGTCGATTTGGCAAATTAATATTTTTTCCAATAAATATCTAAATATCGCAATTCTTCTGGGTCTTGGCTGCCAGCTTTTTGCTTTATATGTGCCTTTTATGAGAGATGTTTTAAATTTAACTTTTTTAACTTGGGGCGATTGGATAATTATTTTAGTTATAGCTTCAATAAGGATGTTTGCTATTGAAGCGACTAAATACGTTTATATTTTAAAAGAAAAAAGAGAATTTGATTGATGGCATGAAATTTTTAGTCTTGTTTTGGTTTAATAACAATGTTAAAATTTGGGAATTATGAAAGCATTATTAAAAAAAATAATACCTAAAGCATTAATTTTGAGTTTTCATAAATTGGAAGCTATTTTAGCTAATTATTTTTACGCTTTTCCTTCAAGAAAAATAATTGTTATTGGCGTGACAGGCACTAATGGCAAGTCAACGACTTGCAATTTGATCGCTAAAATTTTAGAAGAAAGCGGAGCTAAAATTGGTTTAATGACTACGGTAAATTTTAAAATAGCGGATAAAGAATGGCTTAATGATACGCATATGACAATGCAAGGCAGGTTTTTTTTGCAAAAAATGCTAAGCCAAATGGTTAAAGCCGGCTGCAAATATGCCGTGATAGAAACTTCTTCTGAAGGCATTATGCAAAATCGGCATTGGGGAATACGTTATGACGCGGCTGTTTTTACCAATTTGACTCCTGAACATATTGAAGCCCATGGCTCTTTTGAGAATTATAAAAAAGCCAAAGGAGAGCTTTTTGCGGCTTTGGCAAAATTCCCTCGTAAAAAAATCGCCAGTCAAGAAATACTGAAAGCTTCAGTTGTCAATCTGGATGATCAGCATTGGCAATATTATTTTAATTTTCCGGCTGATAAAAAATATGCTTATGCCATAAATTATGTCAGTAAGTTGCCAGAGGCCAGAACTTTAAAAGCAGGGGATATTAAGCTTTCAATCAATGGCACATTTTTTCGGGTCGGGTCAGAAGATTTTAAAATTAACATGATCGGCAAATTTAATGTTTATAATTGTTTGGCGGCTGTTTGTATAAGTTTGCATTTTGGTTTGAATTTAAATCAATGCAAACAAGCGCTAGCTAAATTTTCTGGCGTTAGCGGGAGAATGGAATTGATTAAAGAAGGCCAGGATTTTACTGTCTTAGTTGATTATGCTCATGATGCAGCTTCTTTTGAAGGATTATTCAATACTTTAAAAATGTTTGAAAAAAATAGAATTATTCATGTTTTTGGTTCTGCGGGCGGAGTGCGAGACCATTCCAAACGCCCTGTCTTGGGCCGGTTATCAGGCAAATACGCTGATATAACAATTGTGACTGATGAGGATTCTTATGAGGAGCCGACAGAAAAGATTTTAAATGAGATTGCGGCTGGGGTGTTAGAGACTGGCAAAGTTGAGAATGAAAATTTATTTAAAATAGCCAACCGTCGCGAAGCGATTAAATTTGCCTGCCAAATAGCAAAGACTGGGGATTTAGTTCTAATTACTGGCAAGGGAACAGAACAAAGCATTAAATCTGGAGGTAAAATTACGCCGTGGGATGATAGAATGGTTGCCAGGGAAGTATTGAAGGAATTATGAATTATGAATTTTAAATTTTAAAAATCGCTTTTCAAATAAAAAAGAGCCTTAGCATTTTGCCTTGGCTCTTATTTTCACTTGGCAGTTTTTTTCTAGAAGAACTTCGGGGTCTGAAGGAATTCCATCTATTAAAATTTCCATTTCACCTTTTTGGATTTTTAATATTAGACTTGGTGGATAAACAAGTTTTACTTCTATGCCTTTTTGAAATGCACAATCTTTTCCGTCAACATTAACTTTAATCCATTCTAGATCTGCCATTTGTCCCTCCTCTTATGATTTTTGTTTATTTTAACATTTTTTTATTGAAAGTCAAGATTTGTTTCCGTTGTTTTTGTAAAGAGTTAATTATATGTTTTTTAATCGGTACAATTGGTAAATTTTCAATCGGAACCGGCAGGCGGAAGCGCCAGTTGCGGTCACCTTTCATTTTTTCAGTGCCAGGTTTATTAATTCGATTTGGAATTAACAGCCAATCTTGAATCGGGACAATTACTACTTGTGAGGGGGAGCGTAAAAGAGCGTCTCTCAGCCGTTCTGCTAGAATTTTTTTGCTTCCTGAATATTTGATGCCTAGCTTTTTACAAAGGGCTTGTTTTTCAGCCATGGTTAAAAGTTTAACATAACTAATAAGGGGTTCTGTGTCATGGGTTGAAGTATAAGCGTAAGTGTTTGGCTTGTAGGATTTAATATTGGCATAAATTGGTTCAAAAGATTTTCTTTTTTCATTATAGGCAAATCTTAACATGCGGATGCCTGGCACTTTAAGTTTTTTTAGCCCGGTTCTTAATCCTTTTAGACGATCTCCGGCGTCTTCAGCAAATATTTCCAATCCTGTTTTATGCGCGTAATTTATTATTCGTGAAAGAGCATAAAACCCTGGGCCTTTAAGAAACTTATCTTTTTGGGGATCCTTCGGATCCATAGCCCCGTAATAATAAAAACCCTTACCATGATCGAGCCTAATTCTGTCATGAAGCTGGTTTAAATAGCGGATCCTTAATCTCCATAATTTTATTATATTAGACCATTGTTTGCGATTTTGCCAATTGTAAAGCGGATGCCCCCAGATTTGCCGTCCAAAATGAGCTTTGGCAGTATTGGGGACCCCGGAAACCCTTAGCATGCGCCCATTAGCTTTTAAGGCAAAAGATTTTTGATTGGCCCAGACTAGCGGGCTTTGCAAAGGCAAATAATAAGACATATCGCCAATGATTGAAATGCCTAATTTTTTGCTTTTTCTTTTAAGCTCAAAAAAACTTTGATGGGCTTGGCATTGTTCAATGAGGTGTCTCTCATAATTGTTAGCCAGTTTTTTTTGCCATTTTGCCATGGCTTTTATTTGGCGCTGCCTGATTGGCAGGGGCCATTTTGTCCAGTTATCAGTTTTAAAATGATCGCGTAAAGCGCAAAAAAGCGCGTAATCATCAAGCCAATCATTGTTTTTTGCAAGAAAGTTTTTTTTAAATAGCAAGGGGATAGGTTGTTTTTTTTCGTTGTTAGTTAAAAATTTGGGATCCAGGCCTATGCCATAACCGCGATAAGGAGAAGCGGCGCGCAGTTTTTTGGAGCCTGGCGCCAAATGAGTCTGGCTTAGAGGCAGCATTTGCCAGGCTGATTGGCTCGTTTTTTTAAGCCAATTTAAAAAAATAAGCCCGTCCTTGAATGTCCCGTTTTTATTTGAAAATTGGCGTTTGCTTTTTAATGAAAAAATCGGCACAGCCGTGCCTATTATTTTTGGTTTTTTTTTAGGAATGTTTTTCATTATATATAATTATAAAAATTAAAATTATTTTTTTTAATAAATTTTTACAAGTTGGCATTTATTTGCGCCCATGTTATAATTATAGCATGAAAATACTATTTATTTCCGCTGAAGTAGCTCCTTATATGAAAGTCGGCGGATTATCACAAGTAATGTATTTTCTGCCCCGTTCACTTAAAAAGCTCGGTCATGATGTGCGTATTTTTACTCCGCTTTATGGCTCATCGCGAGGGCTGGAAAATAAAAAATTAAAAATGCGTTTAGCCCAGTTAAATGTCCCTGTGAATGGCAAGGATAATGGTTTTTTGATTTGTAATGTGAAATATTTAGCTGGCGATGAAAAAACAGCCAGCGTTTATTTTTTAGAAAATAGGGAATATTATGAATTGCGGGCTAATGCTTTTGGTTATGCTGATGATCATATCCGTTTTGCTTTATTATGTAAAGCTTGCCTTGAGTGGCTGATTAAAGAAAAAAAGAAATGTGCTAAAGGCTGGTGGCCGGATGTTATTCATTGCCATGATTGGCATGCTTCTTATTTTATAGATTTAGCAAAAAATACGGAGCGTTATAATAAGATTATTGATAAAACACCGGTTCTTTTAACAGTTCATAATTTTAAATACCAAGGAAACTGGGATTTTAAATATGTGCCAAAGGAACAGCAGGATAATGGTTTTTCAAAGCTTGCCTCCCTGACCTCGCCTGAATTGCAAAAGCAAAATGCTTTAAAGCGCGGTTTGCTTTTCGCAGATGCTATTACTACTGTTAGCCCCCAGCATGCTTTGGAAGTTTTGACTCCGGAATATGCAGAAGGTCTTGAAGATGCTATTTGCCAGGTCCGTGGGAAATTGAGCGGCATACTTAATGGTATTAATGTTGACGAATTTAATCCTTGGAAAGATCAGTCACTTAAAAAACGTTTTTCTAAAAAAAAATTTATTAAGGCTAGGGCAATTAATAAGGCAGATTTACAAAATGAATTTGGCCTGCAAATCGATCCTCATAAGCCTTTATTGGCTTTTGTAGGAAGGTTAACAACGCAAAAGGGCCTTGATTTAGTGATTGAAGCTCTGTCTCATTTGTTAGAGGAACATAAAGATATACAGTATATTTCTTTGGGTAGCGGCGATGAAAGGTTTAAAAATGCTTTAATAGATTTAAAAAAGAAGTTTCCCGAACAAATCGCTTTGCATCTTTCGTCTGATTTTAATCTTCCGAGAAAAATTTTTGCCGGAGCTGACATTATATTAATGCCAAGCGCTTTTGAGCCAGGAGGCATAGTTGCTCTTGAGGCGCAGCGTTATGGGGCTGTTCCCTTGGTGAGAAAAACAGGCGGGTTAGTAGATATTGTTAATGATTTTGATCCTGTTAGTAAAAAGGGCAATGGGTTTTCTTTCACCCAAAAAACTCCCTGGGCGCTTTATGACACTATAATCAGAGCGCTTACAATCTATAAACAAAAAAAGATTTGGTATGCTTTGGTTAAAAATTGTCTTAGTCAGGATTTTTCTTGGGACCATGCGGCTAAAGAGTATGAGGATTGGTACCTTCATAATATAAAAAAAAGAAGCCAAATTTCGTTGATTTATTCAATTTGGAGAAAGATTATTAAAGAAAATGGGATCAAAAAATCAAAATAATATTGATTATACCGACCATCATTTATGGTTTGAAAAATTCCGGAAAAGCACGGAATATAAAAGGCTGAAATATCGCCCGATTGCTTATTTTTGCGCTGAATATGGATTGGAAGATAATTTGCCTATCTTTGCTGGCGGCCTTGGGATCTTGGCGGGAGATGTAATCAAAGAGGCCAGTGATCAAAAATTGCCTTTTGTTGCCATTGGCTTATATTATCACCAAGGCTATATTTGCGGAGACAAGTCTCTTGATCTTGCTGTTTGTGAAGATTTGCCGCCTGACCAGGCTGGATTAGCTCCTGTTTTAGAAAGAAAAAATAAACCGTTGATTATTAAGGTGCCGATACAGGACAGGGATGTGCTGGTTCAGGTTTGGGAAAAGAAATTAAATGGAGTCAGCTTATTTTTATTGGATACTAATATTAAGGAAAATGCTTCAAATGACCGCCGCATTACTGACCGTCTTTATGTTAGCGATAAAGAGACAAGGCTTAAGCAGGCTATGATATTAGGCATTGGCGGGCTAAGGTTGCTAGAAGCCTTAAAAATTCATCCTATAATTTATCATATAAACGAAGGCCATTCTGCAATGCTGGCGTTTGAACTGATTTATCACCAAATGAAAGAAAGGCAATTGGCTTTTGACGCCGCCATACAGTTTGCCCGGCGCCGCATGGTTTTTACCAACCATACTTTGGTTCCGGCCGGCAATGAGGTTTTTAGCAATGATTTGGCGGCTTTGCTTTTGGGAAAATACGCGCAATCTTTGGGCGTGCCTGCCTCAGAATTGGTTAAGAGCGGCTTGGTTCAGGAGTCAAGCATTTTTTCTCTGACCATGGTCTCGTTGCGTTTAACAGGGATTATTAATGCCGTAAGCAAGTTGCATGCCCAAAAAGCCAAAGAAATTTGGGCTGATCATCCGATGGCAGGCATTACCAATGGCGTTCATATAAAAACTTGGGACATGTTAAAAATTGATTCATCTGATCCAAAAGATCTTTTTTTCGCTCATCAAAAAAGAAAAAAACTTTTGCTTGATTTTATAAAAAAACAAACTGGTCAAGATTGGTCGTTAGATCATTTGCTTTTGGGCTGGGCCAGAAGATTTGTTTCCTATAAGAGGCCGATAGCTTTGTTTGAGAATCTGGAAAAAATAAAGTCTATTGCCATGGATTTGAAACAGCCGGTAAAAATAGTTATGGCTGGTCGGCCCCATCCCGACGATGAAGAAGGAGTCGCTTTATTTAAAAAAGTTAAAGCTTTAGCTGACACAGAATTAAAAGGCATTTTGGTTCATTTGCCAAATTATAATATTGAAATGGCTAAATTGCTGACAAGCGGCTGTGATGTTTGGCTAAATACGCCAATTTTAGGCTTTGAGGCTTGCGGCACGTCTGGCATGAAGGCGTCTTTGAATGGTGTTTTGCCTTTTTCAACCAAAGACGGCTGGGTTCATGAAATTGATATGTACGGCAAAGGCTGGATTATGGGCAGTGATAATATTGCGGCAGATTCATTGGAAATTTTAGAAAAACAAATCGTGCCAATGTATTATGAACGGGATAAAAATAACATCCCCTTGCAATGGGCTGAAAATATGAAAAATTGCCGCCAGATGATAATGAATGATTATTGCGCAACCAGGATGTTAAGGGAATATATAAAGACTTTATATTTGTAAGATTGTAAATTATATAAAATAAAAAAAGAGCCACGGCACTGCCACGGCTCTTTTGAATTTTAAAGCATTTCTTTTTTGACAAAGCGGACACTGATGCCAGCTGCTTTTACGATCTGAATGCCGTTTTGCGGATAAACGTCTTCTAATACAACTAAATTTTCAATGCCTAGGCCGGCAATTATTTTGGCGCAAACTTCACATGGTTCAGAAGTGACGTATATGGTCGCGTTTTTAGTTGAACTGCCGACACCGGAAATTAGCATTTTGTTCAAAGCCATCCATTCAGCATGGATTGCCCGACAACGTTCTATTTGGCTGCCTGAAGGAATATTCTCCTGTTCGCGCAAACAGCCAACTTGGCTGCAGAGTGGCTGGCCCGGAGCTTGGGCATTAAAACCATAAGAAACAACATTGTCATCTTTGACAATAACACAGCCGAAGCAACGAGTTTGACCAATAAAATAGCCTTTTTCATCTCGCAGATATTGCCCATCAGGTCCTTTTTGGCAGCCACGGACACAGTTAGAGCGCATTGAAGCAGCAATAGCCATTTTCATATAAAAAATATCTTGCTGCTGAATTTGGCGTTCATATTCTTCAGTGCCTTCTTTAATCTCCTTTAATCCTGTTGAACCAAATCCTCCAGTACCGCGCAAGGTTTTGGGTAGTTCGTTAACTTGTTCAAGTATAGGGATTTGGACTTCAGAAAAAATTAATTGGGCAATTCTCATGCCTTTTTCAATTTTGAATTGTTTCTGGCCACGATTACGCAGGAGGATGCCAGCCTCGCCGCGGAAATCAGGATCAATTGTGCCAGGGCTATTGGATAATTCGATGTCATATTTGGAAGCCAGACCGCTTCTGGGTCGGACTTCGCATTGGATTGGCCAGGGAATAGCAAAAGTAACGCCAATGCCAATAAGAACACTTTCACCTGGCTCTAAAACAAAGGGTAGCTCGTCAATTGGTTTTCGGTTCTTTTTATCCATTACCCTGAAAGCATAAACATCATAACCCACGGTGCCATTGCTGGCCCGTTCTGGTATTTGCGCGTCAGGCTTAATTTTTTGAACAAAAATTTTCATTTTTTCGCCTCCTTTTATAATTTTCAAACAACAACTCTGTTATTTAAATTAACCTTAAAATCAAATGGTTGTCAAGATTATTTGGGCGATTTTTTGATTGGCAGTGTTTTGCTGTTGTTTTGCCTTTTAAAAAGGAGAGGAATGCCAATCAAAAAATCGCCCCAAATCACTTTTTTGAGGAAACCTTGACGAGTGTTATTTTCCTTAAATAATGAGTCGGAGTTATTTGTCAGGCTGGTAAATTTTTGCTAAAATAATAATAAGAATTAAGGATTAAGGATTAAGTTATGGACAGGTATATTATAATCCATTACGGCGAGATTTATTTAAAAGGCGGCAACCGCAAGTTTTTTGAGGATAAATTAATAAGCAATATTAAATTAGCCCTGAAAGATTTAGGGGAAATTAAACTTCGTTTGATTTCGGGCAGGATTATCATTGAATTTAATAAAAAATGGCCTTGGGATTTTGTTAGGGAAAAATTGCTTAAAGTTTTCGGCCTTGAATATTTTGCATTAGCCTGGAATTCAGCACAGGATATAAAAGAAATTGAAAAAGATTTATATAAGCTGGTTAAAAATAGAAAATTTAAAACATTCAGAATAACTGACAGAAGAGCAAATAAAAAATTTTTTTTAAAGTCTAATGAGATTGAAGAAAAATTAGGCGCCATGATAGTCAAAAAAATAAAGAAAAAAGTTGACTTGGAAAATTTTGACTTGAATTGCCATATTGATATTGTCCGTGATTTTGCTTTTATTTATTTTGACAAAATTGAGGGCAGGGGAGGGTTGCCAGTTGGTTCGTCTGATAAATTGCTCTGCTTGCTTTCAGGAGGCATTGATTCGCCGGTGGCTGCAAATATGATGCAAAAGCGGGGTTCTCAAATCGTTTATGTCCATTTTGATTCATATCCTTCCACTCCCAGAGAAAACAGGGAAAAAGTAAAAGATTTGGTTAAAGTTTTAAACGAATACCAATTCGAATTAATTTTATATGTTGTGCCATTTTTGGAAGTTCAGCAAGAAATTTTAAAGCGCGCGCCAGAAGATTATCGCGTGGTTTTTTACCGCCGCATGATGTTAAGAATAGCAAAAATAATCGCGCAAAAAGAAAATATTTTGGCTCTGGTTACCGGGGAGAGTTTGGGTCAGGTGGCTTCGCAGACCGTGGAAAATATCCGCAGCATTTCTGAAGCTATTGATTTGCCGATTTTGCGGCCTTGTATCGGCTTAAATAAAAAAGAAATAATTGGCTTGGCAAAATTCGCTGCTACTTATGAAATTTCTATCCAGCCGTTTAAAGATTGCTGCTCTCTTTATTTGCCGCGCCATCCTGTCACTCGCGCTGATTTGAATTTAATTTTAGATAATGAAAAAGATTGGGAATTTGGAAAATTGCTAGAAGAAGCGGCTGATAAAGCTGAAATTTTTAAGTTTAAAAACAATGCTGACGTTTGAAATAATTTTCTAATTCAAATATTATGTCCAATGATTATTTTGCAAAAAAAATCAGCCTGCGTCCAGATGAGGAGATTATCATGGTTTTGCGCCATCACCCGGTTACTTATTGGAAACAGATTCTCTTGGCAGTTTTTTTGATTTTATTGGCCTTTTTTTTGATGTTTTTTTTATTAAGCCTGGGACCGCTTGGCGTGGCTTTGTTTTTGGCCATTCTTTTGACTGGAATTTTTTACGGCGCGCGGGAATTTTTTATCTGGTATTTTAATGTTTTTATCATAACCAATCAGCGGATTTTTGATTTTGACCAGATAGGATTTTTTAATAAAATAGTTTCGGAATTAAATTATGAAAAAATTTCAGATATCAGTTATTCTGTAAAAGGATTTTGGCAGACGGTTTTGAAATTGGGCACCATCAGAATCCAGGCAGCTGGAGTTAAATTGGCGGTTAAAAATGTCAGCCACGTTTCCAAAATTAGCCAGCTTCTGACGGATTTGATTCTTGAACAGACGGGCAGGGAAATAGAAATAAAAAAGGTGAAAGGTTTGAATTCCAAGGAAAAGGAGCAGCTTGCTGAAGATTTTTTAAGCCAGGATAAAATGGCTGAATATGAAGATTACAACCTGCAGGAGCTGATTGAGGATTATAAAGAAACTTTTGGCGATTTGAGGCTGAAGAAATTGCTGGTTGAAGAGCTGGAAAAATATGAAGAGCCTGATTTTGCCGCTTCAGATAAAATTGCTTCAGTTGAGGCTGAAGATAATTTGGAAAAAAATGAAGATGAAGAAGAAAATGAGTCGGAAGTTAAGATAAATAATTTTACTAAAAAGAGGCTCTGATTTGTTTTACATTTTTTTTAAAAAAAGATATAATACCAACATATGAGATTAAGGGACAAGAATAAAACAATTCTGCCTGATTTGATTTTTTCTAAATTTTTTCTTGTTTTTTGCGTTGTTTTATTTTTTATTATTTTATCCGCTTTGGCTAAAGGCGCGGTAAGCAGTTATAAAGTTGATTCTGAAATTCAGAATTTGCAGGACGAAATAAACCGGCTGGGAAAAAACAATCAGGAGTTTGCCCAGCTAGTTGATTATTTAAAGTCTGAATCTTTTATTGAACATGAAGCTAAATTAAATTTGGGTTTTAAAAAACCGGGTGAGAATTTGGTTGTTATTCCCCAAGAGGAGATAGCTTCAATCTTACAAGAAGAGGAGAAAAAATCCCAGCCAGTTTCCAACCCTGCCAAATGGCGGAGTTATTTTTTTAAATAATTATGGAAAAAGAAGCAAAAAAAAAGATTAAGAGAGTTAAAAAGCAGTTTAAAATTAAAGCCTCTGTTTTAAGTGTGGTCATTATAATTATCGCTGTTTTTTTTGCTTTTAATATTGTTTTTGCCTGGGGAATTTATAAATTGGATTGGCAAGGCGATATTACGAAGGCAATTGTTGGCATTATCCCTTATCCGGCTGCTAAAATAAACAACGATTATATTTCCTTTAATGATTATTTGAAAAATTTAAAAGCATACCAACATTTTTATGAAAAACAAAAACAAGCTGGTTTTTTGGATGTTCCTGAATCCGGACAATTAAAAAAGATGGCTCTTGAGGAACGGCTGATGACTGATTATTTTGTCAGGAAAATAGCCAGCGATTATGATGTTATTGTTCCTGCCTTAGAAATCGACCAAGAGATTAATAAGATTATAGCTCAAAAAGGAGGCAGTAAAGAATTGGAAAGATTTTTAGATGAATTTTACGGTTTAAATATAGAGGAATATAGAAAATATTTTACTGAGCCTGGTTTATACATAAAAAAAACCAGCGCCAAACTCTCCCGCTCCAATTTAATTTTAGATAATTTATTAAAAGAGGCGAGAGAAGACGCGCAGATTAAAATTTATGTTTATTGAAACCGAGATTGGATTTGCCCGGAACTATGCAAGGTAATAATATATACTGAATTAAAAACTAATTCCGGTTCTGATCCAGCGCGAATCTTGAGCCGACAGAGGGACTTGAACCCACAACCTATGGTTTACGATACCATTGCTCTACCATTGAGCTATGTCGGCTAGCCAGAGCGGGATAGGGGTCTCCTTTGCTAAAGCTACGGAGACTATGGAGAATCGAACCTAAAAATTTGTATTTTCTTAATTGCCGGCCCGCCGTAGCAATTAGATCTTTTAAGCGATGGACGGGAATCGAACCCGCGTTATCTGCTTGGGAAGCAGATGTATTGCCATTGTACTACCATCGCGCATTTATTGCGGAGGCGGGGGAAGGTCATGTCCTGCCACTATACTAATCCCGCAATTTTGCGAATATACAAATCAGCTGCTAGTCTACTAAATATTAAGATATTATCCAATCATTTATGAAAAAATTATTCAATTTATTAGTTATTTTAGCAGTTTGTTGCTTAGCAGTCAATTTTACGCTGGCTGATGACAGGCCCCAATATAATTTTATTTATACTGATTTTGACGGCATTAATCTGGATGACATTACAGCTGTCAGGGGGTATACCATAAAACTTTTTGACGAGGCTTTCTTATTTGGGATTACGCCCAATGTTCTGACCGGTGGCGGCCGGTTTGAATTTAAAGAAGTCCAGTTACTGGAGAATCATGGTATGGAACTGCCTAATGGTTATTCTTTAGCTTCAAAAATTTTGGAATTTGATATTAAATCAAAAGACAAATATGACCCGGCTCGGCCTTTTTGGCTGCAGGTAAAATATTTTGATGACGCTGTTTATGAAAAAAGCATTTTTTATTTTGACCAGGGCAAAGGGGAATGGATAGCTATTCCTTCCAGAAACAATACAGAAACAGGCTATATGAGGGCTGCTTTTCATTTGCCTTTTGCCAAGCTTGCTGTATTGCAAAATGACGGCATTATGCATACGGGTATTGCTTCCTGGTATAGATATAAAAAATGCGACTGCGCGGCTTCGCCTGATTATCCCAAAGGCACGAAACTTTTAGTCACTAATTTGGATAATGGCAAACAGGTAGTTGTTACGATTAATGATTTTGGCCCGGAACGTGATATTTTTCCGGATAGAATTATTGATTTGGATTTGGTAGCTTTTGAAAAAATAGCTAATCCAAAAATGGGCTTAGCGCCAGTGAGAGTAGAACCGTATGAACAGGTCGGGGTGGTAGCTACTAATAATTAATTTTTAATCCGCTGGATTCGCATTATAAATCCTCGGATTAATTGCTTTTGGCTATATTTTATGATCCAGTTTAAAAAAGTCACAAAAATTTTTTATCCTCAAACTGTTGCGCTTAAAGATGTTTCCTTGCGGATTTCTCCCAGGGAATTTGTTTCTATTGTCGGGCAAAGCGGGGCTGGCAAAAGCACTTTGATTAAGCTGCTGACCGCGGCAGAACAGCCGGACAAAGGCCAGATTTTGCTTGGCGGCTGGGAAATAACTAATCTGAAGGCTGGTGACATTCCTGTATTAAGGCGACAGATAGGCGTTGTTTATCAGGATTTTAAGCTTTTGCCGCGCAAAACTATTTTTGAAAATGTGGCTTTTGCCATGCAGGTTTGCGGCGTAAGCAATAAAAGAATAAATCAGGTTGTCCCGCAAGTTTTAAAAATCGTGGGTTTAAAAGAAAAATCCGACCGTTATCCCCAACAGGTTTCTGGCGGAGAAATCCAAAGAGCGGCCATTGCCAGAGCATTGGTCCATCGCCCCAAAATTCTACTGGCTGACGAGCCTACCGGCAATTTGGACACCTTGAATACCAAAGATATTATTGATTTGCTTTTAAAAATTAATGAGTTTGGCACGACGGTTATTTTGGTTACTCATAATAAAGATGTTGTGAACAGGATTAAAAAGAGAGTGGTTGTCCTTGATTCAGGGCAAATCATTAGTGATCAGGAGGAGGGAAAGTACGTCTTATAATCATCTAATTTCTAATAAATAATTTCTAATTTTAGAATTTCAAATTTATAATTTATAATTTAAAATTTTAAAATTTTCATATAAAATGTTTACTTCAAGTTTTCGCGTTATAAAATTTGCTTGGCAGGATTTTTTCCGTAATTTTTGGCTTTCTTTTGTGACTCTGACTATTTTGGTCCTGGCTCTTTTTGCCATTAATTTATTGATTATTTTTAATGTAACGGCAAATGCTGCTATTCAGGCGATTGAAGATAAAGTTGATGTTAATGTTTATTTTAAAGCGGATGCCAGCGAAGACCAAGTGCAAAACATCCAGCGCTATTTGGAAAGCTTAATGCAGGTTAAATCAGTAGAATATATTTCCAAAGACCAGGCTTTGGAAAATTTCAGGGAAAGGCACAAGGACAACCCTAAGATTTTGCAGTCGCTTGAAGAGGTCAGCAAAAATCCTTTAGGCGCAAATTTGATTGTTAAGGCTAAGACACCGGCAGATTATCCTTTGATTTTGGAGAATTTATCCGACCCCCAGTATGATAGTTTGATTGAAAGCAAAGATTTCGAGGATTACCGGCTGGTGATTGACAGGATTAGCGGCATAACAAAAAAAGTCAATACAGCTGTTATTATTGTAGCTTTAATTTTTGCGCTCATTTCCATTTTGATTATTTTTAATGCTATCAGAGTGGCTATTTATACGCATAAAGAAGAAATTATTGCCATGAAGCTGATGGGCGCGACAAATTGGTTTGTGCGGTCGCCGTTCCTTTTACAAGGCATTATTTTTGCGGTTTTATCAGTTATAGCCACTATAATTATAATTTATCCGCTGCTGGGTTTTATCCAGCCTTATGTTTCTATATTGCTGGAAAGCCAGTTTAATTTGATAAATTATTTTAATCAGAATTTTATTTTAATTTTTGGTTTGCAATTTTTAGGCGCAATTATAGTTAATTTGCTTTCCAGCTATTGGGCGGTTAATAAATACATGAGGGTGTAAATTCTAAATTTTAATACTCAAATACCAAGCAAATTTCAAAATCTAAATCCGAAATAGCAAATAATTTTAAAAGGCGACGCTTGTCGCCTTTTTTATAATTTTACATTTAATTACTCCGAGAAATACAAATAACTATTTTAAATAAATAATAATGATTAATTGCTTTA
>OMKS01002035.1_pt1 | contig 17290 bp, 10 predicted proteins | sample 1674721 | NCBI WGS metagenome assembly OMKS01 (sample SAMN06264996, study PRJEB25208) | sediment metagenome | isolation source: hot spring sediment | place: USA: California | collected 2014-09-02
CCTCTGGCTGGGGCTGCCCCTGATCCTGCCCGATGCCCCCACCGGCCCCCGGATCTTGCGGGCCCTCAAGGAGGGCGGGGCCACCGCCATGATCGGGGTTCCTCGCCTCTATCAGGCCATGGTGGATGGGATCGCGGCCAAGGCGGAGACCGGAGGGCGGCTGGCCGGGCTTTACTTCCAGGCCGCTTCCAGTCTGGCCCTTACTCTGCGCCGTTATCTGCGTTTGCGGGCCGGGCGCCTGCTGCTTGGGCCGTTGCACCGCAAACTGGGGCCTTCCCTGCGTCTGCTGGCTTCGGGCGGTTCGGCCCTGGACCCGGAGCTGGCTCTGAAGCTGGAAGCCATGGGCTGGAAGGTGGCCATCGGCTATGGGCTTACCGAAACCTCGCCCCTGCTCACGGTCAATCCGCCCGGGGGCCGTTTCGGTAGTGTCGGTCGGGCGGTGCCGGGGGTGGAGCTGCGGATCGACCGGCCGGTCGGGGATGAGGGAGCGGGCGACGGCGAGCTGCTGGCCAAAGGCCCCAATGTCTTTGCCGGCTATCGCAACCTGCCTCAGCAGAGCGCCGCCGCCTTTACCGCCGACGGTTGGTTCCGCACCGGCGATCTGGGCCGGATTGACGACGACGGTTACCTCTTCCTTTCCGGGCGGGCTTCCACTTTAATCGTCACCGCCGGCGGCAAGAATATCCAGCCCGAGCCCCTGGAGGAGATCCTGGCCGGCCACCCCTTTATCCGGGAGGCGGGCATCTTGCAGTACCAGCAACGGCTGGCGGTGCTGCTGGTGCCGGATCTGGCCCTTTTGCGCCGGGCCGGGGAACACGATATCGAAGCGGCCCTGCGCGCCGCTCTGTTGGCGATCTCCCGCGAGCTGCCCTCCTATCAGCGTCCGGATCAATACGCGATCAGCCGGGAAGCCCTACCCCGGACCCGGTTGGGCAAGATTCGCCGCCATCTGCTGGAGCGCCGCTACCAGCAGGCCAGGCAGGAGCGGGAGGCCGGGGCCGGGGCCGGAGGAGCCATCGACCCCCACGAGATGTCCGATCACGACCGGGCCCTGCTGGAGGTGCCGGCGGCCAGGGAGGTTTGGCGGTGGCTGGCCCGGCGCTATCCGGCGGTACGACTTACTCCCGATACCAGCCCCCATCTCGATCTGGGGATCGATTCCCTGGAGTGGCTGAACCTGGCCACCGATCTCGGCCGCCACTTCAACCTGGAGCTGAGCGAGGAGACCATCGGCCGGATCGAAACGGTGCGCGACCTGCTGGAGGAGGTGGCCCATCCCGCCAGGCAGGCCAAAGGGTTTACCCCCCTGGACCCTCTGGCCGATCCGGCGGCGGTGCTGGATGCCGGCCAGCGGCGCTGGCTGGCCCCCCACAATCTCCCCCAGCGGGTGCTGGCCTGGCTGCTTTACCAACTGAACCGGGCCATTTTCCGGGGGATTTTCCGCCTGCGGGTCAAGGGGCTGGCCAATCTGCCCGCCACCGGCCCCCTGGTTATTACCCCCAACCACATCAGTTATATCGACCCTTTTGTGCTGGGGGCGGCCCTGCCCTTTGCGGTAATGCGCCGCACCCGCTTTGCCGGGCTCAGCGAGGTGGCCTTCAGCAACTCCTTTTTCCGTTTTATCTGCCGCCTGGGCCAGGCGGTGCCCCTCGATCCGCGCCGGGCCACCTCCTCCAGCCTGGCCTTCGCCGCCCTGATCCTGGAGCAGGGGGACAACCTGGTCTGGTTTCCGGAAGGGGAACGTTCAACAAGCGGCCAACTGTTGGAGTTTCGCCCCGGAATCGGTGTGCTGCTGGATCGCCGCCGGGTGCCGGTGGTGCCGGTGGCGATCCACGGGGCTTACCAGGTCTGGCCCCGGCATCGCCGCTGGCCCCGCTGGCACCGGCTGAGCATCGAGTTCGGGCCGGTGCTGCAACCCGAGCAACTGGAGCGCGCCGGGCCGGGGCCGGACGAAAGCCCCGCTCCGGAAAGGATCGCCCAAGCCCTGCATGACCGGGTGGCAGGGCTGGTGGAGCGACAATCAACCCATGGATGAGCTGGTGGTAAGAGAAAAAAAACGCGGCCTGCCGCCAAAAACCCTGATTTTACCCGGCTTGCTGCTGGGCGGGATAGCGGTGCAGTATCTGGAGCTGGTCAACTGGTTTGAAGTACTGGAGATCAGCCGGGGCTATGCCCATCACTGGTGGTTTCCCCCCCTGATCACCCTGCTGATGGTCTTGGCCTATACCCTGGCTCTGCCCGGCTCCATCTTTATCTGGCTCAGCGGCGTGCTGTTCATGCCCGGGCCGGCGGCGTTGGTCATCGCCCTGGGAGGGCTGGGCGGGGCGGTGGCGGCCTACTTCTTTTCCCGCCGCCTCTCCGAAGGGATGACCTCCCGGATCACCAGCTCCCCCCTCTTTGCCATTCTCCAGCGGCATGGCGATTTCGTCGCCTTAAGCGCGGTGCGGCTGTTGCCCGGTTTTCCCCATTCGGTGATCAACTACGGGGCCGGTATTCTCCAACTGCCGCTGACCGCCTTTGTCCCCGCCACCCTGATCGGCTTTGGGGTCAAGGGTTACCTTTACGCCACCGCCATTCATCAGGTCACCAGGGTCGATGAAGGGGCCGGGTTCGTCACCTGGCAACTGCTCACCCCCCTGTTGGTCCTGGCCGGGCTCTTCCTGGCCGCCAAATTCTACATGGCCCGCCGGCTCCGCTCCCGCTGATTACCGACCCGGAGCCGTTGGCTGCGGGTCATGGTGAGGCGGTAGAGGACCGGGACTACGAAGAGGGTAAGCAGAGTGGAGACCATCAGTCCCCAGACGATGGCGGTGGCCACCGGACCCCAGAGCAGGGATTTGCCGCCCAGACCGGTGGCCAGGGAGAAGAGGCCGGCGATGGTGGTGCAGGTGGTGATCAGGATCGGTACCACCCGGCGGCGGGCGGCGTAAACCGTGGCGCTGGTCAGCCCCAGGCCGGCGGCGAGCCGGGCGTTGGCGGCCGAAATCAGGACGATGGCCGAGTTGACCGCGATCCCGGCCAGGGCCACCACCCCGTAAAGGGTGAACAGGCTCAGGGGGTTGCCGGTGACCAGCAGGCCCATCACCACCCCGGTGAAGGCCATGGGAATGGTGGCCAGAATCAGCAGGGGCTGGAAGTAGCTTTTAAATTGGGTGCCTAAAATCAAGTAGATCAGCCCGGCCCCCAGCAGAAAAAGCACCCCGATGGCGTTCAGGCTCTCCATGATGTCGTCCAGCTCGCCGGAAAAATCGAGATCGATATCCGGGTAATCGGCCCGGATCATTTCCCACTCCCGGGCCAGCCAGCGATTGGCGGCCACGGTGTCCAGCAGTTCACGGTTCAGGTCGGCCTCGATGGTGATGGTCCGCCGGAAGTTGTAGTGGCGGATGCCGGCCGGGCCCCGGCGGGTTTCGGCGTTGACCAGCTCGGCCAGAGCGATATCGCCCCCGCCGGTTACCGGCAGGGTCTGTTGCAGCAGGCCGTCCAAAGAGGCGAAGTCCCGGGGACGGGCCCGCACCCGTACCTCCAGCTCCTCGCCGCCGTCCTGCATGCTGGCCACCACCTCGCCGTCCACCAGCAGCCGCAGGGTTCGGGCCACCTGTAGGGGGGAGATTCCGGCCCGGCGGCTGGCGTCGTGGTCCACCGCCAGGCGTAGCTCCAGGCGGCCGGGGTTGTCGTCGTCGGTGATGTCGTGGATCGCCGGCTGACCGGCCATGATCTCTTTCAGGGCGGTGGCGGCCCGGCGGATTTCGGCAAACTCGTCGCCCCGCACCTTGAGATTGATCGGCCGCGAGGTCGGCGGCCCCCCGGCCAGGCGCAAAAAGGAGAGCTTGACCGGCCCGGCGGTGGCCATCACCGTCTCCCGGGCCGCCTCGATCACCTCATCCACCTCCCGCAAATTGGGGGCCCGGGGTCGCAGGATCACGAAAACCTGGCCGTAATGATCACCCTGAAAAGGAGCGGTTTCGGTGAATATCTGGCCGGCGTAGGCCACGGTGGCCTGCAACTCCTCCGGGCGCAGCCGGGTGAGCAGCCGCTTTTCCACCTCTGCCGCCGTGGCCAGAGTCTGCTCCAGGGGGGTGCCCTCGGCCATCTCTACATTGACGTAAAAGAGTCGCAGGGGGTCGGAGGCGAAGAAATCGAATTTCACCAGGCCAGCGCCGATGGCCGCCCCGGAGAGGGCAAAAAGCAGGGCGGCCGTCGCGGCCACCAGCTTGGGGCGGCGCAGGGCCTTGATCAGCAGCCGCGCGTAGTGGTGGCGAATGGCCCTGAGCATTCGCACCCGCCAAGGGTGCAGCCTGGAGGGCCGGCGGAAGCTGATGTTCAGCATGGTGACATGGGTGGGGATCATCCAGTAGGCCTGGAGCAGGCTGACCGCCAGGGCCGTGGTCACCACCAGCGGGATCACCATCATGTACTTACCGACGATGCCGGGCAGCAGCATCAGGGGGAGAAAGGCGGCCATGGTGGTGAGGATCGAGGTGGTCACCGGGGCAAAGACCTCGCGCAGGGCCTCCAGGGCGGCCTGGAGAGCGGATACCCCGCGCTGGATGCGATAATAGATCGCTTCCACCACCACCACCGCGTCATCGACGATCATCCCCAGGGCGATCACCACCCCCAGCAGGACGCTGATATTGAGGGTCTGGCCCAGCGGGCCCAGCAGCCAGAAGGTGCCGGCCAGGGAGAAGGGGATGCCGATGGTCACCAGCAGCGCGATCCGGCTGCCCAGGAAGATCCAGGTCACCAACAGGACCAGGATCAGGCCGATCAGGGCGTTGTTCTGCATAACCGCCAAGGCATGGCGGGTGGTTTCGGTCTGATCGTCGATCAGGGTCAGGCGCACCCCGGTCTGGTGGGCCACCGCGTTGCGCTGGGCGATATATTGATCCAGTTCGTCCACCAGCTCCAGGGTGTTGGCCCTGCCCATCTTGGTCACCGCCAGCATCACCGCCGGGTCGCCCTGGAAGCGGACCAGCCGCCGGGGCTCCTCCCGGCCCCTGGCCACTTCGGCGATGCTCCCCAGGGTCACCTCACCTTTGGCCCCCACCACCGGCAGGGCGGCCAGCCGGGCGGGATCGGGGTCGGCCCCGCTCAACTGGACCAGCCAGTTGACCTCGCCCACCCGCAGGGACCCGGCGGCCACGTCGCGGAATGATTGGGCCACGGTATCGGCCAGGTCGGTGGGGCTCAAGCCCAGGGCGGCCAGCCGCTCGGGAATGAAATCGACCTGCAGCTCCGGGCCGGGCAGGCCCGAATCGTAAACCCGATCCACTCCGGCCAGCCGCTCGATTCCCAGTTTGACCAGCTCGGCCTGGCGGCGCAGATTCTCGTCGGCGGCCGGGCCGGTCACCACCAGCATGGCGGTGGGGAAGGCGTTGGCGGAGGTTATTTCGGTGATATGGGGGTCTTCGGCGGCATCGGGCAGCTCGTCGCTCTTGGTCTGGATCTCCCGCCGCAGATCGTTGAGCCGGCGGTCGAAGGTCCGTTCATCGATATCCTCGAACCGGACCAGGATATGGGAAACCCCTTCCCGGCTGTTGCTGGAAACGAACCGGATGTCGGAAACCCGCCGCACCGCCTGCTCCAGCACGTCGGTCACCCTTTTTTCCACATCCTCGGCGGCGGCCCCGGGCATGATGGTGGTGATGTCGATCCAGTTGAAATTGACGGTGGGATCCTGTTCCCGGGGGAGCGTGGCGTAGGTCAGGGCCCCCATTACCAGCACCAGGGCGAAGGTCAGGTTGGCCAGCACATGGTTTTGGTAGAGGCGGGCCAGCATGGCGGCTTAGCGAGGGGTGGCGAGGTTGCCGGCGTGATCGCCCTCGATCCGGATGGGGTCGCCGTCGCGGAGGCCGTGGCGGCCGGTGTCGATAATCAGGGTGGCAGGTGGCAGTTCCAGGGCGGCGGGGTGGCCCTCCCGAGCCCCGGGCAGGAGGATGAAGCGGGCCCGATTCCCCTCGGCCACAAAAACCCCCAGGCCCGCTTCCCGGCGGACCACCAGGTCGGCCGGCAGATGGGGGCGGGGGCTGATCCAGACCAGGCGGCCCGCAGTACCGGGCAGGGCCGGAGGGCCGGTGAAGAGCAGACGCGCCTCCCGGTTGCGGGCCTCGGGGTTGACCGCCGGGACCAGGGTGCGCAGGCGCAGGGGAAAGCGGCGGCCATCCACCTCCAGGTGGAACTCGGCGGCCGCCGCCAGGGAAGCGCTGCCATCCAGGGGAACCTGGGCGCTCACCTCCAGCTGAGCGGTGGCCAGCAGGCGGAGCAGGGGCGTGCCGATATCGGCGTATTCACCCTCGGAAGCCAGCCGGGCCAGCACGATTCCGGCAAAAGGGGCGGTCAGGCGGCAGCGTTGGACGTCCAGGGCCGCCTTCTCCTGCCGGGCTTGGGCCGCGACCAGTTCCGCCCGGCGCTGGTCCCCGTACTCTTGTGGCACCGCCTGCTGCCGCTCCAGAATCCCGGCCCGCTCCTCCTGGGTCGCCGCCAGTTCCAGGGCGGCGGCGGCGGCCCGCAGGGCGATCTGATAATCATCGCAGACAAACTCCACCAGGGTTTGGCCCGGCGTCACCGCTTGCCCGGCCAGGACCGGGATTTGCCTGATTTTTGCCCGAATCTCGGCGCTTAAGCGACTGTCGTTGTGGCTGACCACGGTGGCCGGGGCGGTGCGCTTGGGGAAAACCGCGACCTGGCCCAACTCCCGGACCCCCACCCAGCGGGAGCCGTCCTCAGCCGCCGCCCACCGAGCGGGAAGGGCCGGAACCAGCAACAGAAGCAGCAGCAGGATGGGGAGGAAAGGAGATCGACGCATGCTATTTCCGGGTAAGGGTGTACTCTTCCAGCAGGCTGCCCCGCCAGTAGTTGTTGGCCGGATCGCGGAAAAACTGTTTGAACAGCTCCAGGCTCCGGCGCCGCCGGATATGGGGCACGATCTCCACCGCTGCCGCCATCTCGCGGTAGAGGGGGGCCAGTTGTGCCAGCGGCAGGCTGGTGCCGCCGCCCATGGCGTCTTCGTAGGCGTACACGATACGGCGGACCCCGTTGAGCAGCAGGGTGGCGTAACACATCAGGCAGGGCTCCATGGTGGAGTAGAGGGTCAGGCTCCGGCGTTCGATCTCCGGCTGGTGGAGCAGCAGTTCCCGCAGGGCCACGATTTCGGCATGATCGAGCTCAGTGGCCGGAATTTCCGGGCTGCCGCTGCGGCTGTTGCGGCGGCTGCCGTCGGCCACCACCCGGCCGTCGGCCACCATCACCGCCCCCACCGGAAACTCGCCGGCCTGCAAGGCCGCCCGGGCCTGTTCCAAGGCCAGGTCCATGAAATGTTCATCGCTGCTGCTCATCGCCCGTTCTGCCTCCCTCGTTTACCTGTTGGGCAGAAATAACATGCAACTTCATGGCCGGTCAAGTGTCTCCGCCCAAAGGCCAAAAATCGCTTTTCGTGATTACTTTTTTACAATATTCGGGAATCTAGTTATTATTCAGCCATGGAACGACAACATCTGAAAACTCTGGTTGGCGCCGTCCTGGCGCTTTTTTTGCTGCTGCTGACCTACTGGTATCTTTCCGACGATGATGGCGCCGGCCCTCAAGCCCCCGGCGGGCCGGGAGCCCGGGGCGGTGGAGCGGCGGTGGCGGTGGAGGTGGCCCCGGTGGCCCGGGGGCCGATTGTCGAGCGGCGCTCCTTCACCGGCACCCTGGAGCCGGCCTCCCGTTTCGAACTGGCGGCCCGGGTCAGTGGCCGGCTGCTGGAACTGACCGTGGATCTGGGCGACCTGGTCCAGCGGGGTCAGGTGGTGGGGCGGCTGGACGACGAGGAGTACCGGTTGGAAGTGGCCCGGGCCCAAGCGGAATTGGCGGTGGCCCAGGCGGGACTGGCCGAGGCGGAAAGCTCGCTTACCGCCCGGGTCCGGGAGCTGGAGCGGATTGAGCGCCTGCGGGGCCAGGGGGTGGCCTCCGAGGCGGAACTGGATCGGGCCCTGACCGATCACCAGGCCCAGCAGGCCCGGGTGGCCATGGCCGCCGCCCAGGTTTCCCAGCGCCGGGCCGCCCTGGACAGCGCCGAACTGCGGCTCTCCTACACCAATATCCGGGCCGACTGGCAGGGTGACGAGCAGCCCCGGGTAATCGCCGAGCGTCTGGTTGATGCCGGGACCCTGCTGGCCGCCAACGCCCCGGTCTTTACCGTGGTCGGGCTCGACCGACTGGTGGCGGTGGCCCATGTCCCGGAACGGGATTACCCCCGGCTGGAGGTGGGCCGGGAGGTGCTGGTGGCCGCCGACGCCATTGAGGAGCGCCGCTTTGTCGGCACCCTGGCCCGGCTGGCTCCGGTGATCCGGGAGGCTTCTCGCCAGGCCCGGCTGGAGGTGGAGGTGCCCAATCCCGGCCAGGTTCTGAAACCGGGAATGTTCGTGCGCCTGGAGGTCGAGCTGGACCGCCGGGAGGATGCCCGGCTGGTGCCCCGGGCGGCCCTGCTGGAACGGGAGGGAAGTTACGCCCTCTATCTGGCCGATCTGGAGGCGGGGGTCGTCCGCCGGGTGGCGGTGCGCCTGGGGCTGCAGGACCGGGAGCGGGTGGAGATCGTCCACCCGGAGCTGGAGGGCTGGGTAGTCACCCTGGGCCAGCATCTGCTCAGCGATGGCGGCCGGATCACGGTACCCGGCCATGAGGCCTCGGGGCCGGCCCGGGAGCGGGAGCCGGGAGAGAGCCGATGAATCCGGCTCGTTTCACTGTCAGCCGCCCGGTTTTCACTACCATGGTCACCCTGATCGCGGTGATCGTCGGGGCGGTCTCTTTGGCCCGTTTGCCCATCGACCTGATGCCCGAGGTCACCTATCCCACCCTGACCATCTCGGCCACTTACGAGAACGCCAGCCCGGAGGAGGTGGAGGAGCTGATCACCCGGCCCATCGAGCAGGCGGTAGCGGCGGTGGCCGGGGTGGAGAGCATCAACTCCAACTCCTCGGAGGGGGTCAGCAATGTGCGGGTCTCCTTTGCCTGGGGCACCGATATCGACGTGGCGGCCAACGATCTCCGCGACCGGCTCGACCGGATCATGCATCTGCTGCCCGACGATGTCACCCGGCCTCAGGTGCGTAAATTCGATATCTCCGCCACCCCGGTGCTGATTCTGGGGGCCGCCAGTCCGCTGGACCCGCTGGAGTTGCGGCGGTTGATCGACGAACAGATGAGCTTCCGGGTGGAGCGGGTGCCGGGGGTGGCTTCGCTGGATGTCTGGGGCGGGCTGGAGCGGGAGATCCAGGTCAATCTGCTGCCCGACAAGGTTCGGGCGCTCGATCTGACCCTGGACGGGATTCGCCAGGCGATCCGCGACGCCAACATCACCGTGCCGGCCGGCGAGATCGAGCGGGGGCGGCTGGATGTCACCCTGCGGACTCCGGGGCAGTTTGTCAGCCTGGAGGAGTTGGCCGCCACCGTCTTGACGGTGCGGGGCGGGGCCCCCATCACCCTGGACCAGGTGGCGGAGATCCGCGACACCCATCGCAAGGTGACCCGGATCGTGCGGATCAACGATCAGCCGGGGGTTCGTCTGGCGGTGCGCAAGCAGCCCGACGCCAACACCGTGCAGGTGGCCCGCGAGGTGCTGCGCGAGGTGGAGCGGCTCAACCGCGATTTCCCCCAGGTGGAGATCGTGCCGATCATTGATTTTTCCGAGTATATTCAGCGTTCCATCGACAATGTCGGCCGGTCGTTGATCTATGGCGGGGCGCTGGCCTCCCTGGTGCTGCTCTTCTTTCTGCGCAGCGTTCGCTCCGCCCTGGTGGTGGCGGTGGCGATTCCGGTGTCGGTGGTCGCCACCTTCGCCCTGGTCTATTTCGGTGGTTTCACCCTCAATCTGATGACCCTGGGCGGTTTGGCCCTGGGGGTGGGGATGATGGTGGACAGCGCCATCGTGGTCCTGGAAAATGTGGCCCGCCTGCGCGAAAAGGAGCGGTTGACCGCCCCCGAGGCGGCGGTGCGGGGCACCGGCGAGGTGGCGGCCGCCATTGTGGCCGGCACCCTGACCACCCTGGTGATCTTTCTGCCCATGCTTTTTGCCGAGCAGCTGGCCGGAATTCTCTTTCGCCAGTTGGCCCTGGTGGTGGGTTTTGCGCTGCTGGCCGCCCTGGTGGTGGCCCTGACCCTGACCCCGATGCTGGCCGCTCGCCTGGTCCAGCCCCCGGCCGACAGTCGGGGCCGGGGCGGTCCGGCTGGGGGGCTGCTGCGGCTTACCGCCGCTATCTTCACCGGGCTGGAGGCTTTTTATCAGCGCTTGTTGACGGGGGCGATGCGCAATCGCGGCCCGGTGATCATCGGCTTCATGAGCCTCTTTATCCTGGCCCTGATGCTGCTTTCCCAACTGGGCAGCGAGTTTCTGCCCCAGGCCGACGAGGGGCAGGTGCGGATCGCGGTGGAGATGGAGACCGGCACCCAGCTGGCCTTGCTGGACCGCAAGGTGCGGGAGGTGGAACGGATCGTGCTGCCGGCGGTGCCCGAAACCCGCTCTTCGGTGGTCCAGGTCGGCGGCACCTCCTTCCGCACCGGGGCCCCGGCCAACGCCGATATTCAGCTGGCCCTGGTGCCGGCCCGGGAGCGGCAGCGTTCCAGCGAAGAGATCGCCGCCGCCCTGCGCCCCCTGCTGCAGGCGATTCCCGGCGCCCGGGTCACCACCCGCAGCGGCGGTCTCTTTATTCTCCGGTTGGCGGCCGGGGGCGAGGATGAACGGCTGAGCATCGAGGTGCGCGGTTTCGAGCTTGATCTGCTTGATCGGATGGCCCGTCAGGTCCGGGACGCCATCGTCGAGGTGGAGGGGATCACCGATCTGCGCCTGAGCCGGGAGGGAGGGGTTCCCCTGGAGCTGCTGCGGATCGATCGCCAGCGGGCCGCCGATCTCGGGCTTTCGGTGGCCGGGATCGGCGGTACCATCGAGACCGCCATGGCCGGCTCCACCGCCGGGCAGTTTAGGGATGGCGGCAACGAATATCGGATTTTTATGCGGCTCAAGGATGCCGAGCAGCTGGATTTCGATGATATTTTGAATATCACCATCCGTAACGAGCTGGGAGAGTTCGTGGCTCTGCGCAACGTGGTGCGGGTGGAGCGGGCCGAGGGGCCGCTGACCATCGAACGGCAGGATCAGCAGCGGGTCAGCCGTATCCAGGCCAATCTCAGCGGCCGCGACATGGGTTCGGTGGTGGCCGACGTGCGGGGCAAACTGGCGGAGATTCCGGTGCCCCGGGGTATCGACATCACCTTCGGCGGCGATTACGAGCAGCAGGAGAAGGCTTTCAGCGAGATGGCCATGGGGTTGCTGTTGGCGGTGTTGCTGGTTTATATGGTGATGGCCAGCCTCTACGAATCGTTACGCGACCCCCTGATCGTGATGTTTTCGGTGCCCATGGCCCTGATCGGGGTGGTGACCATGCTGCTCTTCACCGGCACCACCCTGAACGCCAACTCTTATATTGGAGGAATCATGCTGGTGGGAATTGTGGTCAATAACGCCATTCTCATTGTCGACCAGGCCTCCCGGTTGCGGCACGGCGAAGGGTGGTCGGCCTACGAGGCCGCCATGGAGGCGGGTCGCCGCCGTCTGCGGCCGATTCTGATGACCACCCTCACCACCACCTTTGCCATGCTGCCCCTGGCCTTGGGGATGGGGGAGGGCAGTGAACAGCAGGCTCCCATGGCTCGGGCGGTGGTGGGTGGCCTGCTCAGCTCCGCCTTTATCACCCTGCTGCTGATTCCGGTGCTCTACTCCCTCTTTTACGCCCGTTCCGGGCCAACGGGAGCCGGGGGCGGGGGCGCCGGTAAGCCCGGAACGGCGGCGCTGGTCGCCCTGGCCCTGCCGGCCCTGTTGCTGATCGCTCCCGCCCCGGCGGCGGCCGAGGAGCCCGATATTGAACGCTATATTCCCCGGCCCCGGGCCGAAATTGTTCTGCCGGCGCCCGACTCTCAGGGGCGGCTGCCGTTGACGGTGGAGGAGGCGGTTTTTCTGGCCCTGCGCAACAATCGGGCTCTGGGGGTCCAGCTTTACCAGCCGTTGATCGCCGACACCTTTGTCGAGCAAGAGCGGGCGGTGTTCGATCCCGCCCTCTTTGCCGAAGCCACCGCCAGCCGTGAAAAAAGCCGCCTGGCCGATGATTATCTCACCACTGAGGGCGAGAATTACCGCCTGGGGCTGGAACAGGAGCTGAGCAGCGGCACCGCCCTGGAGCTGGCCCTGGAGCAGCAGCGGCGTGATCCGGCGGCGGCTTACGGGCAGCGGGCGGGGGCTTACCTGACCCTGACCCAGGCCCTGTTGCGGGGGGGCAGCCGGGAGGCCAACCTGGCCGGCATTCGCCGGGCCGAACTGGACAGCCGGGCCTCCCTTTACGAGTTGCGGGGGTTCACCGAGGCCCTGGTGGCGGAGGTGGAGAACAGTTATTGGAATCTGGTGCTGGCCCAGAGCCGAATCGCCATCTTCCAGGAATCGCTGCGGGTGGCCGAGGCCCAGTTGCACGATGTTCAGCGCCGGATTGAGGTGGGCACCGTCCCGGAGATCGAGGTGGCGGCGGCCGAGGCCGAACTGGCCTTTCGCCGCCAGAGCCTGATCGACGGCGAAAGCCGCCGGGACCAGGCCCGGATCGACCTGCTGCGATTGCTTAATCCCCGGTGGCCGGCAGCGGCCGGCGGCGCCGGCGATAACTGGTCGATCATGGTGGTGCCCCACGATCAGCCCCGGCAGCTGGAGCTGCAACCCGACCCGGTGGCCGACCATGTCGCCCTGGCGATCATCTCGCGGCCCGACCTGGAAGAAGCCCGGCTCCGTCTGGCCCGGGGAGAGCTGGATATCGTCCAGACCCGCAACGGGCTGCTGCCTCGGCTCGATCTCTTCCTCTCCCTGGGTAAAACCGGCTACGCCGACAGCTTCGGCTCCTCTTGGTCCGATATCGGCGAAGGTTCCGGTTATGCCGGCAGCTTGGGGTTGCGGTTCAATCTCAATCTGGGGGGGAATCGGGCCGCCGGCGCCGTCGATAGCCGGGCCCGGGCCAGCCAGGCCCAGGCCCGGGCCGCTTTGGACAATCTGGCCCAACTGGTGGTGGCCGATGTTCACAAGGCCCACCTGGAGGCGGGCCGGGCTTATGCCCAGATCTTTGCCTCGGCCGAGCGCCGCCGCCTGCAGGAGAAGGTGCTGCGGGTGGAGCAGGTCAAGTTCGACGTGGGCCGGGGCACCGCCCTGGCCGTGGCCCAGGCCCAGCGCGACCTGCTGGAGAGCCAGTTGGCCGAGGTCGACGCCATCATTGCCCATCGCCTGGCGATCACCGAGCTTTACCGCCTGGACGGCTCCCTGCTCAACCGCCGCGCCATCCTGATCGAAGATTAAAGGGACCCTGGCGGTTGCTCCTGTTTCTTGACAAAAGTCTCCTGCTGTGTTATTAAATGGTTTAGTAAAATACTTTATCACTTAACCATTAGCGCAACGGCGGTCGGAGATGAAAAAGATACGGGAAAAAGCTTATCGCAGCACCATCCAATATTTTTTGGCCCCCCTGGTGCCGCTGGTGATCATCGGGGGCTATTTCTATCCCTACCTGGGCTATCTGGCCCTGGCGATGATGATCACCATGATCGTGCTGACCTTTTTCTGGGGCCGCTGGTACTGTGGTTGGCTTTGCGCCATGGGGGCCTTCCACGAGCGGGTCACCGCCAGGATCAGCCTGGGGCGGGAGATGCCGGAGCTGTTTAAAAAAACCTGGTTCCGCTGGCTCTTCTTCGTGGCCCTGATGGGGCTGATGACCAGCCGTTTAGTGATGTCCGGCGGTGACCCGGCCAAGGTCGGGGCGGTGTTTGTGATGATGTGGACGGTGGCCACCACCATCGCCATCCTCTTCGGCCTCTATTTCAAGCCCCGCTCCTGGTGCAACTTCTGTCCCATGGCCTCCATGCAGGGGGTGTTGGCTCCCAAAACCAATCTGTTGCAGGTCTCGGCGGATTGCAAGGAGTGCGGCCTGTGCAAGAAGGTCTGCCCGATCCAGACCTACCCCGGGGCCTACAAGGAGCAGGGAGCGGTACCCAGCCTGGAGTGCATGCGCTGTGAAAACTGCGTGGTCAACTGCCCCAAAAAGGCCCTCTCGTTGCCGATGCACCGGAAGTAAACGGGCATCCTTATTGGCTGTCGGCGCCAAATTGCAACAGGCGGCGGGTGTAGGGATCGGTCGGGTGGTTGAGCAGCCGGGCCGCCGGTCCCTCTTCCACCAGGCTCCCGGCCCGCATCACCCCGATCCGGTCGGCGATCTTGCGGGCCACTCCCAGATCGTGGGTGATGAACAGCATGGTCAGTCCCCGCTCAATCTGAAGATCAAGCAGCAGTTTCAGCACTTTGGCCTGAACGCCGGGGTCCAGGGCGCTGGTGGGCTCGTCGGCCACCAGCAGCACCGGGTTGCCCGCCAGGGCCCGGGCGATGCAGACCCGCTGCAGGGCCCCCAGGTTGAGTTCATGGGGGTAGCGAGCGAGGAACTCCGGCTCGGTGGTGAGGTGGACCTCCCGCAGGGCCGCCTCCACCCGTTGCCGACGCTGGGTCCGGCTCAGCTCAGGCATTTGCAGTTTAAGCGGTTCGGCCACGATCTCCGCCACCGTCAAGCGATGGCTCACCGCCCGGGCTGGATGCTGCTGGATCAGGCCGACCCGCCGGGCCAGCCCCCGGCGATCTTCCTTGAGCCACCGGGTCAGCTCCCGGCCCTGAAAAGTCCGGCTGCCCCGGTCCGGGGCCAGCAAACCGGCGGCCAGCAGGGCCAAGGTGCTCTTGCCCGATCCCGATTCCCCCACCAGGCAGTAGGTCTCCCCGGCCCGCAGGTTCAGGTCGGTGGGACTCAAGGCCGCCACCTGGCCGTAACTTTTGCAGACTCCCCGCAGTTCCAACTCAACGGCAATCCCCCCCCGCAGGCAGCGGACCCGGTGCTCCCCCGCCGCCTGGAGGCTAATCTCCTCCCGGGCGCAGGCCGCCACCGCCTGGGTGCAACGGGTTTGAAAAAGACAACCTCGGGCCGGGAGATGGCAGTCGGCGTGGGAGGTGGCGCTGCCCACCAGATGGATGTGGTCGTGGGGAGTGGCGCTGCCCGGTTCGCGGTGGCGATGGATCACCCGATAGAGGGCGTCCCCCCGGATGCCGCCCAGATCGCGGTGGGTGTCGCGCCCGGGGTAGGAACGAGCCAGGGCCATGGTGTAAGGATGGCGGGGATCGCTCAGCAGCGAGCGGGCGGGCATGGTCTCCATCACCTGGCCCAGGTAGAGGACCGTCAACTCGTCGGCCAGCTCGTCCACCAGTTGCAGGTCGTGGCTGATCAGCAGCACCCCGGTGCCCCGGTCGGCGCAACGGCGGATCAGGGCCGCGATCTGCCCTTTGCTGACGGCATCCAGGGCGGCGGTGGGCTCATCCAGGATCACAAACTCCGGCTCCAGAATAAGGGCCATGGCCAGCAGGACCCGTTGCAGCTCGCCGCCGCTGATCTCGTGGGGAAAACGCCGGGCCAGTTCGGGGTCTAATCCCACCTGTTCCAGGGCCGCCACCACCTGCTCCTCGGTCTCCTTCCAGCTCAAGCCCCGATGGGCCAGCAGCGGTTCGGCCACCTGTTTGCCCAGGCGGTGGACGGGATTGAGGGTGGCCGCGCCGTTTTGCGGCACCAGGGCGACCCGCTGCCAGCGAATGGCGTTGAGTTGCTCTTCGCTGGCCCCCACCAGCTCCAGTTCTCCCAACCGGATGCTGCCGGAAAACTCGGCATTTTCCGGCAGCAGCCCCAGTAGGGCCTTGCCCAGAGAGGTTTTGCCCGAACCCGATTCCCCCACCAGGGCGGTGATCCGGCCGGGGGTTAGTCGCAGGGACACCTCTTCCAGGGCGGTCAGCCGATGGCCGCCGCTTTGATAGGTTACGTTTAAACCATGAACGGTCAGGTTCACTAGACTCCTCTTAAGCGCGGGTCAAAAAATTTCTCCAGACTCACTGCCAGGAAGGTAAAGGCCATCACCAGCAGGGTCAGCAGGAGGATGGGAGGGAGCAGCCAGTGCCACCAGACCTCCAGGTAGTAATAGTTCAGGGCCTGGCGGATCATCATCCCCAGGGATTTGCGGCCGGGATCGAAGAGGCCCAGGAAGCTCAGGGAGGCCTCCATGAAAACCGCCATTCGTACCAGGGCGGCAAAGCTGATCAGGTAGAGGGGGAAAAGCTCCGGCAGCAGGTGGCGGACGATGATGTAGGAACTCCCGGCCCCCATCTGGCGGGCGGCCAGCAGGTGGCCCCGTCCCTGCAGGGTCAGGGCCTGGGCCCGGATAACCTTGGCCCCGGAGGGCCAGGCCAGCAGGGCCAGAATCAGGGCCAGGGCGGCCGGACCCGGTTGAAAAAAGGCGGCCAGCAGAATCAGGATCATCACCGCGGGAACGGCCAGCAGCAGGTCGGCCAGCCGCATCAGCACTCCGTCGGTTATTCCCCGAAACCAGGCGCTGCTCAGGCCGATGGCCGCCGCCAGGGCCAGGCCGAGCAAGCCGGTGATCAGGCCGAAGGCCAGGGTGTTGCCCAGCCCGGTCAGCAGTTCGGCCCAGATATCCATCCCCCCGTCGTTGACCCCCAGCCAGTGGGTCGCTGAAGGCGGAGTCAGGGGGGGAAAGCTCATCTCATGGGGGTCGTGGGCCATCAGCCAGGGGGCGAACAGCAGCAGCAGGGCCAGCATCAGGGCCAGGCCGCCGCCGATCACAAACCAGGGGTCGGTTTTCAGGCGCCGGAACTCAGCGGCCATGATTCACCTCCTTAATTCGCGGGTCCAGGCGGCCGTAAAGCAGGTCCAGGGCCAAGTTGATCCCCAGCACCGCCAGGGCCGAGAAGAGGACGATCCCCTGAATCAGGGGGAGATCGCGCATGGCGATGGCGTTGAAGAGCAGGGTGCCCAGGCCGGGATAGGCAAAGATGGTCTCCACCACCAGGGCCCCGGTGATCATCGAGGCCAGCCGCAAGCCGAAGCGGGTGGCCATGGGCAGCAGCACGTTACGGGCTCCGTGGTGGTAACGGATTCGCGCGGGGGGCAGTCCCTTGGCCCGGGCGGTTTCCAGGAAGGGCTGCTTGAGTACCAGCACCATGCTGGCCCGGGCCAGCAGGAAGTTGCCGGGGAAATAGGCCAGCATCAGGGTGAGCAGGGGGAGGGCCAGGTGACGGAGCAGGTCCAGCAGCCGGGCCCCCGGCCCCAGCTCGGCATAGAGGCTGTCTCTTATACACATCTCCGAGCCCACGAGACCGTACTAGATCTCGTATGCCGTCTTCTGCTTGAAA
>OMKS01002039.1_pt1 | contig 17270 bp, 8 predicted proteins | sample 1674721 | NCBI WGS metagenome assembly OMKS01 (sample SAMN06264996, study PRJEB25208) | sediment metagenome | isolation source: hot spring sediment | place: USA: California | collected 2014-09-02
CCACGGCTCGAAAACGATAAAACGGATTAACTACAAAGCGTTGTTCGCAGGCGCACCTAAAGCCGGTGCGCTGCGCTGAAACAGACGACGCCACGTAGCATCAAAACTGTGTGTCCAATCGAAAAGCGAATCATAGTTTTACCTGCCTTTACGGAGGGAGATTATACCATGAATTTGAGAATGGGCGAATGAGCGAATCAGCGAATGGCAAATGCCAAATGGCGAAAATGGGAGTGTGCAAGAAGCAGCGAATCCTGCATCTTGCATCTTGCATCCCCTTCAGGTACAATACTCGTAATGACACATTACCGGGAATTCTTTGCGCAAAACTGGCCTCTGATGCAGCAGGCGGCGCTGTACCGGCCCGATCCGAATCCCACGTTCGGCAATCCGGCGTTCGAGACGGCGAGTTTCCGCGCGCTGATCGTCCGGCTGTCACCGTTCCGCGACGTGGATCGCTCGACGCCGCATCTGTTTCTCTTCCAGGCGGTGCGACGGGCGCTGCCCGGTACCTACATCGATATGGCCTTCTTCCCGCCGCAGTACGACCGCGAGCGGTTGCTGGCAGCGGGCGTGCCACTGTTGGTGGGGACGCAGTCCTGGCGCGGCATCGAGGACTTCGACGTGGTGTTGATCTCCAACGCTTATACGCTGGAATTGATCAACCTGCCGTATCTGCTACATTATTCCGGTGTGCCGTTGCTCGCCGGCGAGCGTGATGCGACTTTCCCCCCGTTCATCCTGGGCGGCTCCAACGCGATGGCGACGCAGGCGATTGTCGCCGAGAGTGGTGATTGTGTGGTGGACGCACTCTTCTTCGGCGAGGGGGAGCGCCAGGTGGAGACGCTCGTGCGCATCCTCGCAAAGGGCGCGGCGTTGCCCAAGCGTGAACGGCTGTTGCAGGCGGCGTCCGTTACCGGCTTGTGGGTTGCCAACGGGCCGCCCGGCCAGCAGGTGACGAAGGCCGTGTGCACCGATCCACGCGCGGACGATTTGTTGACCGAATACCCCCTGCTAGATAGCCCCGAGGCGGCGACGGCGAAGTTACAGGTGAACTACGGCTGTCCCGCGTTCTGCACGTTCTGCTTCGAGGGCTACGAGCGCAAGCCGTACCGTGAGCTGACGGCGGAGGCGATTCTCGCGGCGGCGCGGCAGCTCAAGCAGCGGCAGGGACCGGAAGAAGTCGATCTCTACAACTTCAACTTCAACACGCACGCGGATATTTTGTCGTTGCTCCTGGCGTTGAACCGCCTGTACGACCGCGTGAGCTTCAAGAGCCAGCGCGTGGACGTACTGGCGACGCTGCCGGGCCTGTTGGAAGCCGAAGTCATTGCCGACAAGCGCAGCTTCACGCTCGGCATCGAAGGCATCAGCCGGCGGATGCGCGCCTTCCTGCACAAGAGCCTCGCGGATGCCGAGATCGAGAGTGTGCTGGCGCGGCTGCTGCGGCAGAAAATCCGCGAAATCAAACTGTTCTACATCCTCACGGGCTATGAGACGGAGGCCGACCTGGACGAATTCCGCGCTTTCGTGAGCCAGTTGAAGGCGCTACGCCAGCGTGCGAATCGTGGCGTGCGCATCATCTTCAGCTTTGGGCTGCTGGTGCGGATGCCGTTCACGCCGTTGCGCTATGACCGGTTGCTCCTCAATGAGGCAGCGTGGCGGCAGCTCACCGGCCCGGCCAAGTCGGCGTGCGAGACTAACGGGTTCGAGTTCCGGTTGGCGACAGCATGGGACGAGTATGCCGCCTCGCAGGTGCTGGCGTTGGGCGGGCACTGGCTATACGAGCCGGTGCTGGCGTTGGCGCGGCAGGGCCACTGCTATGATACCGCACTCACGCCCGGCTATTGGGATATGCTGCGGGGATGGATGACGGAGCATGGGCATTGGAATGAGACGTTCCTCGGTGAAAAAGAACCGGAGTACGCCTTCCCGATGGCTTTCGTGCGCTCGGATGTGACGCCGCGTTTCCTCTATGAACAATACCGGCAGGCGCTCGCGGGCGAGGATGAAGGCTACTGCCTGGGCAGCGCGTGTCTGGCGTGCGGCGCGTGCACCGATGCGGCGCAACGGGCTGCGATTGCCGCACACGTGGCGCGGCATCCCGGCAGGACATATCTGTGCGAGTTGGCGGACGTGATGCGCACTAAATGGCGGCTCAAGCCGGTCTACGCACGATTCTGGCTACCGCCAGACGTCGCGGGCCGCGCTCCCGCCTGGCTCAACGCCTGGGTGATGCGCGCCTTGCTGTCGCAGTATCCCGATCTGCTCGACAATCTGCTCTCCACAGAAGAAAGTCTCTTCACGACCAAAGACAACCGCCGCCGCTTCGCCAACCTGCACGGCGAAACCATCTTCGCCCTCAAAGCCTGGGACACCCAAAAACTGGCCGAAATCCTGGAAAACAAGATTTCCTCCCCCCGTCTACCTTTCCTCGGCTGGGCAGACCGGTTTGAACCCGGAACGTTCGCGCGGGCAGAACTGTCACTTACCCTACCAACGGCGCATTTCCCGGATGCGGGTGGGCAATTGCGGCGCTTTTTGCACGCGGCCTACGCGCCGGTCAATGTGCGGAGGGTGGGGGAGGGGTACGCCTTCGATGTGCCTGAAAAGGCGCTGAAGAAGAAGCTGCTGTTCGAAGGCGAGTTCAGCCAGGACGAAACGACATTCACCGCCAGGCTGATCATCGGCCCGAAGTTCGAGCTACTGGATTATCTGCGTTCATTCTCGGAGCCAGAACGGTGGCGGGAAGCGCATGTCGAGGTTATTCGGCTGTGGTATTGAGTGTCCCAAGATGAATCGGTACTTTATTCCAGCTCGTGAGACGCGCGTCGAGATCATCGTCGTCAACTCGCGCTTTATTGCGACGGCGGCGCCGGTCTTCAGCGTGGACGAGGCGAAGGCGTTTGTGGCGCGGATCCGGGCCGAGTTCGCCGACGCCTCGCACAATGTCCCGGCGTTTGTGGTGGGGCACGGCAGCTCGGTGATCGCCCATTGCAGCGACGACGGCGAACCTTCCGGAACGGCGGGCCGTCCGGCGCTGGCGGTCTTGCAGGGCAGTGGCCTGGGCGATGCGGCGGTGGTCGTGACGCGCTACTTCGGCGGGACGAAGCTCGGCACGGGCGGCCTGGTGCGGGCGTACAGCGAGGCCGTCCGCGAGGTGCTGCGCGCGCTGCCGCTCGCGGAGCGTGTCCCCACGCACACGGTGGTGGCCGCCGTCCCGTACAACCTGTTTGAGCAGGCACGTTTGCTCGTCGCCGAATACCACGGTGAAATCCTGGACGAGGACTTTGCCGGCGACGTGACATTGACCGTGCGCCTTGCCGTGGAACGCTTCCCGGCGTTCCAGGCGGCATTGCAGGAGCTTTCCGCCGGGCGGGTGGCGGCGGAAATCATCGAAACCGACAGCGCGTTGATATTCTTGTCAAGCGGGACCGTGTAAAAAAGACGGGCCGGTGTCAATTGCACCGGCCCGCTTTCAGCTTAGAACCTAGCCGAAGATTCGCCGTTTACGCACAAGGAACGCTCGCAATGGTCTTCTATGGGCGCCTGTCGCGCGGTACCGTCACCGTGGCCGACGCCAGCGTGCTGTTACCACAGCTATCGATTGCCTCGTAGGTGATGGTGTAGACCCGGCCCGTGCCGGTTCCCGAACGCTCGGCCCGCAGCCAGAAGGTATAGTCATCGATGATGACGATATCCATTGCCGTGTCGCCGTCGCCCTGCCCGTTATCCGGTTCGTTCGATGTGACGGAGACCAGACGGATGGTCGGTTGCGGGTCAAAGTTGTCCGTTGCTGTTACCGAGGCGATCACCGTCACGTATTTGTGGTTGGCCGGCCACAGTCTGTTTGGCGTGACCGAGACTTCCAAAACCGGCGCAACCTCGTCACAGACATTCAGTCCAATGATGATCGGGTCGTGATCCGAGGAGCGGTAGGCATCCGGCGCGTAGAGTGCATCCTGAGCCGGTTGTTTGAAGGTCATATCGTAGTCGATCAGGTCAGGCTCGTCGGCATTGATGTGCCAGACCGTCACGCCGGTGACCTTCTCCATCAGGTTGGCGTTCGCCAGGGCGTGGTCGAGGTAGCCCAACTGGCCGTTGAAGACGTAGGAGTAGGCGTATTCACCCTGGAAGTGAGAGACCAGGTCGGTGTAGCCGCCGGCGATCAGGGCATCAATCGGGTCTTCTTTGTCGTAGGCATTCAGATCGCCGATGATGAGGAAGTCGCCGTCGCCGCTGCCGGTTGGATCGGAAGCCAGCCAGTCGACCAGGGCCTCCGCCGCGTACGTGCGCGTCAGATTGCAGTTCCCGGCGCCGTCGCCCAGATCGGGGTCGCCGATGTCGTTGCAATCTGACCCCTTGGACTTGAGATGGTTCACCGCAACCGTAAAGAGGCCGCCCGTGGTGTTGTTCTGGAACGTCTGGGCGAGCGCCGGCCGGTTCTTGGTATCTATGAAACGACCATCCACCGAGCCGTCGAGAACGGCGTACCCGCCGAACGGCGAAACTACCGCCGGTTTGTAGATAAAGGCCTGCCGGATGGCGTCGGTGCCAATGGCGCCGGTGGCGACGTAGTCGTACGTGCCCGCTCCCAGGACGTCGTTGAGACCAGCCACCAGGTCTGCCGCCGGCACATCGCCAGGATGATTCTCGATCTCGATCAGCCCAACCACATCGGCATCTATCGCGCTCAGGGCGGCGACAATCTTGGCCCGCTGGCGTGTGAACTCCTCATCCGTGTCGGCGCCACGGCATTCCTGGTCTTCGGACGGCCCACAAATCCAGGCTCCCGTGTCAATGGTCGTAAAGTAGTTGAGCACATTGAACGAAGCCACCTTCACGTTGCCGCCCACATCGTCGGGTTGGTCCGTGCGCAGGTTGGTCGCCGTGTAGTTTGCGCCCTGCGTCGGCTGGATTCTGTATAAACCAAAGCTGTAGTCCATTACGCCGGTCACATTCTGGACGACGTCACCACCACGGAACAGGTTGGTCATGTCGAAGATGCTGCCATTGGGATGGATCGCGGGATCGGGGTTCGGGATGCTGCGCCCGTCGTCCAGCATGATACGCCCCAGCAAATTGGCCTGCGCCAGCGCAAAGGCCTCCGGCGAACCCGGTTCGTAGACGGCGGTCGGTTGGTATTGGCGCTCTGTAGTCAGCACGATCTCGCCGTAGCGGTCAAAGTTGAAGTACTCGGAGATGTAGAGCGTCTGCGGGAAGGTGACCAGCATACCTTCGTACGGCTCCAAGTCGTCTGGACTGGCCACCGGCAGGAAAATTTCTGTCGAGGTCACGGTATGGCCGCTCGAGCAGATCCACACCTGGGTGACGCTGCTGATCTGGGTCAGGTCATAGTACTCGGCCGGTTTGCCGCGCACGCGCACGTGGTCGCCCACGACGACATCGATTGCCCCTGGCGCGTAAACAAAGACGCCGTCCGAGGTGGAGGGATCGCCATCTCCAACCGCATCCTGAATGTAGAATCCGTTCAGGTCGCCGTTGTCCGGCTGGTCGTTGTTCTGAAAGTCGCCAACGACGATGCCTTCCACGGCCACTTCGACTCCCACCAGCGGGCTGGCCATGCCGCTGCCCTGCACGTCGTAGATGGGTGTGAAGAGGTCGCCACAGGCTTCGGGGGGCGGGCTATAGATTTCGTTTGGCGCACCGGGGGTGTTCAGCGCTTCATCTGGGTCAAGCGAACCGGCGAAACCGGGCAATCCGGCGCCGTCGAAGTCATTGAGCACCCAGTCGGCTACTGAATCGGTGTCTGCCCCGTCGGGAATCCGTGAGGCGCCGCCTGGTGTGAAGGCAGAACCCCCAAAGCCGGGCGCCAGGACGGTGCTGCTGTAGGTCCAATCACCTGTTCCCCCGTCGGACACGGCAACGTCGTCGACGATGCGCAGCCAGGGTGTGACATCTAGAACACCGTCGTTATTCGTATCGAGGCCATCGCCCACACTACCGGTAAAGTCCTCAACCAACAGGAGGGTCACCGTACCATTCTCAAAGACATTGGACAAGAAATCGGTAACCCAGAACCCATTGGCGTCGGTCGTGCCGACAATGTGAACGCTGTCGATCACACCAGGCCCCGTGTTATCGCCCTCGATCTGCAAGATTGTAAAGGTCGAATAGTCGGTATTGGGATTGCCAAAGATCTCCACATACTCGTGCGTGTCGGTCCCCACGTGGTTGAACACGAACTCGTTAATCTTGGGGGCTTGTACTGGAGCGCCGCAGTTGGCCGTGTGCACCCCCAGTCCGTCGAAGGTATTATTTTCGAAACCATCCCACTCAATGGCTGGGTCAAAGACATCGCTGCCGTCTGGGTCGCCTGTGCAGACCGTGTCCTTGCGCCGCAGGGTGTTATCGGCCGTACTGGTCAAGCCCGTGCCCCATTCGCTGCCGGGGTCAAAGCCTATCTGTCCGATGACGTCAATGATGGTCGCTCCTTTGCGTAGCACAACCGCGTCATCGCCGTTGAACCAACTTGTTCCCTGCATCTGATCAGCCTGGGCAATGATGGTCAGGTCGGTTGCGTTAGTTGGCGCGACTACGTACACATCTCCATCGGCAATGCTGCCTGTCAGGTTGATCGTAAAGCCAGGATTTCCACTTCCATTGAAGTACATTTGAATATTGTACTCGCCAGCCGCCAGATCGATCGCGGCCCCTGTGCCATTGTATATCTCAAGGGCCTTGTTGTAGCTCGAGCCTTCGATGTACTCCGAGAAGAACAAATCGCTTGTTGCTGCCTGCGCCGGTAAATCGGTCAATGGTAGCAGTGTCACCACCGAGATCAAGACCACCAATCTGGTCAGAAGGTGTCCTAACTTTTTTTTCATTCCTTACCTCCCTTTCGCAAGTTAGAGTTTTTGATTAGATGCAACGAAAGCTTTATTCAGGTTAGGGTAAGATTGTGGTGCGTCACCTCCTTTATCATTATCGCGCCGGCACGCGGCCTGCGCACAGGCGGAGGCCAACAGCAAAGGCCGCCGTTCTCGCAAGGCGTCCTGGCCGAAAAGCGCACTGCTTCTACACCTAAACACAATCCCGCCATTGATGCATGGTAGAAGCCTGGCCTGCCAGTCCTGATCTGTGAGGGAATCGATAAACGTCACCTGGCGAAGTGTACTCTTTCTTGCCGGGCTGTCAAACGTATGGAGGAAATTTGGGTGACGTTGTCTCTTGCCTCCCCAACTTACGTCACCGGCCACGTCAGGATCGCCGCGCCGCAGGCGATGCGCGTTGGACTATGCTTTTGTCTGTACCCTGTATTGATACAGCAGTTCATGATTCCAGACTTGCGCTTCTATGTAGGGCGCTAAACGCTTTGGTAGATTTGTCTCCCAATTTTCTTCCGGCATCCCTTTCTTCTCCACAATCGCCAGGATTTCGGAGAGCGTGAAGACTTTGCCATGGAGTTCCGCCTGGTAATATTCTGCCGGCTTTTCCCGGCCAAACCACCGGGAAATCATGCTATCCGGGTAGGTAAAACTGACGTCACGTTCGGTAAACACGGAGAGGGGTATGCGGATTTCTCTGTGTTTTTCCCGGTCCGGCGCTACTTCGACGATCCATTTCGATGATCCAAGCACCATTGGGATTGGGAACGCAGCTTTCGGTTTTCCACCTTTGGCGATGAAAGCTTCTCTGACCCACTGCTCTGTGTCTTTTCTGTCTTTCAGATATTGAATTGGATTCTTGAACCTTTCACCGGTAACACGCTTTTTCTACCGCCAAGTCGCCAAGGCCGCCAAGAAATCTCAGAAACTTGGCGCTCTTGGTGTCTTGGCGGTTGTTCAATATCATCCTGACGAGTACAGAATCTCTTAAAATTAGCGAAGATTCGCGTGATTCGCGGTTGAAATTTTACTCCTCATTTCTCAGGGCGCTTCGTACAACTGCACTTGCCCCCCGTAAAAATACCGTTGTCGGGTTACGCTCATGGTTGATGCCAGCGTTTGCGGGATAAGTCCTGCCGGGTCCGTATACCAGTCATGGCTGTACACCAGCCAGACCCGTTGCCGCCCGCTCAACAAAGCAACCAACCCGGGGATATCGTCCTCGGTCATCTTCGGTTCCAGGATGCCGGTCTCGAACATGTCGTCGGGAACCCCACGCTTCTCGACCTGGATACCATACAAGTCTTCATAGGTCTTGAAATAATAATCGAATGGGATTCGCGCCCAGGCGGCGTTGAACAGGACCAAATCGTCCTTTTGCGCGAAATTGGCGACGTAACCGGCAGCCGTGTGCCAATCCTCTTTTTGCATAAACCGGTAATAATCGGCGGCGGCAAACAAGTTGGTTGTGCTAAAAACTCCCAGTGCCAGGAGCATCAGAAAACGAAATCGCAGGTGCGCGATCCCGGCTGCCAGGAGCAGGAGCAAGGGTATCGTTATCCAGATCAAGGTGCGATCGTAGAAAATGGGGCGGCGGAGGCTTACGATTAGCTCACCCAGGAAGGGGATGGCGAATAGGGCCGCCAGCAACAAGAAGCGCGATGGTTTTTTCCGGTAGTGCAACACCCCTAAACCAAGCCCTAGTGCGTACAGGATCCAGATCGCCCGCACCTGGCCGGCTTGCCCTGGCGTCGGCGTAGGCGCGTTCAAAAAGGTTTTAAGCGCCTCGATAACGGTGTCCCAACTTGGTCGAGGAATCCAAAACTCCTGGTAGACTCTGCCGGCTTGCCCGATAAAGGCAACGATCCACGGACTCCATAGCAAGAAGATGCCAAGCTGCGCTTTCACCCAGTTTCTAAAAGAGGGCGCCTGGAAGGCCGGCGCAGATCCCGATTGCCTTGTCCTTTGAAAAAGCATCAGGCCAAAAACAAAGACATTGGTAGCGACGGGGAAAAGGACAGCCGCATTGTGGGTGAGCATGGTTGCCGCCGAGAACACGATAAAAGCGACCCAGGCTAGGTCAGTCTCCATAGTCTGGATTTGCGCCCAACGACGAGCACGCAGATAGTCCCGGAATTGGCTACCGATGGGCATGGCGGAGCGCGAATCCGTCAGTAGTCTGACCAGGGCATAGATCGCCACGGCGGCATTGAACGTCAGGAGCGTGTACATGCGCGTCTCCTGGGCAAAGCGGATGTTGAAAGGCGAAAGCGCCAGGAGCACGGCTGCCGCCAGTCCCATCACCGCGCCCGACATGCGTTTGCCGATCAGGTAAATCACCGGGATCGTGGCTGTACCGAAGAGTACAGAAAGCAGACGAACCTCGTAGGGCGTGTCTCCCATGAGTGCGATCCAGCCCTGGAGCAGGAGATAATAAAGGGGTGGATGTTGGTCGCTGTTGACAATCCAGTGCAGCATATCGCCAACGTTGTGGTTGGCCAGCCACACGCTGAACGTTTCATCCAGCCACATCCCTTGCCGATCGAGCAGCAAAACGCGCAGCCCGGCGCCGATCAAGGCGATCAAGATGACCAACCAGGGGGCTAACTCTTCAAGATCGATTTCTTCGTTCATCTTCTTTAAGCATTAACCATCATCGGGGCGATTTTTGTGGTACACAATCAGTATAAGGCAAAGGGGGAAGGTTGCAAACGGGATTCTCTGCAATGCAGAGGTCAGAATCGCTTGCGCCGCGCCGGATACGGCTGGAACGGTGTGCGCGGCTCCGTTCCCGTCCAATCGCCTTCGGCCTGAAGCCTGGAGAGCGAGCGCAGCAAGTCGAACGTGACCCAGCGCGAGATCTGCGGCTGCGCCGGATAGGCCCACAGGCCGTATTCGCCCCGCAGGCCGGTCACGAACTCCACCAGATCGGCCACACGCGCGTCGCCGGTCGTCGCGCCGACCCGCCAGCACAGATCGAGCAACAGCGCCAGGTCGAAGCGGGCGAAGAAGGTGAAGAAGCCGCGCGTCGGTTCCGCGCCCATCAGCCGGGCTACTTCCAGGCCCACGTTCTGCGCCTCCCGCGTCTCGCGTCCCAGGAGCAGGTCGAGCGCGCGGCGCACTTCCGGGCTGTTGCGCCGTTCCGGGTGATGCGCCAGGCACAGCAGGCTGCCGGTGGTGTTGGAGCGGCAACCCCAGCGCGAGTGCGCCAACCGCCGGTATCCGGCGACGTAGCCGTACACGCCGCTTTCTTCCGTTCCACCGGCGATGCCGGTGGGCCACGCGCCGTCGTCCAGCCGTTTGGCGAGCAACCACGTGTAGGCGCGTTCGGCGCGCGGATCGCTGCCGTAGCCACACATCGCCAGCGCGCGCAGCGGGAGCGCCGTCTGCAAGGGGACCATCGCGTAGCCCTCGCGTTCGCCGCCCTCCGTGCCATCGCTCGCGAACGACCAGGAGCCGTCGTCCTGTTGCAGGGAGAACAGGTACTCCGCGCCGCGCTGTACGGCGGGGTGTGTAGTGTCGAACCCCACGTAGCCCAATCGCATCAGCGCCAGGTGGGTCGCCCGCTGCCGCCCGCCCTGCCAGAGTCGACCGTCGGCCTCCCACGCGCCATCGTCCGCCTGACGCTCGAACAGATCGCGCACCAGCGGATCGCGCTCGCGCGCTTCCAGCAACTCCTGCACTTCGGGATCGTCGTCTGGATAGCCCAACAATTCCCGCAGCACCAGCAGCCGTAAGCATGGCGAAGGATCCGCCAACAACAACGCCACCCGGCTAGACAATGTCAGATTCATTGCACCTCTCTAAAAATGTCAACGGATTGAACGGATTTTAACGGATTAGAGAAGAAAAAATCCGTTCCATCCGTTTAATCCGTTGACGAATACTCCAGCACTTCGCGGATGTAGCGGGCGGTTGGGGTGTCGCTGGCGGCGAGGTGCTCGGGCGTGCCTGCGGCGATCACGAAGCCGCCATCCGACCCGCCGGCAGGCCCCAATTCGACCAGCCAATCGCACGCCGCCAACACGTGCGGATGATGTTCGACTATGAATACGGTATTGCGTATCCCATTCTCGCCTTCGACCAGCCGGTGTAGCACGCGCACCAACTGCGCCACATCCTCCAGGTGCAGGCCGAGCGTCGGCTCGTCGAGGATGTAGAGCGCCGGCTCGCCCTTCTTCGTCTTGCGGCACAACTCCTGCGCGATCTTGAGCCGCTGCGCCTCGCCGCCCGATAGCGCGTAACCGGGCTGGCGCAGTGTCAGATAGCCCAGGCCGACCTCGCGGGCCATACCCAGCGGCAGGGCCAACCGGTCTACGTCGCCGAATAGCGCGTAGACTTGGTCAATCGTCAGCCCGAACAGATCCGGCATGGCCACGCCGCGAAGGCGCACATCCCACGCCTCGGCACGATACCCCGTCCCCCGGCAGACCTCGCACAACTCGAATACGTCGGGCAGAAAGCCCATGTCGATGCGCGTCGCGCCGCTCCCACCGCACGCCGAGCAGCGCCGGCCCAGGGCGTCTGCGTCCAGTCCCAGTGCTTGTGCGTCCTCGCCTTCGGCGTAGAGCGTGTGGATCACGTCATTGAGGCCGAGGAAAGTGGCCGGGCTGGTGATCCCGCGCCGGGTCTGGTCGACGACGATGGCCCGCTGCGGCGCGTTCTCGATGGCGTCGTGCGCGCCCGGCTCGACGTTCTCGTAAGCGACCGACGTGGTCTGCTTTTGCGGCGCGAGCGCCAGCCCTAACGTGTCGATCAGCAGCGTACTCTTGCCCGATCCGGAGACGCCGCACACTCCCACCAACGCGCCCAGCGGCAGCGCCACGTCGACGTTCTTCAGGTTGTTCCCCCGCGCGCCGCGAATGTGCATCCACCCCTCCGGCGTGTGGCGTGGCAAAATCAATGGGCGACGTTCGCCGCGCAGCCAGCTTGCCGTGAGCGAGGTTGAACGGCGGGCCGTCGTCGTTTGCTGGCGGGCAACCGCTTCCGGCGCGCCCTGGGCGACGATCTCTCCGCCCGCCGCGCCCGCGCCAGGGCCGATGTCGATTAGATAGTCGGCGGCGCGCAACACTTCCGGGTCGTGTTCGACGACGATGACCGTGTTCGCTGCCCCGCCAGCGGCGGACTCGCTTTCCCGGTCGCCGCGCAGGTCGCGCAGCGCATCCACCAGCGCGCGGACTTCCGAGGGGTGCAGGCCGCGCGTCGGCTCGTCGAGGAGCACCGTCAGCGAGGTCAACCCGCTACCGAGCAATCCTGCCAGCGATAGCCGCTGCGCCTCCCCCGCCGACACGGTGGATGCGGGCCGGTCGAGGTGCATATAGCCCACGCCGACACGCAGCAAGAAGCGCAGCCTTCGCAGGCACGTCGCCAGGCTTGGCGCGATCCACCGTTGCACATCCGCTGACCGGCCCGGCGCGTCCGGTGACACCGCCGCGAGGACGTCGTGCAGCGCCGAGAGCGGCATCGTGCTCAAGTCGTGCAGGGTGCGCCCGGCGAGCGTCACCGCCAGGTATGCCGGTCGCAGCTTCCCGCCTGCGCAGCCGGGGCAGACTTCCGTGTCGGTATATGTTCCGCCGACGTCCCAGTCGCCGATCCAGCGGAAAAAGCCCGGGAATGGGGCCAGATAATCGCGTGTGGTGCGCCCGTTCTTGCTCTCGTAGTGCACCGGCATCGGCTCGGGGTCGCCGAAGAGAAAAGCGTGTTGCGCTTCCGGTGGCATTGCGTTCCAGGGCGTCGTCGCCGGGTCGAAGCCGTATTTGACGGCGAGCGCCTGCACGTGGTAGTAGCCGCCGTTAAACGGCTTGCACAGGTAGCCCTTGGGGAAGAAGCCGGGCGAGTGCATCGCGCCCGCACACAGGGGCAGCTCCGGGTGGACGATCAATTTGGCGGGATTGGGTTTGCGCAGCGTGCCCACGCCGTTGCAGACCGTGCAGGCGGCGGCGTAGTGGGTGGGCTGGAAGTAGCGGGGTGGGGCGACCGGCGCGGTTTCTGCACAGTGAGGGCAGCGCCACGTGTCCTGGTGACGTTCCATGTTTGCGTCACAGTTGAGGCAGCGGCGCTCGCCGAGCCACGAGAGCAGGATTGCCAGGTGGTGCGAGAGTTCCGTCACCGTGCCCACTGTCGCCCGGCGCGCGTGCAGTCCCCGCGTCGAGCCGGCGGTGACGACGACGCCCAGGCCGCTGACGGCATCGACCGGCGCTTCAGGCCCTTCGCGCAATCCCTGGCGCTCGTACATCGAGAGGCTTTCGAGTAGTCGCCGCCGCGCCTCGGCCTCCAGCACGTCCCCCACCAGGCTCGATTTCCCCGATCCCGACACGCCCGTCACGACGGTGAGCTTGCCCTTGGGGATGTCCACATCCACGTTCTTGAGATTATTCGCCCGCGCTCCCCGGATGCTTATCGCACTCGACATACCCTCGTCTCGCGAAAAGATTTCACCGCGGAGATCGCTGAGGTCGCCGAGTTTTTCTGGTTTTCTCGGCGTGCTCTGCGGTGGAGAATCGGTTTCTTCCCGCAACGCCTTCCCCGTCAGCGACGCCTCCGTCTCTAGCAGCCCGCCTGGTGGCCCGGCGTACAGCAGCCGCCCGCCTTTCGGTCCCGCGCCTGGCCCCAGGTCGATGGCCCAGTCGGCGGCGCGGATCACGTCGGTGTTGTGCTCGACGATGACGACCGTTGCCCCGCTGCGCACCAGCCGGTCGAGCACGACGAGCAACCCGGCGATGTCCTTGGGATGCAGCCCGGTCGAAGGTTCGTCGAGGATGAGGACGCTCCCGGAAAGGTCGCGTTTGCCGAGGAATTTCGCCAGTTTCACCCGTTGCGCCTCGCCGCCGGAGAGCGTCGGCGAGGGCTGGCCCAGGCGCAGGTAGTCCAGGCCGATGTCGCACAGGGCGCTCAGGATACGTTTCGCCTTCCGGCGTTGGCGCTCCGGCAGGCGTGGATCAGGCAGCAGCAGTTCGGCTACCTCGCCGATGCTCAAGGCGTACAGGTCCGCGACGGAGAGACGGCGCTTGCCGAATTGCACCGTCGCAGCCAGGGCTTCGTCGGAGAAACGCTGCCCGTCGCAGTCGGCGCACGGGATCCAGGTGGAGGGCAGGTAGCGCATCGGCACTTCGACTGCGCCGAGACCCTTGCACGTCGGGCACGCGCCTTCTGGCCGGTTGAAGGAGAAGTGTGAGGGTGAAAGGCCGGTCTGCTCGGCCCAAAAATCGCGGATCGTGTCGGCCAGTTTGGTATACGTCGCCGGATTCGAGCGTGGATTCCGCCCAATCGGACTTTGATCCACCAACACCGGAGAGAGATTTCTTGCCACAGAGGACACAGAGTTCACAGAGGTTTTTTTCTCTGTATCCTCTGTGGTCTCTGTGGCTGTTAGAGATGGCGTCAGCACTTCTTCGACGAGGGTGCTCTTGCCGGAGCCGGAGACGCCGGTGATGACGTTGAGGCGTCCCAGGGCGATGGGGACGTCGATGTGCTGCAAGTTGCGCGCGTGCGCGCCGCGCAGCCACAAGAACTGCTCCGGTGCGGGACGCGCTTCGGGAAGCCGCACCTGCTCGCGCAGGCTGAAGTAACGCCCGGTATGCGTATCGGCCTGCCAGAGTTCGGCGGGTGTGCCCGCAAAAACGACTTCGCCGCCCGCATCGCCCGCGCCGGGACCGAGGTCGATGGCGTAATCGGCGGCAGCGGCGGCGACGCGGTCGTGCTCGACGAAAACCACCGGCCCCGGCAGGTCGCGGAACGCATCGAGCAGCCGCGCCACGTCGGCGGGGTGCTGGCCCACGGTCGGCTCGTCGAGGACGTGCAGCATATCTTCGAGGCGGCTGGTGAGGATGACGGCCAGGCGCGCGCGCTGCGACTCGCCGCGGGAGAGGGTGGGGGCGGGGCGATCCAGGCTCAGGTAGCCCAGGCCCACGCGGTCGAGCGCCTCCAAGCGTCTGACGATTTCGGTCTGCAAGCGTCCGGCAGAGGTGGGGAGGTCGGCATTGGCGAACAGGGCACGCGCGTCCTCCACCGGCAGCGCGAGCAGGTCGGGCAGGCGCAGGGCGTGCCAGCGCATGGCGGCGGCTTCGGGGTGCAGGCCGGTGTGAGCGCACGCGGCGCAACCGGCGCCCTGACAGTGCGGGCAAGGGGTGTGAAAGTGCGTTGGTTCGAGCGTTGAAAACCAGGTTCCGCAGTCAGCGCAGACCGGCGCGCGCGTGAGCGTCTGTGTGGATACCGTGCTTTCGACGCCGAGCGCGTCCACGCCCAAAGCCCAGGCGCGCTGTACCGTCTCCCGCGCCTGCACAGGCGAGACGGCGGCTTCCCAATGGGCGATCTCGATTTCGACGGTGTGTGGCTTGGCGGGATCGAGCGGTTGGCCGCCCCACGGTTGGCCGTCGACGCGCAGGGTATCCGGGCTGAATTCGCCGGCCAGCAGACGAAGTAGTGTGCGGTGGCTGCCGGAGACGTCGCGCAGCAGCGGCGCGAAAAGCGCGAGTGGCGCTCGCTCGCTCAACGCCGCCACCCGCGCGACGATTTCATCTTCGGTCAGCACGGTGAGGGCTGCGCCGCAACGCGCGCAGCGGCGCTCGCCAAAACGGGCGTAGAGCAGGCGCAGGAACGGGTGCAGGCCGGAGGCGGTCGCCAGCGTCGAGCCGGGATTGCGGTTGAGCAGATTTTGTTCGACGGCCACCGCCGGCCCCACACCGGTCAGCGCATCGACGTGGGCCGGGGCAAGCCGTAGCCCACCGCCGACGTTGAACACTTCCAGGAAGCGGCGGCGCGCCTCGTGATAGAGCGTGTCGAACACGAGCGACGTTTTGCCCGACCCCGACACGCCGGTCACGACCGTCAGCCCGTCGCCGATCTCGACATCGATACCTTTGAGATTGTGCTCGCGCGCGCCGGTGATATGAATGTGCGTACTCGTCCTTGACTGTGCCATCAGTTCAATTTTAGGATGAGTATATGTCACAACTTGTCATTATTCGATAAGCTCATCTCCGGTCACTATGGCTGCCTGTAGATGAAAACCTCGTCCATTAAAAAAACACGCCCGCACACCTCGGCGGTGTGCGGGCGCTGGCCAAATTTCTCGTCTTGCGAAGCCTGCTAAGGGACTTGCGTGGTGATCAGCTCAATACCCACGTAACCACGGTGACCACGGTCAGTATCATCAAGACGAGCAATACCGCACTGATAAGCCAGAGCTGTGTCATGCTGAAGAGCAACGCCAGAACGGTCGCCGGTCCAAGCGCGAGGACCAGGTATTCGACCGTGCGTAGGGCCTTGCGTGGTTCCGTCCCGCTTCTCAACCAGAGTGTCGCGCCTGCCGCCATCAGCAGCAGGCTGGCTCCGACGATAACGGCCGCAATCTGGGCGCCGGTGCCAAAGGGCAGATTGAACACGAGCACGCCACAACTTCCGGTGCGCGCCGGCAGGGGCAAGTTGCGTTGAACGTAAATGCGGGTAATGATGAACCATCCCCAGGCGGCATCCTCGGCCGAAATCGTCCACTTGAGGGTGCGTTTCTCGCCGGGTTCGAGGTCGAAGCGATCCCGTCCTTCCTCCATCATAATGATGGAGCCACGGCTCGTATACGTATCAACGGTACGCCGGCGTGTCCGGTCTGAAGGGTTGGAAAACGTAGCCGAGATCGTGCGCGTCTCCCCCCGGTTCAGCAAAACAGGGCAGCGCAAACTTTCGAGTCTCTTGGCGCTGGAATCCGGGTAGGGGTTGAGTAAAGCGGCCTCGAGATTCGCCGAGGTCAGCAACGTGGCGAAGAACATTCCCAGAAGGATACCTGCAAAGAAAACGTACAATCCCAACGTGCGGTGCCATCGCTTTGGATTTTTGAACATATTTCACCTCATTTGGAATAGCCTGGATGTGCAGACCTAGGTGTGGGCAAACTTGAGACGGCAAAGGCTTTAGAAAAAATTGTAGCATTGATTAAAACTAAGGCAAGCGTTCGATGGATTAAGGCTATTGCATTGAGAACCTATCCGAAAATTATCTTTGAATGATTTGTCGCATAAGGCCAAATGGCATATAATGATTACTGACTCAGTGATGAAGTAGTATTGGATAGGTGAGTGTCTTCAAAGCCATAATAAATATTTTAGGAGGTTTTCTTATGAAACGATGGCTGTCTTTAGTGTTGGTCTTGGGTCTTTTGCTACCGGCGTTGCTTGTGCCGGAACCGTTGCCGTCTGCTGCGCAACTCTATCCATCCAAGCCGGACGGCTCGACGGTTGCGGCGTGCGCTAACCCGAACATCGACGATGCTTACACCGTAACCGACCGGCCACCTCACTTCGAGTTGGCTTCATTCCGGCCAGATGCGCAGAGTCCGCCCGTGCCTGTAACCGGCTATGTGCCGCCGCCGATGGACATGTCGCACTTGACGGGGCAGCGCATGCCGGCCAATGCTGTGCTTCAGGCGTT
>OMKS01002042.1_pt1 | contig 17264 bp, 22 predicted proteins | sample 1674721 | NCBI WGS metagenome assembly OMKS01 (sample SAMN06264996, study PRJEB25208) | sediment metagenome | isolation source: hot spring sediment | place: USA: California | collected 2014-09-02
GAGGGGCTGGTGGGCCTGGCCTTCGGGCGGGAGGATTACGGGCTGCTGAACCCGGAGATAGAGCGATGTGACATCCTGGTGAACATTCCCACGGCCGATGCCTACCCCAGCCTGAATCTAGCCCATGCGGCCACCGTGGTGTTCTACGAGCTGTGGTCCCAGCATCACATCCCGGCCAGCCCCCGTCGTGCCGACCGACTGGAGAAAGAGCTGCTCTACCGGTCTTTTGACCAGCTGCTGGAGGATATCCGCTATCCGGAGCACAAAAAGGAAAAAACCCGGGTCATGTTCCGGCGTATAATGGGACGGGCCATGCCCTCCAAGTGGGAGTACCACACCCTGATGGGCGTGCTGAAAAGGACCCGGTCTAAATAGTTTCCAGGGAAAAAGAGGCGCCGGTGTCCCTGAGGGCAGTATGAATCCGGTCGGCCAGCATGAGCAGCATGTCCACGTCAGGCTCCTCCTTCCATTGGTACACGAAGTCGTAGCTGCCCTGGGTGGCCTGGAGCCCCAGAGCCATCAGCCGGTCCCGTATCTGGGAGGGAAGGGCTCCTTCGCTGTTGAAGATGACGGTGAGACAGGTCTTCATGCCAACGCCACGTATATCAATATGCTGACGGTATAAAAACGTTACAACCATAAAAGAGGCAGGAAGGCCACAGAAAAAAATGTGGAGGCAATTTTATCCTACCGGCCTTCCCATCTCCTCACATGCGTATTGATAGCAATGTACATAAACATTTCGAAATTTTTTCGGAAGGGCTCCGCTACCGTGGTATGAGGTGGCTGCCGTCGCATACTGCGGTGTGGCCGCCCACGTTTTCGCGGCAGGCAGCATAGGTAAGGCCATGGGCGCGGCAGGCCGATGCCACCCGCTGCAGGAGCGTGCGCCGTTGCTCCTCTGGCAGATAGCGGGTGGTCCCCCGCCGGGAAAAGGACAGGTGCTCCATCTCCCGGGGAAAAGTCTGGCGCAGCCGGGCCAGGCCGTCGGGGCGGGGCTTGACGGTGGAGGCCACCACGTGCCCACAGAAGGATGCCGATGCCTCCACGATGGACTCTATCTCCTGGTCGGTGAGGCCGGGGATGATGGGATCCAGGCGGAGGATGCAGGGCACCTCCCGTCGGTGCAGGGCGGTCAGGGCTTCCAGGCGCTGCTCCGGGGGCGGGGCTCCGGGCTCCAGGACGGCGGCCAGACGGGGGTCCAGGGTGGTGATGGTCATGCTCACCGCGGCGGGCAGGTCGGCCAGAAGGTCGGCATCGCGGGCCACCAGGTCCGATTTGGTGAGGATGAGCACCGGAAACTCCTGCCCCTGCAGGAAAGACAGGCATCGGCGGGTGAGGCCCATCTCTGCCTCCAGGGGCGGATAGGGGTCGCTGCTGTTGGCCATGCTCAGGTAGCGGCTTCTGTCCAGGCCGGGCAGCTCCCGGGCCAGCCGGCGCACCACCTGCCGCTTGGGCCGGGCGGTGAAGGGCCAGGGAACGTAGGCGCTGATGTAGCAGTAGATGCAGGCGTGGGAGCAGCCGGTGTAGGGGCCGAAGGAATACTTGGGCGGACAGGTGCAGCGGGGGCTGTTCCAGGGGTCGAACTCGGAGATGAGCACCTTCCTCAATCCCGGCAGCCGTTAAGGCTTTTCTCATTATCTTTATAAAGCATGCCGGCATGTCCTTCACAGGTGAAAACATGGTCAAGGTGCGAGCCTTTCCCGGCCTTCGGGCCCCGGACCCCGAATCGTTTTGTGTGAAACCCTACGACGTTATCAGCGACAGGGAGCTGGCGGAGCTCCGCAAGAGCGACAACGCCGTACACATCATTCTCCCCGAGGGAGAGGGCGAGGAGGTCTATGCCAATGCACGGAGGGCCTTCCACCAGGTGCTTCCCTCCCTGGTCCGTGATCCTCCCTCCATGTATCTCTACCAGGAGAGCAGCCCTGCCTTCAGCCAGCGGGGATTCATTGTTGCCGTCTCTCTGGAGGACTATGCATCGGGGCGCATCAAAAAGCACGAGGAAACCCGGGAGAAGCCCCTGAAGGACCGCATCAAGCACATCGAGGCCACCCGTGCCAACACCGGACTGGTGTGGACCATGTTTCGAAGCCAGACGGAGCTCAAGCAGGTTATGGACCAGGCTATGCAGCAGCAGCCCCTGTGCGACTTCCGGAAGTTCGGCTATCGCCACCGGCTGTGGCGGATTGGTGACTCGCCCACCATCCAGCGCATCCAGTCCCTGCTTGAGGGTCAGCCGCTGTACATCGCCGACGGGCATCATCGCATTGCCGCCGCCTACGAATACTCCCGGCATCACACGGAGGAGGAGGCCCAGTACGCCATGGTGTTTGCAGCCAGCGACGACGAGGTGCGCATTTTGCCCTACAACCGGGTGGTGACCACCATCGAGAGGCCGGATTTTGAGGAGGCCCTGGGCCAGTACTTCCGGGTTGAAAGGTTGCCGCAGTTCCGGAAGCCACGAAAACACGAGATTCACATGTACTGGCGCCAGCAGTGGTGGCGGCTGCTTCCCTGGGACATACCGGAGGACCCGGTGGCCTCCCTGGACGTCAGCCTTTTGCAGAACAAGCTGCTGGCTCCCATACTGGGCATCACTGACATCCGAAACGACCCCCGGATTTTTTTCGTGGGCGGTGACCTGCCCCGCGAGGAATATGAACGCCTGGTGGACGAAGAGGGCAACGAAGCCGCTTTCTACCTGCATCCCACCAGCGTCCAAGAGCTGGAGCAGGTTGCGGACGAGCAGCTCAGCATGCCTCCCAAGTCCACCTGGTTTGACCCCAAGCTGCTCACCGGCCTGGTGTTTCACTCGTTGCGCTGAATGACCTCCGGGCCTGGCCGCCCTGCAGGGCTACACCCATACCTTGGTGCCCTCGCGGGATATAGAGGTCACCAGGGCCTTGCCCCCCGCTTTCTCTATGGCGATGGCTACCTTTTCCGGCTCGTCGGTGAGGGCAATCATGCTCCCGCCGCCCCCCGCTCCGGTGAGCTTGGCTCCGTAGGCACCGGCCCGGAGGGATGCCTGAATGAGTTTTTCCAGTTCCGGGGAGCTGGCTCCCAGGGTGTGCAGTATCTTCTGGCTTTCGGTCATGGCCTCTCCCAGGGACACAAAGTCGCTGTGGGCCAGAGCCGCAATGCCCTCCTCCACCCATCCGCCGATGTCCTGGGTCAATTCGCGGGCAAAGCCGGAGTAGTTGACGAAGCGGCGCACCTTTTTCACCAGCTGAGGCGTTTTTGACTTGACCCCGGTCACCCCCACCACGATGTCCATCTCCGGTGCGGGGATGCTGTGCACATACCAGGTACGGTCCTTGCGGGATATCTTCCAGATGAAGTGGTCCCTCTTTTCCCGGGCCAGGACGATGGCCGATCCCTGGGTGCAGGCAGACGTGTCGTTGGGGCTGCCTCCCCGCTGCACCTCGTATTCCACGGCAAAGGCCCTTTGTGCCACCTCCTCCGGAGAAAACGATTGCTGGAGGGTGAGCAGGCAGGCCACGCTGGCCGTGGTGATGGCCGCCGACGAGCCCAGGCCGCTGGCCGAGGGAATCTTGGAGTAGGTCACCACTTCCAGGGGTTCTCCCTGCCAATATTTGTCGATGGCATGCTTGATGTAGGTATGGCGGCGACTGTCCAGGGGGCGGCCGTTGACGGTGGCCGCGCTTCCCTCCTGCATTTCCACCCCCACCCGCAGGTCGATGGCCACCGACAGGCAGGGTTGTCCGTACAGGACCCCGTGTTCGCCCAGAAGAATGATTTTTCCGGGAACCGAAGCAACCGCCATCATCCTCAATACTGCTGGTCGGGTAAAAAGGTTACTGTTGGTGGCGGCAGACATCTATTTATGCCCGGACCTATTCACCCTGGGTATGGCTCATCTGCTGGTTTTTGACTTTGACGGTGTGCTGGTAGACTCCCTGGACGTTTTTATGCCCGCCTTCCTGGAGGCCTGCCGACGGGAGGGGGCCCCCCTGAAGGATGAGGCAGATTTTTTCCGCCTGCTGGAGGACAACCTCTACCTGGGAATGATGAATAGAGGTATGTCCCGGTCCACCATCCTGCGGATAGTGCTGCAGGTGAAAGAAGCCATCATGAGCAGCTGGGGCCGCTTGCAGGTGTTCCCGGGCATGGCCGAGGTGGTGCGCTCTCTCTCCGCCATCCATAGCCTGGTGGTGGTTACCTCCAACGAGACGGAAACGGTAGAGACATTCCTGGCCGACCGAGACCTGCCCTGGTTTGACCGGGTCATCGGCTCCGACCGGGAGCCTGTCAAGGCCACCATTTTGGCTGGTCTCCGGCAGGAGTTCCCGGGCCTCTCCTGCTTCTACATCGGAGATACCATCGGCGACATTCGGGAGGGGAGGCAGGCGGGAGTGAAAACGGTGGGGGTGACTTGGGGATGGCACGGCCCGCGGGTCGGCCAGGCACAGCCGGACCACCTGGTGCATCGGCCGGCGGAGCTGGCGGCGCTGTTTGCCCCTCAGCCGTGGACAGAAAAAAAAAGATAAGCATTTATAGCCGCAGGTCAATTAATCGGGGTCCAGATGACCAAGCGGCTGTTGATCGTGGAAGACGAGCAGGACATGCAGAACCTCATGCAGATTTACCTTCAGCGCTCGGGCCTGGATGTGGAGCTGCACCAGGCGTTCACCGGAGAGGAGGGTGTGTCCATGTACTGGAGCATGATGAACGACGGGGCTCCCCCCCACCTGGTGATTATGGACCTCAAATTGCCCGGCATTGACGGGGTGGAGGCCACCCGCCGCATTGTCGAGCTGGACCCCGGAGCCCGTATCTACGGCTTTACTGCCTTCTTCGAGACCATCTGGGCCACCAAGCTGCGGGAGGCCGGGGCACGGGGGGTGATACCCCGACCCATCGGTTTTGACGGATTTATAGACAAAATCAGGGGCCTTCTGCAGGAGTAAATGTCATTAACGGGGACCTGATACCCCTGCATGAACGTTATTGTAATCGGAGGCGGAGCCGCCGGGGCCACCGCCGCCCAGTTTGCCCGCAAGCACCACCGCACCGCGGACATCACCGTGTTTGAGCAGGGGCCCTATCCCCAGTATTCCAAGTGTGCTCTTCCCTGGGTGATTGCCGGCGACCTGGCCCCGGAGGCAGTCATTGAGTTCAGCGAGGAGTGGTTTGCCAAGGCCCGCATTGACCTGTGTCTGGGAACCCCGGTCCGGGAAATAGACCTGGACAACCGCACGGTGAGCACCGGCGGCCAATGGTACAGCTACGATGCCCTTGTTCTGGCCACCGGCGCATCTCCCTCCTCCCCCGTCCCGCCCGCGGGGAACACGTTTTTTCTGCGCACCCTGGACGACGCCCGGGCCATCGCTGCAGCTGCCCGGAACGGAGGGCGGGCCATCATCATAGGGGCCGGCCTGATCGGCCTGGAGACGGCGGAAGCCCTGCACCGCCGGGGACTGGAGGTTACGGTGCTGGAGTTTCTCCCCGAGGCTCTGCTCACCATGCTGGACCGGGATATGGCGGAGGTGGCGCGGAGCCGCATGCCGGACATCCATTTTCACTTTCAGTACCGGGTGACCGACATCGCCGCGCGGGAAGACATGGTGGTGACCGCCGTGGACGGAGAGGGCGCCCCGGTGTCGTTTGAGGGAGACCTGGTCATTGTGGCCACCGGCAACCGCCCCAACATCGACCTAGCTCCCTCCCTCGCCGACAGGGCCATCGTGGTGGACGAGCGCTGCCAGACCCGCCGGGAGGACGTCTATGCGGTGGGCGACTGCACCCGGTACAGGGACCGTCTGGGCAACGACGTGGTGGTGGGGCTGGGCAGCATAGCCGTCCGGCAGGCCATGGTGGCCGGGGAAAACGCGGTGGGCGGAGAGGCGGTCATGCCTCCCCTGCTCAACGCCCGCACCACCCGTCTTTTCGGCACGGAAATCGCCGCCGTGGGCCCGGTCAGCGACACACTGCCCTTCAGGCCGGTGGTGGGCAAGTTCACCGGTAGCACCCTCCCCGAGTACATGCCCGGAGAGGAGGTGACGGTGAAGGTGCTGGCCGACAGGGAGGGAAACCTGGTGGGCGCACAGGCCGTGGGCCCGGGAGCGGCGCAGCGCATCAACAAGTTTGCTCTTGCCATCCATGCCGGCCTGGACCTAAACTCCTTTCTGGGCACCGAGACCGCCTATGCCCCCCCGGTGGCACCGGTCATCGACGTCTCCAGCGTGGCCTGCGACATGGCCCGTCGCCGGATACGGTGACCGGGATGAGGCAGTGCTTTCCGGGTGTGTTCGAAAGGGGGGGCAAGCTGTACACCAAAAACCGGGTCCCCGGCCAGCAGGTATATGGGGAGACGCTGGTGGTGGAGGACGGCGTTGAATATCGCTCCTGGAACCCCTACAAGAGCAAGCTGGCAGCGGCCATCATGAACGGCCTGCAGAATTTTCCTCTGAGCCACTGTAGCACCGTGCTCTACCTGGGGGCGGCCACCGGGACCACCGTCTCCCACCTCTCGGACATTGCCACCCAGGGCCTCATCTATGCCGTGGAGATAGCGTCGGGAGCCATGCGCAAACTCCTGCTCCTGTGCCGTAGCCGCCCTCACCTGGTTCCCATTCTGGGGGATGCGGGCAAGCCCCGCACCTACCGGGCGCAGGTGGGCCAGGTGGACCTGCTGTACCAGGACATCGCCCAGAGGGACCAGGTGGACATCTTCTGTAAAAACATGGCTCTGTTCAGGCCCGCCTGGGGCATGATTATGGTGAAGGCCCGGAGCATCGACGTGGGTCGCCATCCCCATCACATTTTCAGGGAGGCGGAGCGTAGCCTCGGCCAGTTGTACCACGTGCAGGAATCGGTGTCTCTGGACCCTTACTGCCGGGACCACCGGGCCCTGCTAATCCGCAGCCCGGGCTTAGGCCAGGGGAAGGACAAGGCGGCTTAGGAGCATCTGCAGCCAGGCTGCCGCCTCCTCCAGCCAGGGCCAGAGAGCATGGCGACCGCGGGGCATGCTCACCGGCAGGGGCTCCGACCAGTCGCTTTCCAGACCGTGTTCGTCCTCCGCCATCACCCGCACCGCATAGTCTCCCTTTTCCGCCCAGGTGTAATTGACTGTGGCCGCGGTTCCCGCCGGCAGCAGGGGAGTCCAGGTGGTGTTGCCGTCTCCCCAGTCAAAACAGTAGCGCAACTGGTCTCCGTCGGGGTCGGCCACCTGGGCGGTGTAGGTGTACGGCTGGCCGGGCTTTCCCCGGGTTTCCCCGGTGGGGGGAGCCGGGCGCGGCGGCGGACAGTTGGGGCCGGTGTAATAGTGCACCCCTCTTTCTATGTTGCATTCACCGTAGGCGATGCGGAACCAGCCGTCCTCGCCCCATTCTGGGCCCCAGCTGTTTTTGACAATCCAGTAGCCCTCCCCTTCGCCGCCCCAGGTGTTGTCGTAGCCCATGATGGTCACGCAGTGGCCGAACACGAATTCATCGGAGTTTTGCCGGTAGACCCCGCCCGGGTAGACCGGATAGAAGTCTCCGTACACGTCCATGGTGGTGGGTAACGGGCCGTACTGTACCAGAGCATTCTGAATAGATTCCGGGTTGGAGCTCACCGCCCGGTAGCCCTCGATGCCCACCAGATGCTCGCGCCAGTCCTCACATTTGGCCTCGCAGGGAATGGTGTCGTTGGCCTGATAGGGCATGCACCACTCGGGAATGGCCCCGTTGTTTTTTACCCAGTTGAGGGTGCTGAACCAGTACCAGCCGCTGCAACCACCGGGAGAGCAGGAGAGCATGTACTGCTCGGACAGGTCCACCTCTGCATCCGGCTCGTTCCGCCATATTTTCACCGCGGCCTCCAGACCCGCCAGGGCTCCAAAAGCCCAGCAGCTGCCGCACACGTCCTGCAACTGGTCTCTGACCGGGGTGGTCCAGTCCGTGCCGTTCACGTCCCGCCAGTCCCACCGCTCGGGGGGAATTCCGGCCACCGTCTCCCCGTAATGGGGAAGGTAGCGCTCCCAGATGCCGGACGGAACTGTGGGCCGGACAACCGGCTGCACGGTCTCCGCCGACAGGTATCTCTCGCTGAAAATCCCCTGTCCCGCCAGAAAAACGAGCAAGCCGATGCATACGCAGGCGGCCGCTTTTTTTGATGAATACATGATGCCTCCATGACTATATCCGGAAAGAATATTTGAACTTAGGGGTGAGCACGTCGCAGGTGCAGAACGAAGACTGTGCCCTGCGGACGGTTGTCCTCCACGGCTACGTTCCCCCCGTAGCGCTCCACCGTCTTTTTGACGATGTACAGCCCCAGCCCGGTGCCCGCCTCCTCGCCATATCTGAAGCGCTCCCCGAAGATGTCCTCTTTGACCCCCTGTGGATACCCGTGCCGCTGCTGGACGTGCCGGCGCAGTTTGTCCTGGAGGGGTGGGGAGTGCGTCCACCAGGGAGTTTCCCAAAATGGTTTTCCCCGGATGTCTGCCTGCTCTGCCTGGTTTTCCCTCAGCACTGCTCCCTCCCTGTCCAGGATGCCCACGAAGGAGTGGGGATGGTTGAACACGGCGTCGAAATGATGTCGGATAGAGGTTAGCGCGGCCACCTGCTCCTCCAGCTGTCGAATCCGGCGCTGCAGGGAGGCGGACGAGGCCGACGAGGGGTTGCTGTCCTGCCCGGTCATGCTATCGGCTAGTCGGTGAGATATTTTTTGGCCAGGCCGAGGAGCGACGGGCGCTTCAGTACCTTTTTGATGAAAAACGACAGCCGGGCCTGAGTCAGCTCGAAGATGTCGGCGCCGTCCAGTATGTCCGCCAGCAGCTCAAAGTCCTTGTCCTCCAGCTTTTCCAGAAAGAAACGCAGTTTGAGCAACTGGGCCGTCTTGTCCTCGTAAACCTGGTCCCACTGCCGGCGGTAGGACAGCAGGCGGTCACGGGACAGGTCCCCCTCCCGGAGCGCGGAGGCTCCCACCTCGGCGGCCATCTGGGCAGAATGCATGGCCCGGACGATTCCTCCGCCGTGGATGGGATTGACCAGCTGGGCGGCGTCGCCCACCAGCATCACCCCGTCGGCCACCATGTCCGTAAAGTGGTTTACCGGTATCCCGCCGCCGTTTACCTCGATGGGGCTGGCCCGGGCAAACATCTCCGGATGGTTAGCAATAAACCGTTTCAGATACTGATGGGAGCGCATCCGGGCCTCTCGCTCCAGGATGCCCAGTCCCACGTTGGCGGAAAAGGCCTTGGGGAACACCCAGACGTAGCCCAGGGGGGCCACCTCCCGCCCGAAGAACAGGTGGATGTAGCTTTCGTTGACGCTCACGTTGGCCATCTCGTACTGAAAGCCGGAATGGTAGTCGGTGAGCCGGTTGAGGCTCTTCAGCCCCGCCCACCGGCCCACCTTGGATTCCACTCCGTCGGCCCCAATAACCAGGTCGGCGGTGACCGTCTCCGTGCCCTCCAGTCCCCGAATCTGTGCCTCCCAGGCACCATTGACCCGCTGCATATCCAGAACCTGGGTCTTGACCATGTACCGGGCGCCGGCCTGGATGGCCTGGCTGGCCAGATGCTTCTCAAAAATCTTGCGCTCCAGCACGTAGCCCTCCATTCCCTGGCCCTCCATGACCACCTGCTTGCCGGACGGCGCATACAGGGCGGCTCCGGTGATGGTGCGGGCGATGCTATGCGGATGGGGGTTGATGCCCAGCGCCTCCAGGCTCCGCTGAGACACACCCTCTGCACATCTTTTGGGGGGGCCAATTTCTGCCTTCTTTTCCACCACCAGAGTCTCCACCCCGCGTCGGGCCAGGTCCCCGGCGGTCACGCTTCCCGCCGGTCCGGCCCCCACCACCAGGCAGTCGACCTTCATGGTGTCCCCTCCAGCGCCCCCACGGGACAGAATTTGACGCAGATGCCGCACTCGGTGCAGGCCTCCGACACCTCCAGGTGCAGCTCGTACAGGGTGAGGGCGTTGACCGGGCACAGCCCCACGCACCCGCCGCAGTGCAGACATTGATAATGATTGACGACCACCATGGTAACCCTCCAGATATGGGTAAAAAGGCAACCCCTATTTAAAAGTAGAGCATGGGCGCCGGTCAGGTAACCTTGACCTCGGATATCACCACGTGGGGGGGCGTGTCCAGGTGTTCGCTCTGCTTGATGTGGTCTACTTCCTTGACCTCCACCTCCACTCCGTTTCCGAATTTTTCCTGGAAGCGACGCTGGAGCTCCTCTCTAATCCGGTCCACAGGGGGGCCCACGTGGCGCAGCGCCCCGTCGATGACCAGCAGAATCTCCACCCGGCTCAGGCTTTTCTGCACTATCTGGAACTGTTGAATCTTGTCGGTGCCCATTTCGTGCATCACCTTGCCCGGAATGCCGGTGATGGCGGAGGGAGGAATGATTTTGCCCTCATCCAGAATAATGGAGTCCGCCTTGCGTCCACCCACTATACCCAGGAGATGGGTGTTGATGCCGCAGGGGCAGAGCCCCTCCAGGGGAATGATGAAATCGTTCATGCCCGTGTAGCGAATCACCGGTGTTCCCCGGCCGTAGAGCTTGGTGATGACCAGGTGGCCCGGCTCGCCGGGAGCCACATCTTCACCCTGGCCGTCCAGGAATTCCAGGTGGACGAAGTCGGAATGGATGTGGTAGTTTCCCTCCCGGCATTCAAAGGCCACGGGTCCGGCCTCCGTGGAGCCGTACACGTCGAAGATGGGGGCGTGGAAGGCGTCCTCGATGTATCGCTTGGTGTAGTCGTCCAGCACTGCCCCGGACGAAGACATGACCCGGGGCTGAATGTGCTCCCCGTGGCCTTTGCGTTTGAGGACGGCCAGGGCCCGCAGCACGCCCGGGTAGCCGCCCAGGAATTCCGGCTGGAAGCCATCTATTTTTTCAATCAGGTCCCGGGGCTCGTCGCCCACGTGCAGAATCTGCAGGTTGTCAAAGGAAAAAAGCTTACCCAGGTAGGGCATAACGGTGCGCGCCAGATAGGCCTCCTCTGCGCTTTCCGGAGTCAAATCCACGATGACGCTCATTTTGGTTTTGTGCCAGCTGACGTTGTATTCCCTTAGTTCTCGGATGAAGCCGAAGAGGGCTTTGATGACGGTGTACACGTCGGTGTAGAGGGAGACGGGTTGTCCGGTGGAGCCGGAGGTGCTCACCAGGTGGGCGTGGGTGGTGTCAAAGTAGGGGTGGACGATGCCCTGGGGGAAGTTTTTGCGGAAGTCGTTCTTGCTGACGGTGGGCAGCTTTTTGATGTCCTTGATTCCCCGGATGTCGGCGGGGTAGATGCCGGCCGCCCGGTACTTGCGCCGGTAGACGGGTACGTCGTAGGCGTAGCGGACCATGCGCCTGAACTGCCGGTCCCGGTACTGCTCCAGCTGGTCGTAGGATATCCGCCACACGCGGTTGACATCGGTCAGATAACCGCGGATTGCCTGAAGGAGAAAGACCGGATTGAGGAGCGGATTCATGTTCCTGTGTGCAATACTGGGTTGGATTTATATTTTTTGGCCTTCTCCAGGAATGAGATGCTCAGCAAATCATAAATAACGACCTATGATTTCTACCCGGTGAGCATGTGGAATACAAAATAACCGGTGACAATCTGCAGGTAGTGACCATAGAGATGACACCCGGAGAAAAAATCTACGGGGAGGCGGGGTCCATGGTGTACATGACGCCCAACATCACCATGGAGGCCAGGGCGCGGGGCGGGCTGCTCAAGGGAATCGGCCGCAAGTTCATGGGCGAAACCTTTTTCCTCACCGAGTTTTTTCCCGCCGGGGGGACCGGGCTGGCCGCCTTTGCCGGCAATGCGCCGGGCACCATCATTCCCCTGGCCATCGACGACGGCCGCCAGTACCTGGTGCAAAAAGACGCCTTTCTGTGCGCCGAGGATGCGGTGGATCTCAGCATGGCCTTCCAGAAGCGACTGGGCTCCATTTTTTTCGGTGGCGAGGGCTTCATCCTGGAACGTCTGTCCGGCAGGGGCACGGCTTTTGTCCACGCCTGCGGCGACTTCATAGAAATGGACCTCGGGCAGGGGGAGCGGATAAAGGTGGATACGGGGAGCGTGGTGGGCTGGGAGGCCAGCGTGGACTACGACATCGAGCGGGTGAAGGGCATTAAAACCATGTTGTTCGGCGGCGAGGGCCTGTTCCTGACCACCCTCACCGGACCCGGTAAGGTCATCATCCAGTCCATGACCCTGCACAACCTGGCCATGGCCCTCTATCCGTTCATGCCTCACGGTCAGCAGAGCTCGGGGCGGTCGGGCATCGTGGGCACCCTGCTGGACGAGACGCTGGGAAAATGACGGGTGTGGTCCTCAGGGCAGGCGTGTTGATGCTGTTCCTCCTGGCAGCGGTATTTGTTGTGGTGTTCCTGAGCCTGCTCATTGTGGCGGCGGTGCTGCTGGTCCTGGCGGGTATCCTGCTGGCCCTCTACTTTGCCGTGGTGAAGAAGCCCCGGGTTGAGCAGGACGGCATGTGGACGCTGCACCGGGTCAGGGGAAAGCGGGACTAGAGAAGCCCCTTCATGTCCAACTCCTGGTAAATCTTGTCGATGGCCTCCGACACCTGCTCCGCCTTGCGGGCTCCCGTACACACCAGCTTCCCCGAGCCGAAGAGCAGCACCACCACGTGGGGGTCCTCCAGGCGGTAGACCAGGCCCGGGAACTGCTCGGGCTCGTATTCCACCTTCTCCAGGCCGATGGCCAGAGCGATGGCATTCAGGTTGAGCTGGGCGTGCAGGTTGGCGGAGGCCACGATGTTCTGGACGGTGATGTCCGGGCTGTCGTAAACCTTGGCGCCCGCCTTTTCCACCTTTTTGCACACCTTGCTGATGGCCTTCTTTACATCGTCAATGGTCTTGGCCCCGGTGCATACCACCTTGCCGCTGCGGAACAGCAGGGCGGCCGTCTTGGGCTCGTCCAGGCGGAGCACCAGGCCCGGGAACTGCTCAGGCTCGTATTCCCCTTCCGGGAGCTTTTTGGACAGTTGAGACAAATCCAGTTCGTCGGCGATGGTGGTGGATGCCACCACGTTTTCAATCTTCATATCAGCCATGTTTACCTCCTCACATGAATTTAAATAGTATATAAACCTCCCTTTATAAACGTTTGGAAAGCGTGTTTGACTGGCCCTCGCCCTGCGGCTACTGATGGCGTGCTGACATTATTTTGGCCAGTCTTTCCGCCGTTTTTCCCAGCCCGGAGTACTTGTCCGTGGAGAGAAACCGGGCCACCGCCTGACCCAGCATAAACAGTGCCTTCTCATGGTCCTGCATCGAGCGGTGGACGTGATGGGGGAACACGCCAAACTGGTAGTAGCCCCGCAGGGCGTCTTCTTCTACCTTCCAACGGCGGGATATCTCCTGTACCACCTGATAGAACAAGGTGTGAAGCTGTATAATGCCTTCTTTATGCATCTCATCCCTCAACCCTACAACGTCCCGACGGTAATAAACCTTACTGCCCCCACCCCACCGCCCGGCTACCCCTTCTTGTCCAGGTCCAGAGAAAAATCGGCACTATTCACCGAGTGGGTAAGCCAGCCCAAGCTGATGATGTCGGCAAAGGTGTAGTTGGTGATGTTATCGGGGGTGATGCCCCCGGACACCTCTATTTTTACCTCAGGGTAGACGGAGCGGGCCTCGCTGGCCGCCAGTTTTCCCTTGGCCGGATTCATGTTGTCCAGCATGATGATGTCCGCCTTCTCCTCGGCGGCAATCACCGCATCCTCCATGCATTCCACCTCCGCCTCCACCGGCAGGTCTCCAATCTGCTGGGCCTTCCGGATGGCCTCCCGGATGGACATGAACCTCAGGTGGTTGTCCTTAATGATGATGCCGTCATACAGCCCCCAGCGGTGGGTCATGCCGCCCCCCAACTCCACCGCCTTTTTTTCATAGCGACGGAATCCGGGAGTGGTCTTGCGGGTGGCCGCCACCCGCACCTTGGGGTTTTTCCGATGCACCGTCTCCACCAGCCGATGGGTGAGGGTGGCAATGCCGCTCATCCGGGCCACTATGTTCAGGGCCAGGCGCTCCCCGGCCAGAATGTCTCTGGCGCTGCCCGTCACGCGCAGCACTTTCTGGTAAGCATCCACCTGTTCGCCGTCCTTAGCCATCTGTTCCACCTGCAGGCCCAGGTGGGTGAAGACGGCGGCCGCCTCCGCCAGCCCGGCCACCATGCAGTCCTGCTTGGCGATGATGTAGCCCTCTCCCGCCTGGTCGGTGAGCAGGGCGTCGGACGTGATGTCCCCCTGCTCGCCCAGGTCCTCCGCCAGAAAACGCCGGATGTCTTCCTGCAATTCGTCTTCCATGGGAACGTATTAATAGAAATCCTCTATTTATTCCTATGGATTCATACGTACTGGGAATCATCGGATGCGGAGCCATCGGCAGCGACGTGGCCCGAGCCGCCGATGCCATGGAGGACATCAGCACCATATACCTCTATGACATCAAACCGGAGAAAGCCGAGGAGCTGAGCTGGCACCTCACCAAGAGCAAAGTGGCCGACTTTGACACCTGGCTGCCCCACGTGGACATCGTGTTCGAGGCTGCATCCCACGAGGCAGTCAAGCAGTATGCGGAGAAGGTCATCCGGGCGGGCAAGGACCTGATAATCATGAGCATCGGCGGGCTGCTGGACGAAGAGTTGCGCCAGCGCCTGGAGGACAGGGCCCGAGAGACCCGCAGCAAAATTTACCTGCCCAGCGGCGCCGTGTGCGGTATCGACGGACTGAAGGCAGCACGGACCGCCGAGGTGGACGAAGTGACCCTGGTGACCACCAAGTCGCCGGCTTCCCTGGACAAAAAGCTGGACAGGAGGACCATAATCTTCGAGGGGAGCGCCGGCGAGGCGGTCAAGGCCCTCCCCAAGAACGTGAACGTGGCGGCCTGCCTGGCCCTGGCGGGCATCGGGTTTGAGCGCACCCGGGTCAAGGTGGTGGCCGACCCGGTGGTCAAACACAACAGCCACAAGGTTCTGGCCCATGGCAAGTTCGGGAGGCTGCGGGCGGAGGTGGAAAATCTTCCCAATCCCCACAACCCCAGCTCCAGCTATCTGGCCTCCCTGTCCGCCGTTGCCACCCTCCGCCGGGCTATGGAGCCCATACAGATAGGTGCGTAACATGAAGGTATGGAAACTGGTGGGGGTGCTCATCGCTCTGGTCGTCCTGGCGGGGGGATCCCTCAATGCCTATGTGACATCCCAGCGGCTCAACGAGAGCACCTGTCTGGGCTGCCTGGCTCTCAACCCCCGTGGGGCCCCCTTCACCGATTTCTGGTCCGCCTATCCGGACAGCTACGGCAGCAGGGAAGGCAAGGAGGTGCAGCATCCCTCCTGGGTTACTGGTGAGGTGAACAACGGGAGCGTGGTCATGCTCTTCTTCTGGTACCATGGATGCCAGCCCTGCAAGCAGCAGTGGGACGACATGAAAAAACGGGGCCTGGTGGAGGGAAGCGAGGAGGACGGCCGCATGACCCCACCCTATGCGCAGAACGTGACTCTGATCACCATCGACGTGGTCAACAGCGACCGCACCGATGCCCGCACGGTGTATGCCCAGCCGGGCAGGGAGGAGTTCACTCCCATCACCGTGGTGGTCACCGGCGACCAGGGCAACCTGTACTGGTATGCCTTTCAGGGACCGGCGGACGGAGTGGGAGGGCGGCCGTCGGTACAGGAGTTGATAGACATAATCGAGATGGCCATCCAGGTGAGGGAGGGCTGACATGGCGGTGTGCGGATTCAACTGTGGCGCCTGCCCCTTCGCCTACCTGTGTGTTCCCCTGGCCGTAGGAGCGGTTTTTGCCTGGAAACGCTATGCTCGCTCCCCGCTGCAGAAAAAGCGGTTTGTATCCCAACTGTCCTTCCTGTTCATAACCAATGCCGCCTTCCTGGTGGGAAGCACCGGCCTCATCTACACCTATTTTTACTGCTGGGAATCGCCGGTGGCGGCCATGGCCTGCCCCATCGGGATTCTGGAGCATGCATCCATTGAACTCAACTGGATGCTGGCCGTCTACCTGCTGGGAACCATCGCCCTGGTGTGCATGGTGTTCGGGCGGGCGGCCTGCGGCTGGGCCTGCCCCATCGGCTTCCTGCAGGACATGCTGGGGATGCGCAGAAAAATAAAAAGCGAAAAAGCCCAGCGGGCAGACCAGCGGATGCGCCCTCTCAAATATGCCATCCTGCTGCTCATACCCCCCGTGTGCTACGTGACCGCCGACATGGCCTACACCAACCTCTGCCCGGTGGGGGGATTGACCGCCACCCTTCCCGCTCTGGCCCTGGACCCGGGCGGCTACACGCTGGGCGTCTATTTCGTTCCCAAGATGCTGTTTCTGGGCGGCTTTTTCGTGCTCATCGTGATGCTCACCCGGGGATGGTGCCGGCACCTGTGTCCGGTGGGGGCCATGATGGCGCCCTTCGGCAAGGTCAGCCTGCTGCAGCTGACGGTGGACATGGATAAGTGTACCCACTGCGGGGCCTGCAAAAACGTATGCCCCATGGACATCAACCTGCCGGAGGACCATGCCAGCACGGAGTGCATCCGCTGTGGTCAGTGCGTGTCCTACTGCCCGGCGGGAGCCCTGCACCTCGGATTCACATGAACATTCGCCCCTTCCGCCACCGTGATTTGGACGAGGTTATGCGTCTCGTGGACCGGACCCTGGAGGACCGGTATACCCCGGACTTTTTCTTGGGGATGTGGGAGGTGGCCCCACAGGGATTCCTGGTGGCCGAGGAAAGGGGGAGGGTGGCAGGCTTCGTTCTGGCGGTTTTGGCAGATGTGGGCACCCTGCGCATCCTCATGATGTGTGTGGCTCCGGATCACCGTCGCCGGGGCATCGCGTCCGCCCTGCTGGAGGATGTCACGGCGGCCCACCGGCCACGGGTGGTTTTTCTGGAGGTCAAAAAGGGCAATATCGCCGCCCTGCGTCTCTACCAGCGGCACGGATTCGTGGTCACCGAGAGTCTTCCCGATTTTTACCCCGACGGCAGCCCCGGCTACCGCATGGAAAAACGCCTCCAGTGACCAATGGGATCCTGGTTGGAAACCGGGTTCAGCTCACCGCTTCCTGCCTGCCAGAAACACGGCCAGGGCCAGGGAGAGAGCTGCCAGCGGGAGGGTGAAACCCGGAACCTCCTGTTCATCGACGGGGCGAGAGGGCGGACCCCGCTCGGTGACGAAGGAAAACGTGTAGTCCTCGGCCATGCTCACTCCGTGCACGTTGGCCGCCGAGCGATTGACTGTTATGGAGTAAAGGGTGTCGTGGTGCAGGG
>OMKS01002045.1_pt1 | contig 17253 bp, 15 predicted proteins | sample 1674721 | NCBI WGS metagenome assembly OMKS01 (sample SAMN06264996, study PRJEB25208) | sediment metagenome | isolation source: hot spring sediment | place: USA: California | collected 2014-09-02
AAGTCAAGACAAAAATGCAATAAAATAATATTATTTCAAATACTTAAGCTAAAAACGACTTTTTACGAAACCATCAACTTTGACCTTTGAAAATTTATGACCACGATTTATCCGCTGTTTTGCGTACGGCGCCAATAAATTTAAGGAAGAGGGAAGGAATGGCTGGGAATACATTCGGTAAGGTGTTTCGGATTACGACGTGGGGGGAATCCCATGGCCGCGCTCTGGGGGTAGTCATAGACGGCTGTCCTCCTCGCATCCCTCTGAGCGAGGCGGATATACAGGCCGATCTGGAGCAGCGTCGGCCGGGAAAGGCCGGGGCGGTTGCGACTACCAGGCGTAAGGAACCGGACGTGGTAGAGATTTTATCCGGTGTCTTTGCAGGGAAGACCACGGGAACGCCGATTTCACTTATTATCTTTAACCGTGATGTGGACACCTCAGCCTATGAGCCTATCAAAGACCTTTTTCGTCCGGGGCATGGAGATTATACGTACCTTAAGAAATATGGTATCCGTGATAACCGGGGGGGCGGACGGGCCTCCGGACGGGAGACCGTGGGCAGAGTGGCGGCCGGCGCTGTAGCGCGCAAGCTTCTGGAGCGGGAGGGGATAAGGGTCATAGCCTATACCCTGGAACTGGGCGGCGTGCGTGTGAAAAAGATCGATTTGGCTGCGGCCGAGGAGAACTCCCTCTTTTGTCCGGATCCAGAGGCGGCGCTGCGGATGGAGGAACGTATAAAAGAGGTGCGTGCCCAGGGAGATAGTCTGGGCGGCATCGTGGAGATAGTGGCCAAGGGTTGCCCGGTTGGTCTTGGCGAGCCGGTCTTTGACAAGCTGGACGGTGATCTGGCCAGGGCTATGATGAGTATCGGGGCCGTCAAGGGCGTGGAGATCGGCTCTGGTTTTGAGGCCGCACGCCGCCCCGGCTCACAGAATAACGACCCTATCCTGCCACACGGTTTTGCTAGCAATAATGCCGGGGGCATATTGGCCGGCATCTCAAATGGGGATGACATAGTCGTGCGGGTGGCGGTAAAACCCATCCCATCCATTGCCAGGCCCCAGCAGACCGTAAATATTAACATGGAGCCACGGGAGATAACGGTCGGCGGCCGGCATGATATCTCGGCCATCCCAAGGATCGTTCCGGTTTGTGCGGCCATGATGCGGCTCACCCTGGCGGATCATCTCCTGCGGCAGAGGGCCATCAGCTTCCATGGATAAGAAGTCCATTACCATCGGCCTGGTCGGCGGCAGCGGAAAGATGGGGCAATGGTTTAGGCGTTTTTTTACTGCAGCCGGCTATAGCGTGGAGATAGCCGGTCGAAAAACCGCCTTGACCCCGGTTGAACTGGCCAGGAAGAGCCGGGTCCTTGTTGTCACTGTGCCTATTGCTGTGACCTGCGCTACCATCAAAGAATTGGGTCCATATCTGGCGAAAGACGCCCTGATCATGGACCTGACCTCTCTCAAGAAGGAACCGGTGGAGGCCATGCTTAAGTATTCTGGGGCTGAAGTCATCGGCACCCACCCATTATTCGGGCCGCGGGAAAGGTCGCTGAAAGGCAAAAATATTGTACTCTGTCCGGCCCGGGGCCAAAGATGGCTGCCCTGGTTAAAAGACCTCTTTCAGTCTTACGGCGGCCATTTAGAAATAATGTCCCCGGATGAGCACGACCGGGCTATGGGCATTGTGCAAGGACTTGTTCATACGGCGCACATGGCTATGGGTATGACCGTTGCCGGGAGCAAATTCCCTCTTTCTACCCTTGGTAGTGTAGCTACACCCAACTTCAAAAAGAAATTGCAACAAGTACGACGTCTGTTTAGCCAGGATCCTACCCTCTATGCCCAGATGCTTTTTTACAATCCCTACGTCCTGCCGATACTTGAGTCCTATATGGACGATTTGCACCGCCTAGTCTCGGCTGTTCGAGAGAAAGAAACCGCAGCTGTCGAGAAGGTCTTTGCCGGGGTTCGCCTCTATATCAAAAGCGGAAAATAGCGAGCCATTCTTTAATTGGATTCCCAACTTGTTAAAGAGCATTCTCATAATGCCATGATCTTATTGATAATTTTGCATTTCTTAAGGGAATCCCTTAGTCTCTTCGCTTCACGGCTTACGCAGCGACCCTTTCGGGACTCGCAGGTGGGGAATACATACCCCTTCCAGCCACTAAAGGGCTGGCTTTCCCCTTCCTGCTCGCCCTCGATGGGTACCCCGCTGCTCCAGCAAGTTTCGCTCAGAAACATAGGGGTTCCCTGAAAAATTGGGAAACTCCAGTCCGTTAATTGCCGTTACCTATCTGGTGCAAAAAGCAACTCAACGTCATCAAGAATTGCACTATTGCAACTTTCCCATGACCCCAGCCCATCCTATAAATTCAGCAATTAAGGGATGTTAGATAATTTTTTGTGCGAAAATATATTGGCACGTTTTATGCTTTACAGGTATGTTTAACTTGCTAATTAGTCATCTCTTAGACGGTCTTTATGAGGAGGATATACTTATGGCAGTACCTGCAACTAAATTAAAAAAATGGGGAGAGATTATTGACGAGGGATTGGAAAAAGGAGTAGCCAGGCTTACCTATGAGAAGATAGAGCAGGTCATCAACCAGGTGCTAAAGGGGGAGACCGGGGCGCGCATGAAGGTCTATGTGGATACCTGTATCCACTGTGGATTATGTTCCACCGCCTGTCATCAGTATCTTTCTAATAATGGCGATCCCGAATTTTCTCCGGTAGCAAAGGTCAAACGGACCATGTGGGAGATGCTCGATAAAAAAGGAAAGGTCAGCCCGGCGTTTATAAAAAGGGCCGCTGAGATTGCCTCTACTGAATGTAACGTCTGTCGGCGTTGCAGTATGTATTGTCCCTATGGTATTGATATAGCTTATATTATGTCTGTAGTGCGAAGGATTTGTCACTTGCTGGGGGTTACGCCCCTCTATCTTCAGGACACAGCGCATAGCCATGCCGTCACCATGAATCAGATGTGGGTGAAAGAGGATGAGTGGGCAGATACCTTGCAGTGGCAGGAGGGGGAGGCCCAGGGGGAAGTGCCGAGTGTCCGTATCCCCCTTGATAAAGAAGGGGCGGATATCATGTATTCGGTCATCGGTCCGGAACCGAAGTTTTTGGCCCACCTTCTCTACAACGCGGCCGTTATTATGACTGTAGCCGGCGAAAATTGGACCATGTCTTCTTTGCCTGGCTGGGACAACAGCGATATGGCCATGTACAGCGGTGATAACGAGGTGATGGGGCGGGTTAAAAGGGCCCATTTTGAAAAAGCCGCCGAGTTGAAAGTAAAGAGGATTGTTATGGGCGAATGTGGTCATGCCTTTCGCTCCGTCTATGACGTGGGCAACCGGTGGCTGGGTTGGAAGATGCCGCCTATCCCGATTGTTCATGCTATCGAGTGGTATTATGACCTGATTAAAGACGGCCGGATAAAGATAGCCAGAAAATTCGAAGAGCCGGTTACCCTGCACGATCCGTGTAACGTCATACGAGGGCGGGGGTTACACGAGATGGCAAGGTATGTTATCAAGGCCACCTGCAAAAATTTCATAGAGATGTATCCCAACCGGGAACACAATTATTGCTGTAACGCCGGGGGTGGGGTTATCAACTGTGGCCCCCCCTGGAAGACAAAGCGGGTAGTGTCCAATAAGATAAAGGCCGAACAACTCGCTGCCACCGGTGCAAAGGTTTTAATTTCCCCCTGTCACAACTGCCACTCGGGGCTGGAAGACATCGTTAGTTACTATAAATTAGGGATGCACGTCGTTTTTATCAGCGAGATACTGATGAAGACCATGGAAATTCCGGATTCATTGCGAGCCTAAGGCGTTTTTGGCTCGACTAAATATGAATTAGACAACGGCTCATTAGAGATAATGGGCCGTTGTTGTTTGAACCCAAAGCCAGGATACCGTTTTATTGGCCTGCCATAAAAAAAGAACTTGACCACAGCAATTAAGACATGCTAGATAGATATGAATCCTTATTCATCTTGTTATGTTTTTTGATGAAGGGTCGATCTTCGTCATGAATGGGTGAGTGATTGCTCTTTAGCATTAAGACTGGCAGTCTGAGTGAATATGAATAACATGAGGCCAGCCGTCTCATGCAATAAGGTTAGCTCTAGATGTTTGAAAAGGAGGCGGTACAATGTCCGAATCAAAAAAGTGGGATTGGGATACGAGCGAAGAACTGATCGCGACTCCCAGTGAATGGAAGACTAAATTTGCCCGGGTGCAAGAGCCGTATGTCAGCCCTGACGGTAAAAAAGTCGCGGCCATAGCAAGAAATGAGGATGGAACTTATACGGCCTGCGTAAATGGAGAGGCCTGGGAGAACACCTATGAAAACATGTGGAACCTGAGATTTGGTCCTGATGGCCGGTTGACGGCTATAGTCTCAGAGGCTGGTGAGTGGACGTTAGCTGTAGATGGTGTGCCCTGGGAGAATAAGTTTGCCTATGTATGGGATACCAAGTTCAACGAAGATGGTCAGACCATAGCGGTTAAAATCCAGCAGGATACGCGGTATGGATTGGCGGTGAATGACCAGCCGTGGGAGAATTTGTTTGAGCATATCGGCAAGTACGTCATGACGCCGGATGGGCAGTATATGGCCGCGGCAGTACAGGCAGTGCCGCTGGGACAGGCCGAGGTTTTTAAGTTTAAGGATGAAGGTACCTGGACGGTAGCCGTGAACGGCAATGCCTGGGAGAAGATTTTTACCAATGTCTGGGGCCTTGATTGCAGCCCGGATGGAAAGCACGTGGCAGCCGAGGTCAGGATGGGCCTTTACGATTACACCATCGCCATGGACGGAGAGATGTGGCCGGAGAAATTCAATTGTGTCTGGGAGCCGGTATTCCGGCCCAAGACGAGTGAAGCGCTGGCCACCGCACCTGTAAGAGCGGCCGGCAAATGGACACTGGCCGTTAACGGCAAACCCGTCTGGGACAGTAAATTCGTGCAGTGCTGGCATCAGACGTACAGCCCGGACGGCAGAAAACTGGCGGCCATTGTGGCCCCGTCTTTTGGACAATGGACGGTAGCTATTGACGGCAAACTGTGGGCAACCACATTTAATGAATTGGTTACGGATCTCACCTTCAGCCCGGACGGCAATCGTTTGGCGGCCATTGCCAAGGACGACGGTCACTGGAAGATAGTGGTGGATGGTACGCCCTGGCCGGCGATGTACGATATGGTATGGCCGCCGGTATTCAGTCCCGATGGTAGTAAGGTGGCGTCCAAGGTAGAGAAAGGCGGCAAATATACGATTGCGTTGAATGGAAAGCCCTGGCGTGAATGCGAGGCCCTCTGGAATCCGGTCTTCAGCCCGGACGGAAAGAAGGTCCTGGTTCGATGCATAGAGGATGGCAAATACTATCGTCGTATCGTGCCGATATCAGAATTTTAGGTAAAGGGGGGAAATATAATGCAGGGTATTTATGAGTTTGTGCGGGGTCCGCTACTGTGGTTAACCTTTATCGTTTTCATCGGAGGCAGCCTGTATAGGCTGATTTCTATGTATTATCTACTCAAAAAGAAAGAGCGTTGGGTATTTAACTACATGAGTCTCAAATATAGCCTGCGCTCCATCCTGCACTGGATTATACCTTTTGCCAGCGCAAATATGAGGCAGCGACCGATAATGACCGTTATGTCCTTTGTCTTTCATATCTGTCTCCTGGTGACACCTGTTTTTCTCCTTTCCCATATTGTCCTCTGGGATGAATCGTGGAACCTGAGCTGGTGGGCGCTGCCGGATTGGATCGCCGACATCATGGCCCTTGTGGTCATTGGCGCCTGCGTTTTTTTCGCTTTCCGGAGACAGATACTTCCCGAGGTGAAATACGTAACTTCTGTCGCGGATTACGCGATACTGGCTATTACCGCCGCTCCGTTTATCACCGGCTTCCTGGCTTACCACCAGTGGATTGAGTACAGGACTATGCTCATTCTGCATATCCTGGCTGGAGAAGCTATGCTGGTGGCCATTCCCTTCACCCGGTTGATCCACATGTTCTATTTCTGGTTTACCAGGGCCTATACGGGTTCTGAATTCGGCGGCGTACGGCACGCCAGAGATTGGTAATTCGCGCTTCTACTTTGTGGAGGTCTTAAAAGGAGGATATACTCATGGCAGTACCTGCAACCAAGTTAAAGGAAAAAAAAGAGATAATAGATGTAGGCCTGGAGGAAGGGGCGGCGAGGCTTACGTATGAAAGGATAGAACAGGTCATAAACCGCGTGATTACGGCGGAGATGGCCGCCCGCATGAAGGTCTATGTGGATACCTGTATCCACTGCGGCCTGTGCTCCACGGCCTGTCATTATTACCTTTCCCACGGGACTCCCGAATGGGCGCCGGTAGGTAAGGTCAAACAGACCATGTGGGAAATACTGGAGAAGAAAGGCAAGGTCAGCCCGGAGTTTATAAAGAGGGCCTCGATAATTGCCTCTACGGAGTGTAATGTATGCCGGCGCTGCAGTATGTATTGTCCCTATGGTATAGATGTAGCCTACATCATGGCCACGGTGCGGCGCATCTGCCATCTGTTGGGGGTGACGCCGCAATATATCCAGGATACGGCCCACAGCCACTCCGCGACCATGAACCAGATGTGGGTGAAAGAGGATGAGTGGATAGACACCCTCCAGTGGCAGGAAGGAGAGGCCCAGGCCGAGATGCCCAGCCTCCGTATCGCTCTCGACAAAGAGGGCGCGGACATCATGTATTCGGTCATCGGCCCTGAGCCCAAATTCCGTGCCCAGCTCATATATCAGGCCGCGATCCTCATGACCGCAGCCGGAGTAGACTGGACTATGCCGGCCAGTCCGGGTTGGGATAACAGCGATATGGCCATGTTTACCGGCGACTTTGAAATGATGGGCCGCATCAAAAGGACCCACTTTGAGACCGCTGCCAAGCTGAGGGTAAAAAAGATCGTCATGGGTGAATGCGGTCACGCCTTCCGTTCGGTTTATGACGTGGGCAACCGCTGGCTGGGTTGGAAGATGCCGCCCATCCCGGTCATCCATGCCACGCAGTTCTATTATGAGCTGCTCAAGGAGGGTAAGATCAAGATAGCGAGAAAGCTCAAGGAGCCGGTTACCCTGCATGACCCGTGTAATATCGTCCGGGGACGCGGGCTCCATGAGATGATGCGTTATTTAGTCAATGCTACCTGTGAGAATTTTGTAGAGATGTATCCCAACCGGGAACAGAACCATTGTTGTTGCGCCGGTGGAGGCGTAATTAACTGTGGCCCGCCCTGGAAGACCAAACGTGTCGAGTCCAACAGTATCAAGGCAGAACAGTTGGCGGCTACGGGGGTGCACATTTGCATCGCTCCCTGCCATAACTGTCACGGAGGACTGGAGGATATCATTAATACCTATAAACTGAATATGCACACCATGTTCTTTATCGATGTGCTGATGAAGACTATGGAGATCCCGGATGCATTGAAGGCGTAGCGGCCTGTTTGCTAAAGTGCAGGCACAAAAAATAGCCCATCTTTGGATGGGCTATTTTTTTCTGTAAATTAACAGGCAGGATTTGCAAATCAATAAAATAAGAGCTAATTTAATATCATGCCGTTCCAAAAACAACCGGATTGCAAACACGAGATTATCTTAGACAGCATAGCGGATGGTGTATTTACCGTAGATCTGGAATGGAAGATTACCTCCTTCAATTGTGCGGCTGAGAAGATTACCGGCATACCAAGAGAAGGGGCCCTGGGCCGCTTATGCAGCGATGTCTTTCGGGCCAATATATGCGAGACGGATTGCGCTTTAAAAAAAACTATGCTGACCAAGAGGCAACTAATCAATAAGCCTGTCTATATAATAAACAACCGCGGTAAAAAGATTCCAATAAGCGTCAGCACGGCTGTATTCAAAGATGAACGCGGGAAGATCATAGGCGGTGTGGAGACCTTCCGGGACCTTTCTATGGTTGAGGAGCTGCGGAAGGAATTGACCAAACGTCACCGTCTGGACGACATTATCAGCAAAAATCACGAGATGCAGAAGATTTTTGCCATCCTGCCGGAAATAGCCGCCAGTGAAAGCACCGTCCTTATCGAAGGCCCCAGCGGCTCCGGCAAGGAACTCTTTGCCAAGGCCATTCATAATCTAAGTCAGCGCCGCAAAAGGCCGTTTGTCGCGGTAAACTGTGCTGCGATGCCGGATACACTTTTGGAATCGGAGCTTTTTGGTTACGTGGCCGGGGCCTTTACCGATGCCAAGAAGAATAAGCCGGGCAGATTTGCCCTGGCCCAGGGGGGAACCATCTTCCTGGATGAAATCAGCGACATTTCTCCGGCCCTTCAGATTCGGCTCTTGCGGGTCCTGCAGGAAAAGGAATTTGAACCCCTGGGGGGTACAAGACCAATTAAGGCCGATGTGCGTGTGTTGGTCTCCACCAACAAAAGCCTGGAAGTCCTGGTGAAAGAAGGAAGATTTCGGGAGGATCTCTACTACCGCATCAACGTGATGAAGATCATCCTGCCGCCACTTTTGGAACGGAAAGAGGATATACCCCTCTTGATTGACCACATAATCGATCGTTTTAACCGGTTACGAGGAAAGGATATCTCCGGGGTGTCGGAAGAGACATTAGTCATCCTTATGCATCATGATTATCCCGGAAATGTTCGCGAACTGGAAAACATAATTGAACATGCCTTTATACTTTGCAAGTCTGGACTTATTAACCCAAGCCACTTGCCCTCCTGTCTCATACCAAAAGAGTCGGGCCAAATGTTCGCCCAGGTCGAAGATACGCCTGGGCGTGCGAATCTGTCCGCCCCAGCGGATCTGCCTATGGCACGACCTACGGCACGACCGGTAAGGGCCAGTTTAACTGCCATGGAACGCCGGTTCATTTATGAGACCCTTATGAGTAACAATTGGAACCGGTTGGCCACAGCCCGGGAGCTTGGCATCAATAAAACCACATTATGGCGTAAAATGAAGAAGCTGAATATCAGCGCGCCGAAGCCGGATCAGAGGTGATCGTTATGGAGAGATTCCGTAATTATGTGGGCAAAACTGTTGTCCTGGAGAAGGTTAGGGAGGCAGTGGCGCAAAATGCCTACGGGCTGGCCGGCCGGTACCTGCCCGATCCACCGGAAGATTTTGATGAATTTGAGTTTATCACTGATTGGGATGGAGAAAATAAACTGGCGTTGATGGTGACCGTGGAGATGATGAAGGTTAAAAGAATATTTTTTGGGATATCGGCCCCTGAGAATCCCGATGTGGTTAGAGGCTTATCCGATACAGAGCTGAAAGAACTCCTGGAGAAAAAAGGGGACGTATTCGTAAGCTTTTTTGATCATATTACTCGAGGCTAGCCCGGCTGCCTGCCAGGATCAGGCTGGACTCCAATTCCTGTTCGTCTCTTATTTGTCTTGTTAGCCCCACGGTTTCCAGTAACTCCAGGGTGATATGAATCGCACCGGCAATAAGTGGGTAGCAAACCTCAGTTGGTATTTTTGAGGTATCATGATCCAGGATATCGGCGCACGTATTCCCCGGATATTTGCCGATTAATTCATTAAATCGGGCCTCCATCTCTTCGATCAACAGATAAACGCCTCTATCTATCTTATCCACGGCAGCAAAGGTTAAGAGACAGCCCGCTCCGGTCAGGGCGCCGCAGGTTACCCCTTGAAAGCCCATGGCCCCAACCAGTCCGCCGGCGGCCTTGACCACATCATGGCTGTAGATGCCCAGTTCGCCGAGGCCGATATCAATAACGATCTGGCTACACAAAAGACCCCGTGCTGCCGCCCTTTTTACCTCTTCGTGAATATATGCAAGTGATGGCATAACCGTTTTTCTACCCACTTCTTGTGACGCTCCATTTTGCCGGCATGAATCAACGAGATTAGACGGTTACATATAATGGATGACATTGTCTCGGTCAAGCTTTTTTGTCGCAGCTCTTAAGGCTGAATTTATCGTAACACTTTAGCCCTATGAAACAATATGGCAGCCCGCCTGTTCAGGAGGGGAATTCTCGTAAGTTGACGGGGGATTGGAATACTGAAGTGTTGGGTTCCGGAAATTGTTCCAAGTTCACGGTTCTGGGTTCACGGTTTTTCAACCGGGAACTCGAAACTGTGAACTCAGAACTGATTTTTTACCCGTCATTCCATTATTCCACCATTCCGTTCACCCAATGAAAACGCAATCAGTTTTCAAAACGCTAAAATCTTACAATTTATCTAATAGGGGGTTTACTTTCTTAACTAATATGTGATAAAAAAAGACATTCTGCTTTTGAGCAGCGGGGCAATACAGGTGAGGGCGGCCAGCAGGAAGACCTGATGGGTCGCCGGCAAGAGGGCGATTAACCGGAGGCGAAGGGAATGACAGTAGAAAGCACTTCCTCAGCAGTAAATAAACCGCGCATAGGCGTGTGGATATGTGATTGTCAGGGGCGCGTTTCCACGAACGTAGATACCGTGTCCCTTGTTGAGAGGGCGCGAGAGATAGACGGCGTGGTCACGGTGAGGCGCGTGGATGCGCTGTGCAACACAGAGGAACTGACCCGGCTCCGGGCCGAACTTAAGGAGAACAACATCAACCGGTTCCTTTTTGCCGGATGTTCTGCGCGGTCGTCGCTCCGTTTTCCCGAACAGCAGATCAGCGCCGTGCTGGAAAGCACAGAGATAGACAAGGCCATGTTCGAGGTGGCGAACATCCGGGAACAGTGCGCCTGGGTCCATGACGACCGGAAGGCAGCGACGGCCAAGGCCCTTGACGTGCTCCGCATGGCTCATGTCAGGTTGAAATTGGACACCCCGCGTGCGCCGGCGACTAAAATCGTACCCAGGTCCCTGGTTATAGGCGGCGGGCCGGCCGGTTTACAGACCGCCCAGGATCTTGCAGCCCTTGGTCAGCAGGTAACACTGGTAGAACAGGCTTCATACCTGGGGGGACGCATGTGTCAGATTCCCTTTCTCTTCCAGACCGAAAACTGGCCTGGGCGTTGCGTGAGTACCTGCGTAGGTCCGGTTCAGGCCGCGGGCAGCATGTTTCACCCGAATGTGGAATGCCTTACATCTTCGGAGGTTGCTGATATCGAAAGAGTTGATGGGAATTTTCGGGCGAAGATCCGGGTGGGCGCCCGTTTTGTGGATTTGGATAAATGCATCTCCTGCGGGAAGTGTGCTGAAGTATGTCCGGAGGAGATAGCGAGTGAGTTCGATGAAGGGCTGTTTCGCAGAAAGGCCATAGATAAAGATTTTCCGCGCGCAGTGCCGGATGCCTATAATATCCTGGAGCGAGCGTGCACCAGGTGCGGGAAATGTGTCGAGGTATGTCCGGCCGGGGCCATTAATCTTGCGGCGCAGGCGGAAGAAAAAGAAGAGGATTTCGGCGCTGTCTTTCTCTCTACAGGATTTGACACCTACGACCTTAGCCGGAACCGTGAGTTCAACTATGGCCTCCCCGATGTAATGTCGGGCATGGAATTTGAGCGGCTCCTCGACCGTGGAGTTCTACGCCCTTCGAACGGTCAGGCTCCCCGACATATTGTCTTTATGCTCTGCGCCGGATCAAGGGCGACCAGAGAAAAGAGAGGAGAGGGCGTTCCGTACTGCTCGAAGACCTGCTGCGGAATTACCATGAAACAGGTTGAGCGGCTGGGTCTCACCATGAATGAGACGGATATTACCGTGATCTACTACTATGATATAAGGGCCTATGAGAGGACCTTCGAGGCCATGCATGATCACGTGAAAAGGATGGGTATCGAGTTTTTGCAGGGGGAGATTGAAGGGATTACCGGGAGTGATGACGGGTTAAAGATTCGTGTTGTGCGACTGGAAGACGGATCTACTTCCGCCGGTGCTGCGCACACTTTTGATGCCGAAGGTTTTGTCACCCTGGATGCCGATCTGGTCGTCCTGGCCTCTGCCCAGACGCCCCGGAGAGAGGCACAGCCGCTGGTTCGTAAACTCGGCCTCCAGACCGACCAGTTTGGGTTTCCTATGGAAAACCAGCCGCGTATTTTCCGGCCCACAGAGTCCTTCGTGGACCGGGTGTATGTAGTCGGCGCAGCCAGCGGACCGAAGGTTGTGCAGCAGAGTGTGGAGCAGGGCAGCGCCGCAGCGATGAAGGCCGCTCCCTACCTCATCAAGGGGGAAAAGGATCTCCTGAAGTTTGTGAGCCGCATTGATCCGGCCGCCTGCGTCCGCTGCCGGATCTGTGAGACGGTTTGCCCGCACGGGGCTATTAAGATTACGGAAAAGGGGGCGCTGAGTGATCCGGCATTTTGCCAGGGCTGCGGTTTTTGTATCGCGGCCTGTCCCACGCATGCTGCAGAGCTGATCAACTTCACGGAACAGCAGATTCTCGATCAGATCGATGTTGCCTTTCAGGGCGTACCCCCCGGCGCACCCAAGATTCTGGCCCTGCTCTGTTACTGGTGTTCCTACTGTGGGGCGGATCTTGCCGGAGCGAGCGGTTTGAAGCTCCCGGTTAACTACCGCAGCATCCGTATCCGGTGTTCTTCGTCGGTGAATTCTGCGCTTGTTATGGAGATGTTCCGGCGCGGGGTGGACGGCATCCTCGTAGGTGGATGTCCGCCCGGGAGTTGTCATCACGTGAACGGAAACTACCTGGCGGACAAGAGGACGTCCCTGATGCAGAAACTTATGGCCCAACTGGGGCTGAGTGAGAAGCGGCTGAAGTTTGATTACATAGGGGTCCCGCACTCACAGAAGTTTGCCGATACCATAACTACAATGGACCGCGACTTGCGTGAACTTGGCCCCAATCCGGTGGCCGTGAACACCAGGGAGAGGAGTGAGATTCATGGCAGATAAGAAAAAGATTGTGATGAACTGGGCGAGCGCTTGTGGAGGATGCGATGTCTCCCTCCTTGATATTGAGGAGAAGATATTCAGCGTCCTGGATATCGCGGATATTCTCTACTGGCCGGTAGCCATGGACTTTAAGCGGCAGGATGTGCTGGCCCTGGGCCCGGGAAGTATCGATATCGGCCTTTTCAATGGGGCGGTGCGCACCTCAGAACAATTGGAAGACGCCCTGATGTTGCGTGAGCGCTGTAAGGTCTTGATTGCTTACGGCGCCTGTGCCTGCTTTGGCGGGATTCCGGGTCTGGCGAACGTCTCTGATCGGGCGGGCATTTTTGAGGTGGCCTACCACGAGACGCCATCTACGGTCAATCCAGAGGGCGTGAACCCACAAACGGTGTGCCAGGTGCCTGAAGGAGAGGTCACTCTCCCCAAGTTTTCTGACACGGTGTACGCCTTAAACCAGGTGGTAAAGGTCGATTACTATCTGCCCGGGTGTCCCCCTACCGAGGAGCGCATTCTTGATGCCGTAAACATAATCGCCGCCTATGCCCATTCCGGAGAGCTTCCGCCTCCAGGGACGGTGGTTGCTTCGCAAAAGGCGCTCTGTGATGAGTGCCCGCGGGTCAGTACACGAACAGGCACGAGGATAGCCAGGATTAAACGGCCGCACGAGATAATCGCCGACCCCGGTCTTTGCTTTCTGGAGCAGGGAGTCCTCTGCATGGGGCCGTTTACCCGGGGGGGCTGCGGCGGGAAATGTATTGAGGCGAATATGCCCTGTCGCGGCTGTTTTGGACCGACGGAAAGGATGCTGGACCCCGGGGCGGAGGCCCTGTCTGCCTTTGGATCGATCGTTGGCCCGGGGGGCGAGGATGCCCTGACCATACCGGAGATGAAGGCGGCAGTGAACAGCATCAAGGATCCGGTGGGGACTTTTTGCCGGTTTACCTTGCCCACCGCCATTATCAACCGGACCCTCAAGGACGGTCGCAATAAGGTAAAAAAGTAGGGAGATTATCAGCATGGCACAGAAGATTACCATCTCTCCGATAACCAGACTGGAAGGACATGGAAAGATCGATATCTTCCTTGATGACCAGGGAAATGTCAGCGATACCTACTTCCAGGTAGTAGAGCTGCGGGGTTTTGAAAAGTTCTGTCAGGGTCGCCCGGTGGAGGAGTTGCCGCGCATCATGCCCAAGATCTGCGGCGTTTGCCCCGGCGCTCACCATATGGCCTCTTCCAAGGCGGCGGATGCGGTTTATAATGTGAAGATTCCAACGGCGGCGCGTAAGTTGCGGGAACTCTTCTATAATGCGCATATCGCCCATAGCCATATCCTTCATTTCTTTGCCCTGGCCGCCCCGGATTTTATCCCCGGGGCCGAGGCCGATCCGGCGAGAAGAAACGTCATCGGCCTGATTGATGTTGTGGGCAAGGATGTCGGGGTCGAGGTGTTGAAGAACCGGGGGTATGCCCAGAAGATACAGGGCATTATTGCCGGCCATCCGATCCATCCTGTGGCCTCCATCCCCGGCGGGATGTCAAAGCCGTTGACCGGGGACGAGAGAAAAGAGATCGAACAAATGGGGCGATCTCTGGTTGACTTTGCGCAGAAGAGCCTCAAAATCTTTGAGGACCTCGTACTTGCTAATAAGAAATATGCCGACTTGATCCTGAGCGATATCTATCATCATGAAACGTATTATGCCGGCCTTGTTGATACTAAGGGGCACGTAAACTTTTATGACGGCCGGATACGGGTTGTGGGTCCCAATGGTAAGGAATTTGTCACATTTGATGCGGCAGATTACCTCCAGCACATCGGAGAACGTGTGGAGCCGTGGTCTTATCTGAAATTTCCCTATCTGAAGGCGATAGGCTGGAAAGGGCTCGTGGATGGACCGGAGAGCGGGGTTTACCGGGTCAATTCTCTGGCCCGTCTGAATGTGGCGGAGGGCATGGCAACGCCCCTTGCCCAGGAGGCCTATGAAAAGTTTTTCGCCTTTTTCGGTCTAAAACCCGTCCATAATACCCTGGCCTTCCACTGGGCACGGTTGATAGAAAACCTGTTTGCCTGCGAGGAGGTCCTCCGGCTGTCCCAGGACCCGGAGATTACCGATCCAAAGGTGCGGACCTTGCCCACAGAAAAGCCTACCGAAGGGGTAGGGGTTGTAGAAGCGGCGCGGGGTACGCTTTATCACCACTACATCGCCGATGACCAGGGGATCGTCAAAAAGGTGAACCTGATTGTGGCTACCGTACAAAACAATGCCGCTATGGGCATGTCGGTCAAGAAGGCGGCCGGGAAGCTAATCAAAAACGGTGAAGTGGATAACCGGCTGCTCGATATGGTGGAGATGGCCTTTCGGGCCTATGATCCATGTTTAGCCTGTGCCACCCATTGTCTGCCGGGGCAGATGCCGTTGGAGGTCAGGCTGATCCGCCGCGGGGAACCGGTGAGAGTTCTTGCCAGAAATATTGGTAAATAGCATGGCAGTGCCAAAGCCGCCAAGGACGCAAAAAGAATAAAATTTGGAACTCAGGTCGTGCCATAGGCAGATTCGCCGGGGCGAAAACTCATAAAGAAAAATACCGTTCTATTCCTGATTTCTTGATTTCCAGATTTTCATTTTCCATTCGCGGTCTTTGCGCCCTTGCGTGAGGAATTGACTTTTTACAAAGCTGTCAAGATTTCTTGCAGTCGCCCCTTGACATATTCCATGGCTGCCTGTAAGTCCGATCGCGAAAGTTTCTTGATGCTGGCAGTCCAGGCGTTCACTTCTTCCTCGCTGAGATTAAGTAATTTCGCGACATAAAACGCATCTACCCGGCCATTATCTGCGAGAAAACCACACCCTCCAGCCGTACCCAAAAATTCATCTTTATAAAAAATTGGCGCCACAAACTTGGTAAACCCGGCATCACATTCCCCAACCGCAGGCTCTCTGGTTTCCTGGGCCAGTCCCGCCAAATGCCTGTGGGCAGTCGCACAGACCGCCCGGCTTTGTTCGCCTGCTTTAATGCTTGGGCAGATTTTGTTTGCCGGGGCAGGACTGGCGGCGACAAGCAGACCCTGTTTGTCGTTTACACTGCCGTTCATCCCGAATCTTTTATTAATCTCCTCAGCCAATTCTTTCCAGCCTTGCACTGATAAAATATCCGTTAACTCCATTTACGCACCTCGCATAACTTATTCACCGATAATTTTTACGAGAACTCTTTTCTTTCGCCTGCCGTCGAATTCTCCGTAAAATATCCTTTCCCAGGTGCCGAAGTCCAGATGGCCCTCAGTTATAGCTACCACTACTTCGCGGCCCATAACTTGGCGTTTCAGATGTGCATCCCCGTTGTCTTCCCCTGTGCGGTTATGCATATATTGACTAATGGGTTCGTGTGGGGCTAGTTTTTCCAACCATCTTTCATAATCCTGATGCAGACCGCTTTCATCATCGTTAATGAATACCGAGGCCGTGATATGCATGGCATTTACCAGGCATAGACCTTCTTTAATGCCGCTTTCCCTGACGCAGGCCTTAATCTCCTGTGTGATGTTAATAAAGGCCCGGCGTGTGGGTACCTCAAACCAGAGTTCTTTGCGATAGCTTTTCATTTTTACCTCCATTTATGAAGAGCCGCACGCTTATAGGCTATTTACATGGGCTAACTGAGGCTAAGGTTATAACAAGATTAAAAAGGAGTCAATTAGTTTGATCGGAAAATTCAGTTCGTATGTTGCAGAAACCCTTCTTAAAGATCAGGTCATAGGCAGAATTCTGTCGCGCATTCGTATTGGTTATATAGATTGGGGTTATAGGATGGCTATTTTTTCGGCATCCTGTTTCGGGTGGCTTCGATAGCTAAGGAGGCGTAGTCGCGTAATTTACCGGCTTGTCTTAGACTATCAGCGTCTATGCGGCTGCTTTTTTTAGATATAATAAAGTTGCCGATGGCCTGGTTATCAACCATTATGGGTAAGGCGGCCATGGACGAGGCCTTGATATCCGAGAGTATCATCTTGTCTCCTTCTGAGAGGTTGGGATCTCCAGGCCCAACTATCATATCCTTGCTCCAGGCAACTGAGGAGGCTACGATTCCGGAGGACTCTCGAAGTGGCAGCACGAGCTTACCGATGATATTTTCGACCTCCTCACCAATTCCGTATCGGGCCTTGATTATGGTCCGGGCAGGGTCCACCAAAGCCAAGATCACGTGATCGAATGCCAGACCGTGCTGCATGCTTTCCATAATAATCATGTGGTAACGTTCAAAAGTGTTTACATGGTCTAAAAATTGATTAAACCACGATCTCTTTCTATGGTTAGAGTTCCCCAACAAAAACCAAGAGAAAGAGATCGTGATGGAACAAGAAATACATAT